>Ga0247610_10005514_pt1 | contig 13320 bp, 13 predicted proteins | sample 174DNAGHGhighgp2_FD_193483 | JGI IMG/M metagenome (GOLD analysis project Ga0247610, IMG submission 193483) | Sheep rumen microbial communities from Palmerston North, Manawatu-Wanganui, New Zealand - 1742 DNA GHGhigh gp2 | ecosystem: Host-associated > Mammals > Digestive system > Stomach > Rumen...
GCCGCAAACACCGGAACTCAGCTATAATTTATCCTTGATTTTGAAAAGTCTGGAAGAATATGAACAGGCGCTTGATTTAATGTTTCACGCTTTTTATCTGGCGCCGGAACATACCGATTGGAGCCTTAATATTGCCGAAACATTGGTATTGTTTAATGAACAGGCGCCGGAAAAAGCACGCAAAATCTGCGAAAACTGGTATCAAAAAATGCCGGAAAACATTATTGTTCAGCACTTATGGTCGACCATAAATCATCAAACCGCCGCCAACGAAAAAGAGTATAACGCGTTGCTGTTTGATAATTTTGCCGCCACTTATGAGCAGACGCTCAAAAATATTCAATATTCTGTCGTTGATAAAATTGCCGAGCTGTATGCCCCGCTTAAGGGAAAAATTCTCGATTTGGGTTGCGGCACCGGCTTAGTTGCACAAAAACTCAAAACCGCGGATAATCAATTTGTCGGCGTAGATATATCGGCAAAAATGCTGGATTTGGCACGCCGAAAAAATATTTATTCCGAGCTGAAACAGGATGATATTACAGAATATTTGCACGATTCGCATCCTGATTTTGATTGCATTATTGCTGCCGACGTATTCTGCTATTTCGGTGACTTGCGTCCGCTTATTGCAGATTCTGCCCCTACTCGCCTGATTTTCTCGATAGAAACCGATGACTCTGCGGAAAAATTCATAGTTCAAGCCAACGGACGCTATAAGCACAATCCGCAATATATTGAACTGCTGTTGCATAATTCCGGCTATACCGAGGTTACGCAAACCGAGCTTGTTTTGCGCCGCGAAAACGGCAAAGATGTTGTCGGCTGTATTTTCAACGCCGCATAATTTTTCGGTGAAACAAAATCGGCGCACAAAAAAAGACGCTTCCGAAGAAGCGCCTTTTTTTATAACATTTAAGTTTTATCTGCCGCCATTTGCCTTATTTTGCATCATAGCGTCAACAGCCTTACTTCCAACCGCGGAATTCGGAAGATCCTTACGAACACCTGCCGGCTCGGAATTTTCAACAGCTTGTTTATCATGTTCCATCCAACCTGCATTATTATCACCGGTCCATTCTCTGGAAGGACGAACTCTGTTAGTGATAACCACACCGTCATCGGCATGACCGTCAACAACCGGCTCCGGTTTTTCCACACCCTCGTAGATAACCGGATCTGGCTCTGGCTCAGGAATCGGCTTCGGCGCAATTACCTTCTTAACCGCAGACTTAATGTGTTCCCAATAACTTACATGAGCGCAGTTAACATCACCGGCCTTGTGCATCAAATCGGCAGTACCGACATAGCGGTTGTTGGTCAGCTGATCTTCTCTGGCATCCAAGTCAGTACCGCCGTTGGTAATACGATCCAAAGTATTGCCAATGGCATCAGCCGAAACAGCCGGCTTTTCTTCACAGAAAATAATGTGATTCAAAGCCTTAATTTCTGCAGCATTGGTCCAATAATCAGGTTCACCGTTAACCATTGTAGATTGAATCAAACTGCCGGATACATATTCACCTTTTTCACGCCAAGCAATGAGGTGCAGATATTTATACATAATCTCACCCACCGGCTTATCCGGCAAAGCACCGTTATCGATAGCTTTCTGAATATTGTCAGCCATCTTTTGAGTAACTTCTTCCATATTATCCGGATTTACATCCCAACCGTAGATTTTGGCATATTCGGCAGCCTGACCTTGAACGTGAGTTTCAATCCATTTAGCCTGACCGGAAGAAATACCCTCTCTCCAATCGGCATGAGTAACTTCAACCGGAGCTTCAACTTGAGCATCGTTACCATTGTTAGCGGCAACCGGAGCATCATTCTGATTATCCTGTGTCGCAACAAAATGTTCCGGATTATGATCAACGTTGTTCAAGTAATCGTTATGATAAGCTTCTGCCACATTGTTTGCCATGCAGAATTCCGACAAACCGGTACCCAACATGCTGAGGTAGAAGTAGGTACGAGCCTTTTTATAACCCTTCAAGCTCTCGGCAGTACCATCTTCATTGTGTTGTTGTTTAGCTTCTTTCATTTGTGCCGCAGCGTTAACGTTGGCACCGATCATACGCGTACCGGAAGAAAGCGCTCTCACACCCATATATGCACCGGCACCGGCCAAACCCAACAAAGCACCGCCGCCGACAATTACCGGAGTAGCTAAACCGACAATCGCGGCACTGGCCAAACCATATTTTCTGTTAGTCTTCTGTTGACGTTCAAATCTGGCTTTCTCTTTCGTATTTGCCATAATGGATTTATAAGCGTTACGAATACCGTTCCAACCTTTCCACTTTGCGATTTCCTGTTCGTTACCGCTGGCTTTTGCTGCCTTATAATTAGCGTGTTTCTTTTCCCAAATTGTCCACTTGGACGGAGCAAACGACTGATAAACGCCATAAGCCGCCGCCGCACTCAATCCTACCGGAATGGAATACAGAGCCGCACCGACCATACCGGCTGCAGCCAAGGTATTGGTAATACCGCGTCTGTGAGAGAAGTAACCGAGTAAATCCTTACCGAATTCAACCGGAGTCATACCGCAATGTTTTTCAACAAATTTGCTGAACTTGTTTAATTTATCCGACAACCACGAAGAAGACTTTTCTTTACCGTCATTCTTTAAGGCATCGGCCTTGTGTTGCATGCGCTCTTTTGTACTTTCGAGTTCGGAATAGAACTGGTTGGCATTAACCTTAACATTCTTACCATCCATAAAATCTTTCAAAGCGCTGTCCGATGTAGCGTCAAGCATTTGTACCAAACCGCCGTGAAAGCTGTTGGCAACGGTTTCTTTCAAAGTTTCTTTCTTCTCGTCATCGCTCTTGGCTGCAAAAGCGGCATCATCCATATGTGCTGCGGAAGCATCATTTAAGGCGGCACGCATCTTAGTCAGCCAGATTTCATTTTCATCTTCAACCGTAAAGCCTTCGTCGTCAACGATGCTGACACGACCGCTGACATTGTTTATCTCATCAATACAAACATTACGGAAATCATCGCCGTCGAGAATATTGTCGATTTTTTGAGCATTGGCCAAAATATCATCATCGCTCATGCTCGGAGTCAGACGGCGAACTTCTTCTTGTTTTTCCTGAATATGTTCTATTTTATCGGTTTCGGCAATCATAGCTTCGATAGCTTCGCCTTTTTCCGGATTCTTTTTGATTTCCGGCAATTCGCGCATCATATTCAATGCTTCTTTGCGCAAATCCTTACTATTGGACGCACTCAAAAACTCGGCAATCTTTTCCAATTCAGCCGTATCATTTTCTGCACGTGCCACATCAGCACGATACAGTGCGTTCAGTTCCTTAAGTAACGGACGATTGTTATCAAAATCCTTAATTGTTGCCAATACGCCATTTTCCGGATCATGCTTTCTCAAATAATTGATAGCAGTATCCAACTCGTTGCCGTATGCATACGACTGAATAATTTTTTCTGCGTTTCTGATCTTATCTTCAACCGCAGCATCTCTTTGATTTGCCATTTAAAAACTCCTTTAAGTGCATTTTTCGTCATTATTTCTGCGTTGACTATACATCATTTTTTACTATTTTGCAACACTTTTTTGTCGAAAAATGCATTTTTTTTTGATTTTTTTTTCAAATATCTCGTAACAGCCTTATTTTTAGGCATTTTGACAAATTGAAAAAAATCATTTTTATGCTCCAAAATAAAAAAATCTTGCTTTATCGGTGCGAACATAATATAACTGCGACATTATAATATATAGGGAAAAAGCGATGAAAGTTGACTTATTTGATTTTGATTTGGATAAAGAACTGATTGCCAAGCAGCCGGCGAATCCGCGCGATTCATCACGACTTTTGGATTTGTCGGAAGAAAATATCATTACAGACAGACATTTTTACGATTTACCGCAGATTCTTAAAACCGGTGACGTGATGGTTTTTAATGATACCAAAGTAATTCCGGCGCGGCTTTACGGTAAACGCGGCGAAGCCTTGGTTGAAGTTACTCTGTATCATCCCGATGACGGCATTCGCTGGTGGTCCTTTATTAAAAATTCCAAACGCTTGCACGTCGGCGACACAATTTTCTTTTATAATGCCGACATAAGCGCCGAAGAATCCGATTTTTCCGCCGAAATTTTACAAAAAGACTCCGAGGACGGCGTGTTTATCAAATTCAACTGCGAACCGGATAAATTGGGTGCAATGCTTGAAAAATACGGTTCTATGCCGTTGCCGCCGTATATCAAGCGCGACAAACCCCTGACAGGTTTATGGAATCCGTATAACGACAAAGAAAATTACCAAACGGTTTATGCCAAATACGAAGGTGCGGTTGCTGCCCCTACCGCCGGTCTGCACTTTACGAACCGCCTTTTAAAGGAAATTGACGACATGGGCGTCAAACGCGTATTTTTGACTCTGCACGTCGGCGCCGGAACTTTTTTGCCGGTAAAAACCGAAGATACCGATAATCACAAAATGCACGCCGAATACGGGATTATCTCGCCAGAAACCGCCGACATCATCAATCAGGCCAAAAAAGAAGGACGTCGCATTATTGCCGTGGGTACGACTTCGGTGCGCCTTTTGGAAAGTGCCGCCGATGATAAAGGAATCCTGCACCCTTTCTGCGGAGAAACAGATATTTTCATTACTCCGGGTTATAAATTTAAGATTCTGGATATGATTATCACCAATTTTCACCTGCCGAAATCAACTTTGTTTATGCTGATTTGCGCCATTGCCGGTACCGAGCGAATGAAAGCAGCCTACGCTCACGCCATAGCCGAGCGCTATCGTTTTTATTCGTACGGCGACAGCTCTATTTTAAAATGTATAAATAAAATTTAAACGCTTTTGTTTTATCCTTTTGCTCTAAAGGAGAATATAAGTGTTTATTAAAGCACCGGAGAACATTAAATACATTTTTTCGACCATCAAAAGTTCGTTTTTGCCGGCCGTTGTGCTGTTTATCGGCTTGATTTCTTTTTATGCGCAAAATCCCTATGAAGACGGCGTCGCCACCATATTGCACTATTTGTTTTTCTTGGTTGCAACCGTAAATATTGCCTTACTGTGGTTTTCCAATCAATCCAAGCCGCTGTTCAGCCTGTTGCTCGGAGTCGTCAGCTATATCATAATTAATCAGCTGAAAATGCAATACGGCGAAAATTACGCTTCGTCGACGGAATTTTACTGTCTTTGTTTTATGTTGCCGCTTAACTTTGTTTTTCTGTATTTTCTGCCGCAATCAAAATTGTTTACCGGCCGCAATACTTATTTATTACTCGGTTTGCTGGCACAAGCGGCGCTGTTGTCGCATTTGCATTCCGTGTTTGCTTTTATTCCGCACATAAACATTACTTTGGAAGCGATTCCGCTGTGGGCTTGTGTGCTTTGGATTGTTCTGTTAGCACCGCTTGCAATAAACATCAGTTTCAAAAACACCATCATTAACACCGGTTTGTTTTATGCCGTTGCAGGTCTTTTTATGGGGATTGTCTATTCCGATTCGCCATCGGGATTAACCACGTTTTTCTTGGGATTCGCTTTAATTTTATTATGCGTAACCGTCTTAAACCTCTATCGCAGTTTTAATTATGACGAACTGGAAAATGTCGGCAGCAAAATTGCCTATATGAATCATGCCAACTCCAAATTCCCGTTTAAATATACGATTGCACTGTTCAGCATTGATAACCGTGATAAATTAATAAGTGCCATCGGCGAAGCTCAATGCAAAGTGCTCGACCAAATGGTAGTTAATCGTATTTTGGAAATGCCTTATAATTTCAGCATTTATCGCTATAACGAATCCGAACTGATTTTGGTATTTAAAAACGAAGATGCCCGCCATGTTAAGGAGTTTGCCGACAACATCCGCCGCAATATCGCCGCTGCGGAATTTGTTTTTGCCTCGCGCAAAAGTGTAAAAATTACCATATCCGTATGCGTTTCGGAAAAAACCCGCAAAGACCTCGATGCCTCCGAAGTTACCGAACGCACTCACAACGCGTTGCAAAAAAACTATCGTTTCAACTGCAATATCATTACCGTTGCTTAATTTTTGGCGGCAGAACGCAAAAAACGGCGGCCGCACAACCATAATCCCAACAGCGTTATCGGCACGGAAAGCCATTGTCCCATAGTAAGACCGAGCCACAAAAATCCCAGTTGAGCATCCGGCTCACGGAACTGTTCAACTGCCAACCGACACAACGCATATCCCAGCAAAAACGCACCGGAAATAAAACCGGTGTTCTCGCGACACCACTTATTGCGCCACATTAAATTAAGTACGATAAACAAGCAGATTCCTTCCAAACAGGCCTCATAAATCTGTGACGGATGCCGCGGCAGATATCCGCCGCGCGGAAAGCGCACCGCCCATGCCACATCGGTCACGCGCCCCCACAATTCGTCATTGATAAAATTAGCCAATCTGCCGAAAAAAATACCAATCGGCACCACCGGCGCCACCAAATCGGTCAGTTTCAAAAACGGATATTTAATCATTTTTGCAAAAATCAACAAGGCGATAATCACTCCGATTATGCCGCCGTGAAACGACATTCCGCCGTGCCATATCGCCAACATTTCCAAGGGATTTTGCCAATATTGCGCCCCGCCGTAAAACAAAATATAACCGACTCTTCCGCCGAGAATAATCCCGAGCGTTACGGCAAACGCCGCATCTTCACAATTTTGTTTTGTCAGCCCGAGGTCATATTTTTTAATTCTGACGGAAGCTAACCACCATCCCAATAAAATACCGACCAAATATGCCATAGAATACCATCTGACCGCTATCGGTCCGATGGAAAAAATTATCGGTGATATTTCCGGATATGCCAACCCGACCATTTGCCCCCCTTTATAACGAATTGCTTAAAAGTATATTAAGAAAAAAAAGATAATCCACACATAAAAAAATATTATAAACATCTTTATTTTTAACTATTTGAAAAATCTGATTTATTTTTACTTATTACGCAAAAAAAATTTTTTTATGTGCAAAAAGTGGAAAAGTTAACGTTAAAATTTGAGTTTTATGAACAAAGTATGTCATCTTGTAATTAAATTAATCGCGGGAAAAGGTAAATGCTGGCAGAAAACTTATATAACTTTAACCCTATTGATGATATTGAGTACCTGTTTGCGGAGCGACAACATTCCACCGAGCGTCGTAATAATCACGAGGTTGTGGTTGAAATCAGCGGCAAATGGGATAATATGCTGTTCTTCTTCGCTTGGGAAGAAGAAATGCACTGCCTGCACATCTCATGTATGATTAATATTGAGCCGGAAAACATTTATCTGCCGAGTATTTTTGAACTTTTGGCTCTGCTTAACGAAGACCTCTGGGTCGGTTATTTTTCTTATTGGGAAGAAGTGCGGATGCCTGTTTTCAAGCACTCGGTGATTATTGATGAGAAAGATACCAACATTATTGTCAAACTGCAGCAGATTCTTAATATTGCCATTACCGAATGTGAGCGAGCTTATCCGGTGTTTCATGCCGTGTTTAAGCAAAACATCAGCCCGCGCAAGGCACTTATGCCTACCGTTCTGATGTGATTTCACGCCATTTTATCAGGCATTTAGCCAATTCATCTCCGCTTTTTTCATCGCGAATAATGTGTATGCTTTCCGATTCGTTTTGCTTGGTTTCCACTTTAACTTTTTCGCCGAAAAGCGCTTCTTTCTTAAAGTTCAACTCAATCTCTGTCGGCAAATGCGAAATGCGGTAGTTGCTGTCCAAGCTCTCGCTGGCCCACACCGGATACACCGCATTGTTGACGTGATTATTAACGTCGATATCGTCAAAACGTACCGCAAATTCTGTTACCAAATCCGGATTTTCCACTTCCGGCAACTTATGGAAATCATCGTCCATAACCCGCTCGTCCAAACACTTATAATCCGGAAAATATTTGCTCAAAGCCACCGGCCGCCGCCGTTCATAATCCACCAACACCCATTGGCTGGAAGCGCAAGCGATTACCGTGCCGTTTGTGTCTTTTATATTAAAATTGCGGATTGCGCCCCAAAGTTTGGCTTCCGCCGGCCACGTTTCAATCACAAAATGTTCATCAATCCGCGGCAAACGCTTAATCTTTATCAGATAATTGGAACCCACCCATGTCAAATTATGTTCGTGACATTGGGCAAATCCCAATCCCAACAAATCGGCATTTTCACAAGCAATATCCTGCAAAATGTTCATCAAGGTCAAAATACGCAAAAAACCGTGACAATCCGCCTCATAACTTTTGACGGTATACTCTTTTACATACTTGGTAATTTGCTGTGACATTATGCTTAAAACAACTCTTTACCGGAAGACAAACCGGCCACTTTATATGCTTCAAATCTGCGGCTCAACCGATTCGCATAAAGCGTACCTTCGGTTGAATTGCCTGAGTGATAATTCTTGGCGGCCTGTTTCCAATCGTTGCCGTTACGTGAATAAAGCGTACGCAAAAACTTGGCACTGTAACGCACGTTTTGTTGCGGATCCATTGCATCTTCAAGCGACGAAAATGCCTTGCCGTGAAACTTCATATTAATCTGCATACAGCCGACATCGATACTCGTAATTCCGCTGGCAATAAATTTTTTAGCGGCGGCGATGGCTTCCTCTTTGGTTTTGAAATAATAACCGCGCCCCTTGGCATTCACGGTCCATGGCCATGCCACATAAGCATTATGAAACTCGTTCCATACACCGCTCTCTACTGCGGCTATGGTTTGAAGCAAATCAAAATTCACCCCGTAATCGGCACCTGCTTCTTTGGCGGCAGCCAAACAAAGAGAGCTGTCCGAAGCCCGCTCTTTGGCCGATAATATTTCAGTATCTTCATTAGCATAAATTGCTCCGCTGACTAAAACGCAGACACTGAACAATAAAATTGCAAACTTGTTTAACACGATGACGTGTCATCCCATAAATCTGCCTGCTGCCAAACACGCCTCCCGACCTTTAAGAATTTCAGCCTGTTTTTACAACTCAATGCCGACAGCTCCGACAGTATTAACCCTATTAACCGTTCATTAAAAAAGATTAACAAACCGTTAAACAAGAGTCATATAACACGGCTTTTTTTAAAAATCCAGTAAAAAACGCTCTTTATCCGTATTTTTATGGCTGAAATTAAAATAACTTATTGTTTTATAATAATTTTTATTACAAAAATTTACTGTTTTTTTTATGTTTTTCAGGTCCGAATTATCCGTTTGCATATTATAAAAATTCTATCTTGAAATTTTTAAAAGAATCTCTATATTATAAAGCGTCAGGCAACTGACTGCGACACCAGAGGCCTTATGAAATAGGTACGTCGGACCCGAGGGCAGTACTCGGCACCTCCACCATTTTACGGGGGTGAAACAGGATTGACGGTGTATAGTAAAGATATGTGTCGTGTCCGGTGAGATACCACCGTTATCGGTTCAAATTAAATAAACGCAAATGATAATTTTGCACCTGTTGCCGTTGCTGCGTAATGCGGTAAATGCAACAAATTCAATTCTTTAAGCTTTGGTTAGCTTAAAGTGGGGAGTGAGCCGCCCAGCAACAGAACGGCTCGTTTGATTTTATTAAGAGGAAAAAATGGTAGACTTTATTACGGAATTCAACTACGACGAATTGGTGGAAAAATCTCTGCGCAACGTAATTTATTATGCGCTGAAGGTGGTGGAAGAACAGGGCTTGCCCGGCGAAAACCATTTTTATATAACTTTCCATACGGATTTCCGCGGAGTCGTCCTGTCCAAAAATCTCAAAATTCAATATCCGGATACCATGACCATTGTTTTGCAAAATCAATTTGACAATCTGGTGGTGCGGCATAACAGCTTTTCGGTTGATTTAAGTTTCGGCGGCATTCCGCAAACCATTACCATTCCTTATGATGCCATTACCTATTTTGCCGACCCGTATGCCAAATTCGGTTTAAGCTTTGAGCACGATGACCTTGACGCCCTCAGTGCTTCGGAAGCCGATGACGACGACAATCAGCGCCAAGCAAGCAACGCCGAAGTGATTTCCATCGACAACTGGCGTAAAAAATCATGATTAAAATTTCCGTCTTAATCGCCGGCAGACACGCCACCAGCATTAGTTTGGAAGAAGAATTCTACGAAGAATTTTTGAATATCGCCGCTGAAATGAAGATGAGCCGTAACCAGTTGATTACGCACATTGACAGAACACGCAAGGCCGAAAATCTTTCCAGCGCCGTGCGCTTATTTGTTTTGCAATATTATAAAGAAAAATCAGCTGCGCCAAAATGACTTGGTGCCGACTACCAAAATGGTAATAATCTCCAAACGTCCGAGCAACATGGCAAAGCACAGCAGTGACTTTACCGTGTGCGAGAAAAAGGCATAATTTCCTTCCGGTCCGATAATATCGATTGCCCCCACGCCCACATTGGTAATACAAGCCGTTACCGCCGCCAGCGAAGTCCTGAAATCAAGTCCGCAGGCGCTGATAATCACCGTCAACACCAACAGCGAAATCATAAAGGCAAAAACATACACAAAAACCGACATAGTTGCGCGTTCCGGCATATTTATATCCCCTATTTTCATCAGCGTTACCCGATTTGGCTCCACCGCCGAAATCGTATATTTGCGCAAAAACGCATAAATCACTTGCCAGCGAAAAATCTTAATCGAACCGGTAGTCGAACCGGTACATCCTCCGGAAAGCGACAACATCAAAATCACCGCCGGCACCCACGGTCCCCATGCCGTATAATCACAAGAAGAAAGGCCGGTTGTCGTCATAACGGCAATCACGGTAAAAAAGCCGTAGCGCAAAGCATACCACAGCGAATAATCAGACATCAGATACATATATCCGCTCAAAACAATACCGACGAAAAACACCGACTTTAAAAACACTCTGACTTGCCGATTGCGGTCCGGTGATGTGCGACGATACAGCAATATATAAAAAGTCATCGGCAATGCTCCGACCAACATAAACAGCATAATCACCAACTCTATCGGAAAACTGTTGAACGATGCCACCGAATGGTTCTTAGAAGAAAAACCTCCGGTGCCGATGGCTGACATAGCGTGATTAATCGCGTTGAACACATCCATTCCGCACAAATACAGCACCCCGACCGCCAACACGGTCAAAAACAAATACACCGACACAATACGCTTGGCTATATAACTGAATTTAGGCATAAATTTGTCGTTTGAATCCGAATTTTCGTGCTGAAATATCTGCATACCGCCGATACCCAAAAACGGCAACAAAGCCACGGCAAAAATCACAATTCCCAAACCGCCGATATAATTCAAAAGCGAGCGCCACAACAACACCGAATGTGGTAAGCTCTCAACATCGCTCATAATGGTTGCGCCGGTTCCCGTAATCCCTGAAGTTGCTTCAAAAACGGCATCGATTACGCTACCGACGCTGTGGTGCAACCAAAACGGAATCGCCGAAAATAAACAAACAGAAATCCAACAAACCGCCGTTATCAGATAGCCCTGTTTCAAGGTAATTCGTTCAATCTTGGCATAGTTGGCCAAAAACAACGAAAAACCGAAAAACACCGAAATCAGAGCCGAACTCAAAAACGGCGACCAATCGTCAGAGCTCTCGGTCAAATCAATTCCGGCCGGAATAAGCATAATCAGGCCCAAAACACCCAAAACATAACCGCTTATCATTAAAACCGGTTGCCACATTTTATTTCTCCGCCTTATTTAAGTGCAACGTTTCGTGCCAGATTGCGTTCGGTCAACACTTTATTGATAAAGGCTTTTTCGGTAAAGCATAATGCGGTTGCCGCCTGAGTTTGCGCGGCATAAGCCACAATTTCGCACCGCACCGCATTTTTAGAAACCAAATTTTCCAAATATGCCCGAGCAGCCGCATAATCGTATTCTTTCGGGTCGGTATAAATTCCGTATAAAAACACAAACGTATCATCAACATACATACTGTTCGGCCCCACAACTTCCGCCGCACCGTATAAAACTTCCGGCTCCGGCAGATAAACCAATCCCCTATTTTCCGCAACCTCGTAATAATCGGCCAGCTCACCGTTATAAAAATCTTCTTTGGTAGGTGTTTTTATCTTTTTGATTTTCTTAGGTTTTTCAATCAGCGGTTCTTCCTGTCTATTTTCGGTCAGAACCTCGGTTGTTGTAATCAAAACATCTTCCTTGTCTGCGGATGCATCAACACTTTTTTCCTCAACATAGGCTTTTTCAAAACGCTTTTTTGCCGAAGTTTTCTGCGCTTCGGTACGCACAACCGCACCGGAAAAACCGGCGGTAGGTTTATATTTTGCCTTTTTAAATTTCGGCACATTCCATGCCACAAAATGCTTTTTTTCCGGCTCGGCGGCACTTGAATCCGTCTCGCCTTTTTGTGCGGCGATGGCTTCCGATACCGTATTTTTTATCTGCTCCACACGCTCAGACACATCGGAGACAGCCTTATCTTTGATTTCGCTGATTTTTTTCTCGGCAGGAGTTGAATGATACCAAGCGGAAATATGGCTCAGACCTATGCCATAATATGAATGTACCACCAAAAACAGCAACCCTAATGCCAACAAAATCAGCAAAATCTGCCAAAAGCGGCGTATCGGGAACGTAATCAGCATAACCAGACGATGTATCCACGCCCAAATACCGCTCAAACGCAACTCGCTCCAATTTCCGATTCCTTTGAGTTTCATTTATTTCCTCCGTATTTTTCTTGCAGTTCGGCGGCCTTTTCCGGTGTAATACGCTCAAACAGCGCCTCTCCGGCCTCAAACGGCGTTCCCGCTTTTAATGCCGCAATCTGCTCGGCCACGTTAAAGTTTTTAAGCGTCGGCATATCTTCCGGCTTCAGCCCGAATTTTGCCAACATTTTTTCCGCGGTCTGCGGCAACAGCGGTGCACTCAAAATAGCATAAATCCGTACCAAATTCAAACACAGACGCAAAATCGTCGCCGCCCGTTTTTCATCTTCCTTAATCACTTGCCACGGCTCGGTTTTGGTAATGTAGTTATTACCCTCAACCCAAATTGCGCGCAATTCTGCCACCGCTTTTCTGAACTCCATTGCGTCCATATACTTGAAATAATCGTTGACTCGCGCTTGCACAGCCGCAATCATTTCTTCATCTTCGGCCAGCAACTCGCCCCCTTCCGGCACAAAACTGCCGAGTTTGGAGGCTGTCATTTTCATCACGCGTTGCGCAAAATTACCGAGCACTCCGTTCAAATCTTTATTGATGGTACCGACAAAGCTCTCAAACGTAAATGAAGAATCCGATGCTTCCGGCGCGTTTGCCATCAACCA
>Ga0247610_10005519_pt1 | contig 13314 bp, 13 predicted proteins | sample 174DNAGHGhighgp2_FD_193483 | JGI IMG/M metagenome (GOLD analysis project Ga0247610, IMG submission 193483) | Sheep rumen microbial communities from Palmerston North, Manawatu-Wanganui, New Zealand - 1742 DNA GHGhigh gp2 | ecosystem: Host-associated > Mammals > Digestive system > Stomach > Rumen...
CGAATTTGCAATTAAACGGCATTGCAAGAAAATAGATCAGCTTAACGACTATATTTCATTCATGGCCAATCCTCAGAAAGCCAACAAAATGAGATATTTCTACAAGGAACAGGCTCAGAAGCTGTTTATCAATGACTGTGAGCGTTTTAAGGAGATTGTAGAATACAAGGATGGTTCTAAAGAAGAAGTATGGCGTGATGGTGTTACGATGGAGGTGGCTTCTTTAAGGAATAGAACACCACGTCCGCGTCCTATGAAAGAATACTTCCGTGGACTCATTACGATGACATACAAGTCGGTTACCATCGAAACGACAGATATTGCCGATATGCGTGTTTCAAAACTTCAGCCTTATGGAAAGGACGAAAATGGAAAGATGATGTATATCTGTTCCGTTTACTTCGATCAGGCTTTTGTTGGACGCAGAGGAGATGGTGGCGTTTATAAAGACATCACGCATAAATGGGTCGTCTGTTATGTTCAGGTGGATGATGTGCTTGATGAAGAAACGGGAGAAACCTATCCTGAGTATATGGTCAAGTTAGGTGATGTTCATGTAGAGTCTATTGAGAAAATGCGATAAATATGAAAAATTTGCTGCTTATCATATCACTTGTTTGTGCGGAGACTTTTTCAGCCTCTGCACAAACAGAAAGCAGCGAATTTGCAATTAAACGGCATTGCAAGAAAATAGATCAGCTTAACGACTATATTTCATTCATGGCCAATCCTCAGAAAGCCAACAAAATGAGATATTTCTACAAGGAACAGGCTCAGAAGCTGTTTGTCAATGACTGTGAGCGTTTTAAGGAGATTGTAGAATACAAGGATGGTTCTAAAGAAGAAGTATGGCGTGGTGGTGTTGCGATGGAGGTGGTTTCTTTAAGGAATAGAACGCTGCGTCATCGTCTTTGAAGCAACAATAAAATAGAAAAATATGAAAAGAATAGGTGCTGTATTACTCGTTTTCTTTCAACTCTATTGTATACATATACAAGCCCAAACGGGTATGTTTGAGGTGCTTAACCGTGATCAATATATGGCGAAAGTCAAACTTGTTGATGAATTTTTTGCAAGGTTCAACGGAGAGGAAAAGCGAACAGACCTTGGTCCAGATTATACTGATAGAGAATCTGGAGTACTCTTATTGTTTGATATTGCAAAATTTAAGTCAAAAACAGATAGCAATTTTATTGCTGCAAAATCTTTTGCAAAGTATATTGTAGAGAATGGAGTGAAAATTAATTTCGAGGATGACAACTGGTATGCAAAGATAAAATGCCATGGAAGATTGGGACAAAAGAAAGTCACTTTCAACATGACTCTCTGCGTGGAGGAACGTGATAGCGCAATGTATAGATGGGCTATAAGTGATGTTGAAGGAGATATTTTTAAGACTTCAAGAGACAAAGACCATAAAGAATTTTTTATCATGCCTAATGATAATGAGCAATTCTTCATGTCTGTTCGCAAAACGACAACTGAAACATATAAGTTTATAGACGATTATGTTGTAAAAGGGTATAAGGCCGATGCTTTATCAACATTCCTTGCTCTTGTCCGAAACAACATCTTAAAAATTGATGCTGTAACCGATGTAGAGTTTGTATTCATGCAAGTACCAGGCTATACTTTTAGCGTGAAATATTTCGAACGCGAGAGTAAGAATTCAGGATGGTTAATAGATTCTTTTAGTAAATGCGATAAGGACGGAAAAACAAATTAGTGAAACAACGATTACATCGTGCCGAGTTTGCATTAGAGAAGTAGATGAAAAATATATCAATTATTTTAGATTGCAAGTGTAGCAAGTTATAAAAATTAGAGATTGGAGTTATGAAAATTCTATTTTCAATATGTTGCCTCTTATTGGGAGTAAATGCTTTTGGACAGAAGATAGAAGAACGTGTAGTCCAACAGTTTGGAAGTAACCTGCAAGGTTGGTGCTCTACAAAAGATACGGACTATAGGCTGCAAGCCCAAAAGCTTTGTACAGAAGCATGCCGAGTTGAAGATATAATTATGCAAGACTTCACATTACAGAATAATCTGGATTTAAGGAACTATGTAATTCAGAGTTATTTGAATGGTTTTGAGACAGCTTTAGATAATGGAAATATATCCCTTGAATTTAGGAACATAGAGTCGATTTCTCCAACAATGTGGGCATTTGACAAATCTACAACTCAGAAAAAAGGGAAATTAACAGAAGATTACGTAATTATTAAATGTAACGTTCTTGTAAAAGGAGCCTTAAATTATGATATACATGACACATACTATGTCAGTAAAGGTTTTGATGCTCAAATAGTAAAGATTACACCTTTTGAAGAAATTCTTGATAATAAAACGGGGGAAAAGAAAGTTCGGGTTGATTTTTCAAGATTGGAAAAACGTGTCAAACAAACACAAAAAGCATATCCCATGCAGGTTTCGCGAGGCATTATAGCTCTTAAACAATATATTGACGGAAATTCCCTAATAACACTTAATGAGGTTGATTCAAGACTAGCTTCTTTTGAGTCTATTAAAAGCAGAGCAGGAAAGATGAAAAGTACATTCCTGGGCATGTATTGTTTAGAGCCAGCTTTATTTAAGAAAGCTTCTCTTGTGATTGATTGTGATATGCAAATAGTAGAACGATACGTCAATAAACAGACACAAGATGTGTTTGATATAGTAATGACAAAAGAAGATCTTGTAGAAAACATTTATTCTCTTTATTTTAAAAGTGCTCACACTACAAGTTTAAATGATATTGTGCTTAAAAATGTTAGTGAATGGAAGAAATCTTTTGCCAAATACCTCAAAAATTATCCAAGATATTCTGCTGATGCAAAGGATTTCGAGAATTCCAATCAAATTTTTTTGTTAGGAAACGAAATAGATAGGAAATATGAGAGAATTATGAGAATGCCAATAATAACGATTTCTTTAATTAACGAATCTACAGGTTCTAAAAAGAAGATTCAAAAATCCATAAAGGACTTTTATCCATATATCTGCAGTTTTGAAATTAGTAATGTTCGCATAGAAGTACCAAAAATAGATGTGTATATAGTTGACGCATTAGATGTGAGAAGAGCAAACGGTATGGACAACCCTTTTAACAACCCTTTTTATATGGAGCATATTTTCGCAAAAAATAGCTATACATTAGTTAATGACAAATACGAACAAGTAAAACGAGAGAGTGTAGTTAATTGTATTGGAAGAGGTAGGTCTATGGATGTACCCTTCCGTCTAGAAGACGAGATTCTAAAAAGTAATGGGGTACTTACAATTTTTGGAGATGCAGAAGTCATACTTTACCATAAGCGATAATATATACCTTCATGGAGGTTTTATGGTATATTGTAAATCATCCGTATAATCTCATCAAAATAGTAAAGTTGTAGATGTTGGAACAAAATCAAATAATAATATGAAGAAATTTGTTGTTTTATTTTTCTATTTTTGCTGTTGTGCTATTTCTTTTGCGCAAACTTCTGAGGAAATTGTCGTACAGCAGTTTGGTAATTATTTAAGCAGATGGTGTTCTTCAAATGACACAGATTATCGTATGAGAGCACAAAAGCAGTGTACTGATGCGTGTAGAGTTAATGACAAAATAATGGAAGATTTTGTCGCTAAGAGCGGACTCAGCATAAAAGATTACGTAATACCTAATTATTTGAACGCTTTTGAGAATGCTCTTGACAGGGGTAAACTTGTCGTTAACATGTATGGAGTAGAGATGATTCCTAAAAACGAATGGGAATCTGTTTCTCCTTATGGACATAATCAAGAAAGAAAGATTGTCAAAGAAATAATAATAGTATCTGGGGGAATCACTGTGAAAGGATCATTAAACTATAACATTAAGGACCTTTTTTATTTGCACAAAGGGAAAATTGTGAAAATTACTCCTTATGAAGAAATTATCGATAAAAAAACAGGCAAAGTAAAGGTTAAAGTTGACTTTAGTGATCTTAATAGCCTTTTCTGGGTTAAAGACAGGCATTATGATGCTGTAGGAATCTCCTTGGGTTATTCAAAAAACTATCCACTGAATATCGGTTTTTACCGTAATATTTCATACCTTAATATTGGTATTGAAGCAGGAGGCGCTTTTGGAAGTACAGTTGTTGGTGAATCAGAATATAAAGGCGCAAAAACTGATGTTTATGATAAAGGATTTTACGTGCTTGCAACTCCAGGTGTTTTTCTCGGACATGTAACTTTCAATTGTGGTTTTGGAGTTGTTGCATTACGTCAAAAGTATATAAATAGTGATGTTTCAACTGGCGCAAATAAATTTTATGGAATGCTAAAACCTTCTGTAGAATTTAATATTCCTCTGTCAATAGGCAAAGACAAATACCGTAGTTTTGATTTTATGCTATGCCCACGAGTAGCTTACAACTATACGATGAAAGTAAATAGTATGAATTGCTGGGAAATTGGCTTGTGTTTTCGTTACTATTATGGTGGATGATATATAAATATGTTGTAGTTGTTGGAACAAAATTAAATAATATGAAAAAATTAGTTGTTTTAATTTTCTATTTTTGCTGTTGTGCTATTTCTTTTGCGCAAACTTCCGAAGAGATTATTGTTCAGCAGTTCGGTAATTACTTAAGTAGATGGTGTTCTTCAAACGACACAGATTACCGTATGAGAGCCCAAAGACAGTGTACAGATGCATGTAGGGTAAATGACAAAATTATGGAGGATTTTGTCGCCAACAGTGGTCTAAACATTAAAGATTATGTGGTTCCCAATTATCTTAATGGATTCGAAGATGCACTTGGAAAAGGATCTGTTGTTATTAATATAAGTAATATTCGAACAATATATAAAAGCGAGCAATCCTATGCGTGGTCATATAACACATCAGTAAACCAGCAAGAAAGGCGTTCAAAAGACTATGTTACTGTAGCATGTGACATTCGCATAAGCGGAGTATTGGATTATCGTGTCAAAGACCTCTATTATATAAAAAAAGGGAAAATAGTAAAGATTGCACCTTATGAGGAAGTGACTGATCAAAGAACGGGAAAGAAAAGGGTAAGAGTAGATTTCAGTGACCTTGACGATGATTATCAGACGTTTGGTGCCACTTACAACTATGGAAAAAATTGGCCAATAGGCTTGTCTTTGAACTATTCTTATTCAAGGTTTATGATTGGACTTGATGTTGGCGTAAATACAGATAAAGATAAATTTTATAAGCATAGTTTAGAGATGACTGATGTCATGAATTTTACTAAGGAAGACATCGAATACGATCCCCTTTTCTATATGACATTAACGCCATCTTTCTATATGAAATATTTCGCTGTTGGATGTGGCGCAGGATTTCTCTATCTAAATGGGACTAAAACGATTAATCATCAGCAAACATCATCATTTAGTAGTGGTAATGATGGCGTTTCTATCTCGGGAACATCTAGTAGTGGATATTCAACAGAAGAAAGTAGCCCCAAATTGAAGTTTATGATTAGGCCTTCAGTAAAAGGCTTTATTCCTGTTAGTGATCAATGGTTCGTAACAGTAACTGTTGGTTATGATTATGTGTTTGGATATAAAGATAAAAATGGAGTTAATTTCGGTTTAGGATTACAGTATAATTTTGATTATTAAGAGATTAAAGTATGAAACACTATATTTTTACAACAATAAAGATGTTTGTTGTGGCAATCATGATACCATGTTTTGCTATTAGTCTTATATCATGTGAGGATGAGTCTGAAGATGCTATACCAGTTCAAGATTTGGTTGTTCCGGAAAGTGCATATTCATTTACCGTAACATCTGTAAATAATGATAGTGAAACTATTGTTTTTGCCGAACCTAAATTTACGGAGAATTTCGAAATCTTGGGTTGTAAGGTTACAAAAGTAATTTACTATGTGGATAACACTTTAGCTTCAACAGAAACTCTCTCACCATTTAAATTGGAGTACAAGACAAAGTCGTTGTCTGCTGGCCCCCATATTCTTAAAGCTGTTTTTACGGTTTCTGGCGAAAATTATAATGAAGCGACCGTTGAGTGCAAAAAAGAATTCCAAGTAAAAAATTCTTCGTCAGATCAGTTACCAGCTGTTGATTTTACTTTTGACTATGATCATTATGTAAGGGTGGGAAACAAAATACACGCTTCTGTGACAATGAATGATCGTTATGATGCTGGTTACAAATTAAATAAAGTAGAGTTCTATTTTGATGGTAATTTAATTAAAACAATTGAAGAAGCACCTTTTGAGATGGAATATTCTACAAATCTAATAGTTGGCGAAAGTCATAGTATTAGTGCCACCATAAAATATTCTTTTAGCAGCTCTTCTACAGCTACATATTCTTCATCTGGCAATGTGCGAGTTTTGAATGAGGAAGATACACGATATATATTTGTACCACACTATTATTCAAACATATCTTATAGTAATGGTGATATAATCTCTGGCACAGGGTTACTTTACAAAGGGCAGGGCGATAATTCTTCTTACGAACTTAATTTATATTGGGATGACACATTAGTTGGTACATCTAAGGAGTTCCCATATTTCTTTAGTTACAAAATTACAAATGCAGCTGTCGGTATTCACAGTTTAAAATACGAGTGGGTAAAATATAGTGATGATGGCAATAAGAGCGCAACTTCACAATCAAGTTCATTTACTATAAAACAATAAATCCGTACATAGATGCTAAATATTTCAAAAACTATTTGCGTGTATTCGGCAATGCTGTTTTTTTATGGCTGTGGAATGAATTCCCAGAAGAATGGGGAAGTAACTATCACACATGACGTGGACTCTGTATCTTCTAATCAGTTTGTAACCGTTTCCAACGATTATTTAAATGTAATTGAAAGAGCAAACGTCATAGAATGGATGTTATTAGACACTTTTTCTGACAATCCTGATACCGCATTGCTGATTGGAGGAGGAGAAGTTTTGTTTAGAAAAACAGACAGCACAAAAGAAAGAGTAGATGCTGTTATTTCTACTTTAACTAACAAGAAATCCTTTCCTGCATCAGATCATGTAAAGGAATCCACCTTCATGCCAGATTTGGCTTTGAGATTTATCTACGACAAAGACACTGTCATTGTCGCATATTCATTTTATTGTGACCTCTGTAGATTCCAAAAAGGATATAAATATGCTGATTATGATGGAGAGAAGATACGAAAAGAGCTTCTTAGATTATCACTTCAGATATTCCCAAATGACAAATATTTAAGAGAATTAAATAGAAGAGAAAGATGAAAAAATGTTGCATTTCACTCCTTCTTCACTTTTTTGCCTTTTACGCTTATGGACAAACTATGCACTCTGTCCTCTTTACTAATATGGAAGAGCAGGGGCGTGAAACTGATAGAAAGGCAGAACTTTCTAATATGATTAATTTTTGCAATGCGATAGCATCTGCGATAGATTTTAAACACGATCTGAGGGTTCATAGTGGTAGGGAGTTCACCTCTACTGTGATGGAAAAAGATATCTCTACACTGAACGTCAGAAGTGGCGATGTCGTTATTCTCTATTATGCAGGACATGGCTGCAATTGGGATGATGATGACTGGCCACATATGGCATTGCTTGATAGACAATATTGGCAAACTACAGTTTTTTCCAAATTAAAGTCAGCTTGTTCAAAAGCAAAGCTTACACTATGCATAGCAAGTTGTTGTAATATGGATTCACGTGGTAGGACAGGTAGTTATGAAGGTGATTATAGCTACATTGACAAGAACAAAGCGAAGGAATTATTCATAGGGTTTAATGGTAGATTGTCTATTTTAACTTCTTCAAGTATAAGAGGTCAATACTCATATAGCTGGACGGGAGGGAGTCGCTTAGGATCTATTTATAGTATTAGTCTGCGCGATGAAATTTATTCTGCCATTTCGGGAAAGACTAATAAGTCTTTGGAATGGAAGAATATCTTAGAAGCAGCTAAGAATCAAACTCTTTATTACACAAAAGATTATAAACAACCGCAGCAACCACAGTATAAAATATACAAGAATAACGATATTCCTAAAGCAACTACACCTAAAATAAGTTTGAATAACTCCCCCAAAGTAGAAATTCAATCCGTTCGCATTGAACATAATGTAGAAATAGGAGGTTTCAAATATATGGCAATTTATCTAAATTTTAAGGCACACTATATGACAGATCACGGTGGCATGGTTGTGGCATTTTTTGAGTCCCCAAGAGGTTCTGCCGTAAAAGACACCAATGGAAAATACCGCACAAGAGGAGGTAATGTTTGTACCTATTCGGATTTTGGGACACATTACACTCACTCTCGTTTTACTGATTTTAAATTATTGATACCTAATTCAGAGTTACATGCAGCTCGTGGCACTCACACATACTATGTGAAAGTATCCGTTTATGATAACAAATCACGTAAATACATAGCTAATAGTGATTATATATCATTCGAAATAACCAAGAAATAGTTTTTATGATTTCCAGAGTTTTATTCATTGCAATATTTTTTTATAGTATAGGTCTTAATGCTCAAACAAAACGTGCAATTGTTATTGGACTAGGCCAACAACAAGATCATAGTTGGGGGAAAATAAATGGAGATATGGATGTTCCTTTCATTAAAGAAATGTTGTATAATTCTGGATTTGAGAGTCAAAATGTTTTTACTCTTATAAACAAAAGTGCGACAAAAGAGAATATAGTATTATCCTTTAAAAAGTTAATAAATCAATGTGGTGTCGGCGATATAGTCTATATTCATTATTCTGGTCATGGCCAAAGAGTGACGGATATTGATGGGGATGAAAAAGATGGTTGGGATGAATCATGGATTCCATATGATGCTTATAAAGAGTATTCCTGTTTCGATAAAGGAGAAAAACATCTCATAGATGATGAGATTTATGAATACTTAACGAGTATCAGGAAAAGGATTGGAAACAGAGGTAAAATTCTTGTTGTAGTTGATGCATGTCATTCTGGTGGTTCTTCTTTCTTAAGTGAGAATTTTGACGATTTTCCAAACAGCGCATATTGTAAGTATAATATTACGATAAGGGGGCTATCAAAACCTTTTATTATACCGCATAATATAAGTCTGAGAACATCAAAAGAATCAGAAAAGTGGTTAATATTAAGTGCATGTAAAAGTTTTCAGGTTAACCAAGAGTTGGTTAATCCTCATGTGGGTATTTTGTCATATGCTTTGTACATTTTGTCAAAAAAAGGAGGTATAAGTATGGATAAAGTCGAAGACTTTATTAAAAGGAACAAGGGACCATACCCACAAACACCATTATTGGCTGGTGAGATAGATAAGTACAAAATATCGGATATATTAAAATAGGTAGATTATTAGAAGAAAAGGGATGTAAGGGGTAAAACCTATGGCAGATAGTATTTTAGATTATGGCGGAAACAAGATTATTTGCAAGTAAATATTCAGATGTTACCTATGTAGAGGGAATGTATAGACGTGACCCCATTATGGAACGAGCCTTGCACAAACACTGTAAGCAATACTTCGATGAGAATTATCGTGGTGTTTTCTTTGTTGGTGATGAGCACAAAATGGAGATATTCCAAGAGGCATTCATTAAACTTTGGGAGAACATAGAGAAAAGAAAAATCTATGTAGAGGACGGGGTGCTGAAAGGGAAAAATGGAGAACCTTTTACTAGCACACTGACCACGTATTTTATGGGAATAGCGAGACTGAAGTTCTTGGAATGGACACGTCAGCATTCTTCTGGCCCAGATGCGGAAGAGGTAGAACGACGCAGAAAAATCAAGGATGCAGAAATCTATAAGGAAATGCTGTATGATGAGAGCGAGAATGCTATGTTGGAAATCATATCGGATTGTATTAGTCATATGTCGGAACGATGTCGTGAAATATTGTCTATGTTCTATTATCATGAGAAGAGCCTAGACGATATTCTTTTTGAAGTGCCAACATACAAGAGTAAAAATGCGCTGAAGACGGAAAAGTACAAGTGCATTGAAAACTTGCGTAAGTCTGCAAATGAGATTTATCGTAGATACATAAATTCTTAGTTGAGAGTTTAGCGTTTAGAGTTTAAAGATATTAAGTGTTTGAATACATGAAAATAGAATTTCAAGACCAGATAGATAAATATGTATTAGGCCGGATGGGTGATACAGAAAGAGCAATATTCGAGGAGGAGGTTGCTAAAAATGCAGAACTTCAGGAACAATTGCAGTTCACTCAGGATGTTATTTCAGCAACAAAAAGCCGAGTAGAAAAGCTCTCCAAGATAAAAGATTGGAAGGATGACTATATTTTTGAAGATGAAGGAATAGTTGATGCTGCAAATTATCTTCCGACAGGTAGTGGATATGATGCTTGTCCTTCAACATCAATTGAACAGACATTAAAAAAATCACATTTCTCTTTAAGTGGGAAATTGTATTGGCTGTCTGGCATAGCTGCTATTTTTGTTGTAGGATTTTTTATTTTTAATATTCTATTAGACAGGAATGTTGAGATAAAGTATTCTCCATCGAATATCGATTACAGTATCACACGTGGAGGTGATAACTATATAAAAATAGAACAATTATTGTCTAAAGGGAATTATCAAGAAGCTATGAAAGAAATCGCAAGGGAGGAAAGTGCTCTTGCAAAACAAAAAATTGTCACTGATTCAATTGCCGACGATGAGCAGCGTGAATATGTAATTAAGGTTTATACGATAGATATGGAGATATTGTGTTGGCTAAAAATCAATGCATTAATTGGCCTAGGAAAACATAATGATGCACTATTACTTCTCAACAAGCTAAGAAAGGAAGATGGCGTTTTTAAAGAGAAAGCAGATTCCCTTTATCATATAATCAAATAAGTTTGTTAGTGGATTTGAGGGGGTGTGTCAAAATGCAAAATTGAAAATTTACGCTTACATTTTATCACTTATATTGCTGGTTTTAACATAAAAAACAACTACATAAACGGTAGTTTTTGCAGGTACAGGCCATTGAAAACTATCATTTTGTCACTGGACTTTTGCGTCTGTTGCATTTTGAAACACCCTCTTTTGATGGTTTCTATGGTTACTTCGACACTCGGTCTTTCATAAACTTGCAGTAAGAAACCTGTTACAAATGAAAGATCAAGTAATTGAAGAAATCAAACGATTGTGTGGAAAAGTGGAATGGATGCCAGGGCTTGGGCATTATTTCCTTATTAACAATACATTTTGTTTGTATATGTATTGCAAAGGAACGGATAGCCTACGTTTTGCGATTCCTTATTTAGCAAAAGCTACAGAGAATAACAAAAGTAAAATGATGGATTTGGTAAACCAGACCAATCGAGAGGTAAAGTATATAAAAGCGACATTGCTTGACAACGGGAGTCTTACACTCACATACGACCATAAAGTGATGAAAGGGGAAAAACCGCAAGATTATGTACCTCATATCATCAATGCGTTGGGGTTTGCCTCAAACTACATTATTGAGAAAATTGGAGAATAATAACAATTAAAGAGTAAAAATGAAAAAGCAAGTTATTGGAATTTTGATAGCGTTGCTATCGGTGTTGGTGCCATACCAGATTATGGCTCAGGTAATTGTTGAACCTGTCGATAGTATCTGGGTAGATATTACACCATGTGACAGTATCGGTGAGGATGAAACTGTCGTTGATACAGTCAGTGCTGATGAGCTAATGAATGACAGGCCCAATGTTACTCAGTATGATCTTAAGGAGTGTGAATGGGTGGACATCTGCAATAACCCGAAGTATGCTATCGTCTCGAAAGATGGGAAGAAGGGAATCTATGACATGATACTACATAAGAATGTTACCGAAATAGAGTATCGGGATTTGGGCTTCTCTAAGCAGACTGTGGCTGAGGACAGTGCCTATATTAGCTTATTCTATGCCACAAAGGGTATTAAACGGGGCATAGTAAGTTTATACGAACCTACTAATAACGTGGTTTCAATCTGGATGGACGACCCAGATGAATTGTATTCGTTGGACGAATGTACGACTATCGACAAAAAGATAACGAAGAAGGCGGCTAAATTTTTAGAAAACTTGATGAAACGGCAACAGTTGGAGAATGTTCAGATAATTATTCTTGATGCAAAGTCAGGTCGGTTAAAGACGTGGGTAAGGCTGGATCGAGATACTGAGAAGGAAGAAGCAGGGAAGTTGCTGGTACATTCGTGTACAGGTTCACTGACAAAGCCGTTCCATACGGTGATGGCATTGGAGAATGATAGTATTTCCTTGGATAGTACTTGTAATGGCGTGAGTTATCGACAGGCAATCAAGAAAGTTAATGATGACGTAATGCATCAGGCTATCATGAATAGTTACCGTAGGAGTGTGGCAGACAGAAAGTGGAGAGAGTTGACTGACACTGGAGATCCATCGACTAGTCCTTTTATTCTGGCAGTTGGATATAACAGTCTTGCGAATAATGGTATTATGATTGTCCCAACACTGAAGGCTGACAGTGTAAATGTTGAAGAAAATGTATTTACTGAAACGAACTTATCGAATCTAAGGGATGTGCTGAAGGTTGACAGAGTTGCTTCTCCTCAATTAGCATGGTTGTCAACAGATACCGAATGGCTTGGCTATGCTACAACGGAGGACATCTTCGCAGAGGATGATAAAGAGCACACAACGGTTATTGGGAAACAGATAGAATTTGCCGGGTGCTTCCCAATGGAGGAACCACGATATACAATTTGCATCGTCGGTGATAAACTTTCGAAAGATGCTACACCTGCCTTATTTCAGGATGTTGTGAATCCGTTGGCCAAATGGTTGTTGAAGCGAAAGTAGGATAATTCGATGGTAATATGAGATTTTTTGGTTACTTTTGTAGCCAGAAAATCATTGAAATGAAATAATGGAGGACTGAGTTATGAGTATTATCAAGATGATTAACAAAATGATGGGACATGAGAGTGAAGCAGAAAAACTCTACAAGATTCTGAATACTGACGAGTATAAAGAGCGTCCTTATGAATACACCGATCTGGGTGAAGGTATGGCCGTGATAGGTGAAACCATGTGGGGATGGTGGAAACATCGCTTCCTAATCAACCACAACACGAAACGTGCATACGAATTTATGGACAAAGACCAGAACCTTGTGACGGTCACTCGGGATGATATTGACTGGGAATCGCTGAAGAATCTGCCAGAAGATGCACAGAATACAGCAAGAGCACTTTCATTCCATTTTCCATCCTTTATCCGGCATTTTGAGAATGGTGTTGCAGAAGTAAGTTGGCAACTGAACCCTGACGGTCGCTACTATATGGACGAAGACGG
>Ga0247610_10005520_pt1 | contig 13313 bp, 8 predicted proteins | sample 174DNAGHGhighgp2_FD_193483 | JGI IMG/M metagenome (GOLD analysis project Ga0247610, IMG submission 193483) | Sheep rumen microbial communities from Palmerston North, Manawatu-Wanganui, New Zealand - 1742 DNA GHGhigh gp2 | ecosystem: Host-associated > Mammals > Digestive system > Stomach > Rumen ...
TTGTGTCTGGACGTCACCGAACGGGTGATAGACGAGGCCGTGCAGAAGGGCTGTAACCTGGTGGTGAGCCACCATCCCCTGCTGTTCCGCGGACTGAAGCAGATTAGTGACCTGACCGATGTGCAGCGCACGGTGGTGAAGGCCATCCGTGAGGGTGTCTGTGTGGTGTCGATGCATACCAACATGGACAATGCCAAGGGCGGGGTGAACTTCAAGATTGCCGAAAAGCTGGGCCTGGCTGATACAATATTCCTGAACCCTAAACGAGTGGGGGATATAGAGTGTGGCAGCGGTGTGATAGGCACGCTGACAGCACCGATGGCAGCCCGTGACTTCGTGCAGCAGGTGAAGCAGACCTTTGGCGTGGCGTGTGCCATGACCAATGAGCTGCTGCAGCGGCCAGTGGCCAACGTGGCTCTCTGCGGTGGGGCAGGGGACTTCCTGCTTGACGAGGCCGTGGCGGCTGGTGCCGACGCCTTTATCACGGGTGAGATGCACTACCATCAGTATTTCGGCTATGAGCAGAAGATACAGATTTGTGTCATTGGCCACTATCAGAGCGAACAGTTCACCACCGAGGTCTTCCGCGATATTCTCATGGCACGGTGTCCTGACGTACGTACGGAGATAGCCGAAACAAATACAAACCCGATATTATACCTGTAACCAACAAGGCCCATGCCCCTGTAAGTGGCCTCCTCCCTTTTGCGGGGGGATAAGAGGGGGGCTTCATTATGGCAAAGAAAGACCCAACAGATCTGTCGGTAGAAGAGCGCCTGAAAACCCTCTACCAGATGCAGACGGCGCTGTCGGCCATCGACGAGAAGCGCACCTTGAGAGGCGAACTGCCTCAGGAAGTTGACGACCTGGAAGACGAGATTGAAGGTCTGAACACGCGCATACAGCGTATTCAGGGCGATATCGACGAGTTCCAGAAGGCTGTCGCCCAGAAGAAAGGCGAGATAGCCGATGCCGAGGCCAGCGTGGCCCGCTACAAGCAGCAGCTGGAGGAGGTGAAGAACAACCGTGAGTATGACACGCTGTCGAAGGAGATTGAGTTCCAGTCGCTGGAGATAGAGCTGTGTAACAAGAAAATCCGTGAGGCTCAGGCCCGCATTGCTGAGAAAACCGAGGAACTGAAGCAGAACCAGGCCTTGATAGAGGAGCGGAAGGGCGACCTTGAAATTAAGAAGAGCGAGCTGGACGAGATTATGGAAGAGACGCGCGCCGAGGAGGAGAAACTGAAGGAGAAGGTGAAGGAACTGGAGGCCAAGATTGAGCCTCGCCTGCTGGCCTCGTTCAAGCGCATCCGCAAGAATGCCCGCAACGGTCTGGGCGTGGTCTACGTGCAGCGCGACGCCTGCGGCGGCTGCTTCAACAAGATTCCGCCCCAGCGCCAGCTGGACATCAAGATGCACAAGAAAATCATTGTCTGCGAGTATTGCGGACGTATCATGATTGATCCGGAACTGGCCGGCGTCAAGGTTGAGAAACCCGTTGATCCGACAGAGAAGAAGTCAACGCGTAAGCGTGCCATTCGCAAGACATCGACCGCCTCGTCAAAGAAGGCCGCCGATGCCAACGATATGGAGTGAGGGCGCTTCGCTACGCTACGCTAGTGAATAGTGAATAGTGAATAGATTTATTAAAGCATAGCGTAGTCGGGAATGTCCGTCAGGAACCGGTACGTGTGCTGTTCATAGACCATCTGGCAGCAATAGTGCTGGCGGCCGTTGCTGACCACCAGATAATCAGCATGCAGCAGGAGATTGTAGACCGATATCTGGTCGAACGTCTTCTGCTGTAGCTGTATATGGGGCGCCTTGTATTCGATAATCATTCTCGGTTTCAGCTCTTTGTCATATAGTACCGTGTCGCACCGTAGCCGTTTCTCGCCGATGCGCAGCTCCAGCTCGTTAGCCAGCAGTCCCTTGGGGTAGCCCTTCTGTTCAACAAGATAATGTACGAAATGCTGGCGCACCCACTCTTCAGGCGTCAGTGCCACGTATTTTCTGCGCAGAAAGTCGAAAATCATAAAACGTCCGTCCTGCTCCTTCACTCTTGTGTCATAGGCAGGCAGGTTCAGTTGTTGTTCTGTCATACGTGCAAAGGTACGAAAAAAAATCGAAATCAACTTGTTGGACTGTTTTTTTCTCGCATTTTTGCTCTTTTCGCTTTTTTTTTGTATCTTTGCCCCATAAATGGAAATAAGGATGAAAAGCCTAAAATATATCATAGTACCTGTCATACTCTTCTTGATGTGCCAGACTGCCTTTGCTGATGGTACCAAGGACAATCCGGTTCTACGGGCCGCCCGAAGCGTTCTGACGCTGATTGACTCTATGTCCGTCAGCGGCATTGACCGTAGGTACATTGACGTGCCGGCAAGACCGTGGCAGGTAGTCATACGAGGCAACGTGAACCGCGCCTCACTCGACATGAGCTCGACCATTGACGGCGGATCGCTTTTCCTTGATCTCACCGGCAACTTCAAAAGTGAGCCTCACATCACGTCGGGCAGCGATTTGTATGCCGGAGTATGGGCTGGATACCGTGGCTATGGACTGGGCTATATGTCACATGTGTCGGGTGCTGGTAAAGGTTCGCTCTTCACTCTGGGTGCTACGGGCGGATGCTATGGCATAAATTTCCGCCGCCATACTTTCGAAACCGACGAGTTTGACGTCTATACACAGGGACAGAAGATTGATGGCACGCCCATCGACACGACGATGGCAGCATTCGTCTTCAGGCCCATCCGCGTCAAAAGCTTTATATTAGACGGCTATTATATGTTTAACAGCCGCCGGTTCTCTTATGCAGCAGCCTACGACCAGTCGGCCTATCAGTTACGGTCGGCCGGATCGCTGATGGTGGGAGCCATGTACTACTACTCGCATATAAACTATGAAGACCCGCTGAACGCCGACATGATACTGAATATGGACAATATTGGCCGGATGCGTCAGTGGCAGGTGAGCCTTGGTGGCGGCTATGCCTACAACTACGTGCCGGTTCGCGGTGTGCTCATCAGCGGTATGCTGATGCCTATGCTGACATTCTATAACCGTATGAAGATTTACCGGTATGACAGCAAGATGCGCCAGATGGCGGAGGCCGAAGAGACTTTCGACGAGGAGGATGCCGCGGCCTTGCTGATAGATGTCCTGAGCAATCCCGCGGCCATGCAGTTGAAGCCTGATACGCAGAGGCCCGTAGAGACGCAGACAAGCCGTGTAGCGTTGAACTTCAACGCTCGCGCTTCGCTGACCTATAACTTAGGGGAGTGGTCCTACGTAAACGTCTTTGGCCAGCTGTACAATTTCCGTTTTAGTCACGAGCAGAATCACGGTGCTCTTACAGAGTGGTTTGTCAATGCCGCTCTGGGGCTCAGATTTTAGATCTAAGACCATTTACGTCATGGCAGCAGAACAGAAAGTCTACACCTACGAAAGCATCATGAGCGAGCTGAAAAAGGGCCTGTTTGCCCCCGTCTACTACCTCATGGGCGATGAGTCGTATTACATTGACAAGATATGCGATTATATAGCTGAGCACGCCCTCCAGCCAGAGGAACGCGACTTCAACCAGACGGTTTTGTTTGGGTCGGATGTGACAGCGGCACAGATAGCCGATGCCGCACGCCGCTATCCCATGATGGCCGAAAGACAAGTTATTATTGTCAAGGAAGCACAGAATCTGAAGCAGACAGACCAGCTGGAGAAGTACTTCAAAACTCCCGCAAAAACGACCGTCCTCGTTCTTTGTCACAAAAACGGGAGTATTGACGGCCGTAAGCGGGAATACCTGAAGACTATCAAGACTGCCGGCGTGCTCTTTGAAAGCAAAAAGTTGCGCGACCGCGACCTGCCTCACTTTATTGAGAGCTACCTGAAGCAGAAGCAGGTGAGCATTGACCCGAAGTCGACTCAACTCATTGCCGACTCCATAGGAGCCGACCTGAGCCGACTGACCAGCGAACTTGATAAGGTGGTCATCTCGCTGCCTGACAGCGACAGGCGCATAACGCCTCAGGTGGTTGAAGACCAGATAGGAGTGAGCAAGGATTTCAATGCTTTTGAGTTGCGCGATGCCATTGTCAACCGCAATGTGTTCAAGGCAAATCAGATAATCAAATATTTTGACGAAAATCCGAAGGCTGGCAGTATTTACTCATTTCTCCCAATGCTCTTTAATTACTTTCAAAATTTGATGATCGCCTTTTATGCGCCACAAAAACAGAGTCAGGAGGGCGTGGCCGACTGGCTGGAATTGCGATCGCCATGGGCAGCGAAGGACTATATGACAGGTATGAGAAATTACTCTGGAATGAAAGTGATGCAGATAATTTCCAAAATTAGAGAGATTGATGCCAAAAGTAAGGGGTTAGACAACCCAAATACCCCTCCTGGAGAGTTAATGAAAGAGCTAATTTTTTACATTTTACATTGATTTCCCGTTCTAGAATTTCTAAAAATGGCGTCTGAGAAGGACGCTATTTTTTTGCCTAAAACCTTGTGGGAATAGTGGTTTCAGGCGATTCCTAACCGTTCAAAACTCGCGTATTTTCATCTGTCAAAGCCGGTCATCGGTAATTCGGCCAAAACGCCAATTTACCTTCTTTCGGAACCCTGAAAATTTAGTCTTCACATTATTTAGCATTTTGAATTGTAAAATTTAAACATCTAAAAGGTTTTACAGATGTAAACAGAAACAAATTTAGAAAGTGAAATTTACATTTAGAAATAAAACTTTTTGGTTTAGAATTCAAAATTAAAAAGCTAAATTTACGCATTTAAACATGTAAATGTATTATTATGCATCGTCATTTGACAATATATAAACACCTAATTCCCAATTAGTTATAATAAAATGAATCATTTTTATAGCGGTAAAATATGAGGTTGGCGCACTATATACATAGATAAAGAGCATTTTCTCTATTCATTTCTTACTTATATCCATAAATAGCCTATTTATAACCAGTTAATTAGATTTTTTTGTTATAAAAACGCTTTGCTATATTTGTTTTTGCAAATTTACAAATGTAATTCAAAACTGTAATTTACTGTAATTTACAACACTGAACAGATTAGTTTAGGTTTGTAATTCACAAATTTGCAAATTAAATTTTTTCTCTTTACTATTGTATATTCCAATTTTTTGTTTTACCTTTGTAAACTGAAACAAAAACGGGTCAAAATGCCCCTATCAATGAAATGAAAGACAGAATACGCCAGATTATGGAGTCGCAACACATGTCTCAACAGGTGTTCGCTCAGTTCATAGAGATGTCGCCTGCTTCCTTGAGCAGCATCTTCAATGGTCGCACTAAACCAACGATCAACGTCGTGGAAGCTATCAAAAAGAAAATTCCTGACTTAAGTGTCGACTGGTTAATTTTCGGTTCAGGCCCCATGTATATCAGTTCCGCTTCCCAACAACCACCAGCACCTAAGCCTGCCACAAGTCCTGTTTCTGAGGAGCCGGTCTTAAATTTCTCTGACTCCCCTGCACCTACCCCTTCATCCGTTTCATCTGGAGTGACTGAAAATTGTAATCCAAGCTCTTTATTTTTTAATAGTGTAAAGAATACACATCAAAGCGTGGGCAGAGAGGATATGAAAATAGTTGACAAAATACCACGTCGCGTAACTGAGATTAGAGTCTTCTATGACGACCAGACTTGGGAGAGTTTTGTCCCGGCTAAGAAATAATTTCCTACACGCTTATTGATAGGTGGTGGCACTTATTTTTGTGAAAAGCGTTTGTCGTTTCACAGAAAATATGTATCTTTGCACACTACTTATTAATAAGGTGTATGAAAGAACTGATAAAACATGTGCTCGATTTGCGGGTCGTCGCTATCCGTCAGGTTCATGAGCGCTACGTATTACTGAGGCTGTCGCAGCATGAGCGATTGCCTGAAATGTTACCCGGGCAGTTTGTCGAAGTGCGCGTTGACGGTCATAGTCAAACCTTTCTTCGACGTCCCATATCCATTAATTTCGTCGACCGTGAGCACAACGAACTATGGCTCCTGGTGGCCATTGTTGGTGAAGGTACACGTTGGATGGCCAGTCTGCAACCAGGAGATGTCCTCAACGTTGTAGGCCCCTTAGGTCATGGATTCTCCGTGCCTGCCGCTGGGACCGACGTGCTGCTTGTCGGTGGTGGCGTGGGCGTGGCTCCGTTGCTGTATCAAGGAGCCACGTTGCTGTCTTTGGGCCACCGTCCCGTCTTTCTCTTAGGGGCGCGTAAGGCTCAGGATCTGCTTTTACTCGATGAATTCCGCAAGTATGGCGAGGTGTTCGTCACTACCGAGGACGGTTCTGCCGGCGAGCGCGGTTTTGTCACCCAGCACTCCTTGTTGCAGCAGCGGCAGTTCCCCTTGATACAGACGTGTGGACCGACGCCCATGATGAAGGCGGTGGCGCACTATGCCCGTCAGGCGAACACCGTGTGCGAGGCATCGCTTGAGAATCTGATGGCCTGCGGCCTTGGTGCCTGTCTGTGCTGTGTGGAGAAGACTGTTGAGGGCAACCTCTGCGTATGCAAGGAAGGCCCGGTGTTTAATATCAAACGACTGTTATGGCAAGTTTAAATGTAAGAATAGGCAGCTTAAAACTGCAGAATCCCGTAATGACAGCTTCGGGAACGTTTGGCTACGGCCTGGAGTTTCAGGATTTCGTGCCCCTCGACGGCATTGGTGCCATCATTGTGAAGGGTACGACGCTGAAAGCCCGCGAAGGCAATGACTATCCGCGTATGGCCGAGACCGCCAGTGGCATGCTGAACTGCGTGGGGCTTCAGAACAAGGGCGTCGACTATTTCTGCGACAAGATCTATCCCCAGCTGTTGCCTACGGGCGGCACCTTTATCGTCAATGTCAGCGGCTCGTCGCCTGAGGACTATGCTGAGTGTGCTGCCAGGGTCGATGCCCTGGAAGGCATCCCGGCTATCGAACTGAATATCTCGTGCCCCAACGTCAAGGACGGCGGCATGGCCTTCGGCGTGACAACCAGGGGGGCTGCCAGTGTCGTCCGTGCCGTCCGCGAGCGGTACCACAAGACTCTTATCGTGAAGCTCTCGCCCAATGTGACCGACATCACCGAGATTGCCCGTGCCGTGGAGGGCGAGGGAGCCGACTCCGTGTCGCTCATCAACACGCTCATGGGCATGGCCGTCGATATCGAAAAGCGGCGGCGTGTGCTGAGCATCGGCACGGGCGGACTCAGCGGTCCTGCCGTGAAGCCGGTGGCCCTGCGCATGGTCTATCAGGTGGCCAGAGCCGTCAGCATCCCCGTCATTGGCCTTGGGGGCATCATGACGGCAGAGGATGCCATCGCGTTCCTCATGTGTGGCGCCACAGCCATAGAGATTGGTACGGCCAACTTTATTGATCCGCAGGTTACCGTCAAGGTCAGGGATGGTATCAGCGACTGGCTCGACCGTCACGGCTGCCATTCCGTGCAGGAGATTATCGGAACCATGGAGTAATATTAGGAAAAACAAAACGAAGCAAACTCATGAAGACAACTACAAAAATTCTCCTTGGCGTGCTGCTCACGCTGGTGAGCACCATGCTACCGGCCCAGCAGCTGGCTTTCCCCGGAGCCCAGGGGTTCGGCCGCTTTGCTACGGGCGGACGCGGAGGTACTATTTACCATGTGACAAACCTGAATGATTCAGGCACAGGATCGTTCCGTGATGCCGTGAGTCAGCCTAACCGCATCATCGTTTTTGATGTCAGCGGAGTCATCAAACTGACCGATGGCCTGGTGTTCAAGAAGAACCAGACCATCCTGGGAGAGACGGCTCCTGGCGAGGGTGTTCAGGTCTATGGCGACCGTGTCTCATTCTCGGGAGCCGACAACATTATCGTTCGCCACATGCGCTTCCGTATGGGCAAGGGTGGCACGAGCGGCAAGGATGCTGCAGGCGTGGCCAACGGGCGCAACATGATTTTCGACCACCTCTCAGTACTTTGGGGACGCGACGAGTGCTTCTCAGTCAGTTGGGACAACAAAGGCACCGAGCCTGCCGACATCACCATCCAGAACTCCATTATCGGACAGGGCTTGCAGTCGCATTCCTGTGGCGGCCTGATACAGACCAGCGGTGGTGTGACGCTCTACCGTAATCTCTATATTGAGAACAAGACCCGTAATCCGAAAGTGAAGGGCCTGAACCAGTTTGTCAACAACGTGGTTTACAACTGGGGTAATGGCGGCTGCTATCTGATGGGACGCGAGAGCGCGGGAAGTTCATGGGCCGACATTGAGAACAACTACTTCGTAAAAGGCCCCTGGGATACCAGCTATGCCCCCTTGCAGGAAGGCAACGACAATTTCCAGTTCTATGGGGCAGGCAACTACTACGACAGCAATAGGGACGGCCTGCTGAACGGCAGTGCCATCACCGATGCTGAATATACGGCCTCAGGCGGACTGCGTCGTGCTACGCTTGCCGAAATTACCAATTTGCCAAAGGCATTCCCCGAGATCACACAGAAGATGACGGCTCAGGAAGCCCTTCTGTGGATGATTGACAGCGTAGGCCCCTCGCTGCCGGTGCGTGACGAGGTGGACAAGTACCTGATTGACGAGTTGGTCTCTTACGGAAAGTCAGGTTCAAATGGCGGTATCTCTGATGAGAAGTCGCTGCCTCATAAAGGTACGGGTACGCTCTATCCTGGCACTAAGCCGCAGGACACCGACGGCGACGGTATCCCCGATGCCTGGGAGACTGCCAACGGCCTGAACCCCAACGATGCTGCCGATGCCGCTGCCATTGCCGCTAACGGCTATGCCAATATCGAGAACTATGTGTTCTCTATCGACAAGGCCTATCCCTATATCAAGAACCCGTCAAACCTGAAGGTTACTGAGCAACTGAAAGAATCCATCACGCTGACGTGGACCGACAATGCCGACAACGAGTCAGGCTATATCCTGGAAAAGTCTGCTGATGGCAAGACCTATACCGAGGTGGCACGTCTTGCTGCCAACGCTTCCTCATACCAGGTGACGGGGCTTACTCCTGAGACAGCCTACTACTTCCGTCTGAGGGCATACGGTGCCGACGGGCTTTTCTCACCCTACGCCACAGTGACAACCGAGACTGTTGGCGATGCAACTCCTCCCAGTCTGTCTGTCAATCCGTCGCCGGCAGACAAAGAAGAGGTGGGCGTGGCTACAGGCAAGGTCACCTTCCAGTGGAACAATACCACCAAGGACTACTACGGCATCGTCAAGTACACCGTCTATTTAGGTCTTGCAGCCGACCAGCTGACGGCCATTGCTACAGACATTACTGCAAAGACCTATGTGTACAACACGGCGTTGCAGGCCGACAAGACCTATTACTGGCGTGTAGATGCGACGAATGACAAGGGCACCACGCAGGGCACGCTGTGGTCGTTCAAGGCCGTTGAAGGCGGCAGACTGTTCTATACCGACTTCAACAAGACACCAGAAGCATTTTACAACGCTTATCCTGGTTCGGCCAATACCGATATTATCAACGGTAATACCACGAAGACCGTTGCCGGCATGATTTTTGGTGCCAACGGTACCAGTAAAGCCCGTATCGTATCGTTCAGCAACAGTTCAATCCTGGGCGACTATTCTGCTGACGATGCCGGTGCCAGCGGGCGCTGCGTAGAGTTTACCAGCGGTAGCGGCTATGTGCAGGTGCCTGAAGTGGAGGGCCCCTGTGTCGTCACTATCTGGACAGGCAACTCAGATACCAGTTCAAAGACCTTCAACCTGAAGACCATCGTTGACGGCACAGAGTCAACAGCCACCTCCTTCTCGCTGGCTGCCGCCAAGAAGAACTTCAAGCACACCTACACCTATACGGACAATGGTAAGGTCACCTTCAAGGTCGATGGCAATGGTAAGAAATTCCGCCTCCACGATATTCTCATTGAGAAGTATGTACCCGTAAGCATTGACGATCCTATAGAAATCAAGAGCTATCCATCGGCTCAAAACGTGTCCTACATGGATGGAGGTGTCTTGAGGTTCCGTTTCAATCAGGATATCAAGTACCTGGGCGGTGCCACTATCAATGGCGACAATTTCGAGCGTCTCACAAGCGTCTCAGCCTCTGGTACTGCGCTCAGCATCACCTATGAGGCTCTGGATGCCAACACGGAGTACGTCATCAATTTCCCTGAAGGAGCGATAACCGACTTCAACGGCACGAAGAGTTTTCAGGGTGAGTTTACCTTTACCACGGCCAACTTTGGTGCTCTCGATGCTATTGCAGATGCACACAAGGGGCGTGCTGCTGCCCTGCCCGTCAACTTCAAGCCCTTCGACACCGTTGCGCTGTTAGAGAGAGAAGACGGCACGGTGCAGGATGCTGCCAACCAGCATCCCCACTGGGTACAGGTGTCAGGCGAAAAGACTGCCGACAAAGCGGTGTTCACCTCTACGTCCGACAAGGTCATGACCTTCTATCGCTCTGCATCGCCAGCCATCCGCGTGAAGGCCGACTATACCGGCACAGCCAATGTCGAGTTTAAGATTCAGGAGACGCGCAATGCCGACGTCACCCCCGGTTGGCGAACCATCCGTGTCCTGCGCAATGCCGACTTCCCCTTCGACGATGTCTTGTTCCTCAGCAACGAGGCACGGTTCATCAAACTTGTTCCTACCAAACTTTCCGGCAGCATCACCCTCACCGAGTTCCGTGTTGCCGATGCCAACGGACAAGGTCTTGGCGACGGTTTTGATTTTGACGTGACGGGCATCGAGGATCTTAACGGCGGAAAGATGCAGTCGGTAGAGTATTTTACTCTGTCAGGCAAGCGTGTAAAGACGCCGTCCAAGGGCGTCTATGTCGTCCGGATGGTTACCGGCAGCGGTCAGACAATCACAAAGAAAAAGATTTATTAATCATTAAAATAGTTGAGGGCTGGTATTTTTACCAGCCCTCATCTTTCAAATCCGCAACAACGGCAAAATGCAGTATATGCACGACATAGTGACCTCACCTAACCCCTCCTGTAGGAGGGGATGATTCCAGAGCAAGCCCTTTGGTACTATCCGTCCTCCCCCTACAGGGGGAGTTAGAGGGGGGCATAAGGCTGGGGAACTATTGCACACGAGGTCTGTCCCTGTGTGTTCCGTTAGAAATTTTAAAATCATGTTTGCTTTCGTATCTGCGAAAAGTCTGCTGCAAAGGTACGAATAAGTGAGTAAAATAGCAAAGAAAATGCCGATTATTTGCATCCCCTGTATATATAGGAAAAGGAAAACTAACCCTCACCTCTGACACCCACGCTGACTGTCAGACACTTACACGCATTTTTACTGACACCCGAGGTGACACCCAAGTAACACCTATAGGCTGGCACGCCAGAAAATCCCAGCCTCTCATCCGGACGAGAGGCCGGGATTTTTCAGCGAGAGGCTGGGATTTTTTTGACGAATGGCTGGTAGACGGGTGTGCCATCAGGTGCCACCCAAATCATCCAACCATCACCCCAAATGTATGCTGATTACCAGCATGTTATACCAGTGGGTGTCAGAGGTGAGGGTTCTTTTTCCCTTCCTCTATATAGAGTACGCTGGAACCGACCCTTTTGTGCTAAGTCCCTTCCTGTAAAGAACTCTGCCATCGATACCGTCTCGCCACGCTCCATTCCGGCAATCTCTTCCTCTATGTCGGGAGTCACCTGAAGGATGCCATTTACAATATGGGCGTATGCTACATCGTCAGGTATAACGTTCATCGTCGTTACGGTTTATTTGCCGCAAAGGTACGACAAAGAAAAGAAAAATCCAAATCTTTTCCAATATTTCAGTGCCACGATGTCAAAGAACGCTTATCGTTATTAATCTTTTTTCTGCACACAGGGTCTGTCCCTGTGTGCTATATCAACATTGCACACAGGGACTGTCAAAAGTGAGAAAGTGGGGAACTTCATCCAGCCCTTTCTAAGGGGGGGGGATGAATTGTGGGTGATTTGCTGGTGTGTGAAAACAGGCTGGTTTGTGAAAATACCTGACTGTTTTCTAACAGAAACTGGCTGGTTTCTGAAATTTTAAAGTTGGTGGAAAATTTGAATTTTTCTGATATTTTTTTGCGGATTTGTTTGGTGGCTTCGGATTTTTTTTTTCGTAACTTTGCAGAGTCATTGGGAGAAGGATATCAAGCGCTTGTTCAGACCTCCCCTGACCCCTCCTACTCAGGAGGGGAATATCAGACCTCCCCTGACCCCTCCTGTAGGAGGGGGATTGTTACCCCTTTCGACACTATCAGTTCTCCCCCTACAGGGGGAGTCAGAGGGGGTCTCTACGAGGGGTGAGTCAGAGGGGGCTGGCCGCTCTAAACAACAGCAAAGGGGCCTGTGAGTGGATGAAACCACCACAGGCCCCTCTTTTTATTTGTTCGCCAACAGCAGGTGGTCAAGGACGACCATGGCCGCCATGGCCTCTACCACGGGTACGGCCCTGGGCAGTACGCACGGGTCATGGCGTCCGCGGGCTGTCAGCGTCGTGGCGTTTCCCTCCATGTCGACCGTTTCCTGCGGGCGCAGGAGCGTGGCTACGGGCTTGAAGGCTACGCGGAAGTAGATGTCCTCGCCATTCGAGATGCCGCCCTGGATGCCGCCGCTGTGGTTCGTGGCGGTTGTGATACTCCCGTCGCCATGGCTGACGAAGCGGTCGTTGACCTGAGAGCCGCGCTGGGTGGCAAAGCCGAAGCCGTCGCCATATTCGAAGCCCTTGACGGCGTTGATGCTGAGCATGGCACTGCCCAGCTCGGCATGCAGCTTGCCAAACTCCGGCTCTCCCAGGCCGGCGGGGCAGCCGCTGATGACGCAGGTGACGATGCCGCCGATGGTGTCGCCCTCGGCTTTCACACGGCTGATGAGCTGTTCCATCTGTGCCGCCTTCTCAGGGTCTGGGCAGCGTACGCTGTTCGTCTCCGTCAGGCTGAGGTCGTAGCGGTGGTAGTCGCGGTCAAGGGCAATGTCGCCCACCTGCGATGTGTAGGCCTGGATGCTGATGCCCCGGTGGCGCAGTACCAGCTTGGCCAGCGCCCCGGCCACCACCCGGCTGATGGTGATGCGGGCAGATGAGCGTCCGCCGCCACGATGGTCGCGCAGACCGTATTTCGTCTGGTAGGTGAAGTCGGCGTGTGACGGGCGGTAGACGGTGCGCATGTTCTCGTAGTCCTGTGAGTGCTGGTTCTCGTTGCGCACAATAAAACCAATGGGGCAGCCCGTTGTCCTGCCCTCGAACACGCCGCTCAGCAGCTCTACCTGGTCTGGTTCCTGGCGTGACGTTGTTATCTTG
>Ga0247610_10005521_pt1 | contig 13310 bp, 8 predicted proteins | sample 174DNAGHGhighgp2_FD_193483 | JGI IMG/M metagenome (GOLD analysis project Ga0247610, IMG submission 193483) | Sheep rumen microbial communities from Palmerston North, Manawatu-Wanganui, New Zealand - 1742 DNA GHGhigh gp2 | ecosystem: Host-associated > Mammals > Digestive system > Stomach > Rumen ...
AAATGTTCGGACAATTTTCAAGAAGCTGTACGGCAGCTCCTTCGGAAATCAAGGTTTCCTTGGTCGGCTTGTACGCGCCGGTCTTCGGATCGACGAAAGCCATTCCACGGATGTTATCCGAAGTATCGCCAGAAAGTACCTTTGCGGCAAGGTACTGCTGCGGATAGGCGCAACGGACAAAGTTACCGCTGGTGTGGTTGAAAATCTTAACACCCGGAATGTCAATCTGCGACATATCGGAGTCGCGTGTGATGATAATGACATCGTCATAGTCCGGAGCGTACTTCTTCGCGGACGCATAAATCATATCGTCACCTTCAGCGACTTCACATCGGACGGCCTTCGCTCGGAAGAACGGAGCAATCTGCATCGCATACTGATCCTTGTACTCTTGCCAGTATTTCTTGTCGACGGAGAAGTCCCAAGCGGACGCTGCTCGCTTTCCCTTGTAAGAAGGAAGGATCGGAGTACCGGTCGTCGTCTTAATGCTCCAAAGCATATCGCGCTTTTCTTCGGGCATATCGCAAAGCTGGCGATGCTTCAACGATTCGTAAATGGCCTTCTGTTTCAGAGGAATCTTGACAACATCGTACTGGTCGTCGCCAATCTTATCCACCTTGAAGGTATAATTGTCGCTGTTCACGTAGTAACTGTTCGCATCGTAGTAAATCGTCGCTTCCTTGTTGTAGTAGTCGCGGACGAAATTGCGACGCCACGCCTTCTTGCCTTCCAAGCAGAGAATGATGTCCATCGGATTGAAAAGCTTGATGTAGTCAAGCATACGGTTGAACATCTTGGTACGCCAGATAATCATCTCCTCGTCTTCCGGGAGAATGCTTCCTAGAGTCTGCTTGCTGGACTTGGTTCGCATAGACCACAGCTGGTGATACGACAGTGAAGCCCAGTCGATAACTAACAAGCGATTATTCTTGAACGGATAACTCCGTATAGGTTGTTCCTTAAAATCCATAATTCAGCCTCACAGGAAGAATTTCTTCTTGAACGGAGTTCCAGTCTTGTTGACCTTGCTCTCGTTTTTCTTTCGTGCCTTCTCGGCAGCCTTGCGCTTACGCTCGGCAATCATCGCTTCATCGACAGTAGCCTCGTAGATACCGTCCAGACGAATCTCGTTCACCGGAATATCGTCCTTCGCATAGTAAGTCTTACGGGTCTCGTAATGCTGCATCATATAGTTGTACTTGAGTCGAGGCGGACCGCCACGGCGAGGTGTCGTGAAGTACGACGCGTCATCGACCAAGTCATAGACATAGGCCATCTTCTTATCCTTGTGCGGACGGACGATACGACCAATCGACTGCATCACCATATACACCGACTTAGCCGGGTCAGCCATAACCAAATTGTGCAGCAACTTGATGTTCACACCTTGCTTCATACATCCATATGTTGCAAGAATCATATGCCCAGTCGAATACTCGATGGACTTACGAATCGTCTCACGCTCGTCCACGTTCACGTCACCCTTGATGATGTGGCAAGTGAACTGGGGGAAATTCTTCTCGATAAACTCGTGCATAAGTTCCAAGTTCTCGATAGCCTTGAACAAGATGACCGTGTTCTGCTCGGTCGTAATCTTTCCGGAATCTATCAAGAGCTTCAAGACATCACGTCGTGAACTTGTACTGGAACAGAAAGCTCGCTCGTCGTCAAACGTCGAATATCCAATCGAACGTCGTAACGCTTGAGGGTACGGAATGAAAATTGTGTTAACCGTAACCGGCGTCAAGATTCCCTTCTCGACCAGCTCCTTCAAGCGAACGATTTCTTCCTTTCGACCAAGCTGGCTCTCGATGTAGCCAGCATCGATACCGTCGTCAGGCAACGTACCAGATACGCCGACCTTGAAATCGACGGCGTTTACGCACTTCATCAAGATATCTCGTAACTTGATGCCACGAGTCGAGTGAGCCTCGTCAACGATGACTGCAGTGAACGCCTCGAAAAACTTCGCTGGCTTGTTCTGAAGTGACTGCCAAGTCGAAATGGTAATCGGCTTGAGCGTGGCCTCCTCGCCTATATTGGCCGCAGCAAGACGTTCCTTCTGCGCCTTCGTCAGCTTGTCGTCGGAATCGGCATATATCAATGTGCAATACTTTCGCGCATCTTCCCAGCCATAGTCGTCGTGGAAATCGGAGAACAACTGTTCAACCAAGTTCGTAGACGGAACGACAATCAAAATCTTCTTGCGCTCGCGTTCCAGCAGATATCGTGCCATAATGCACATCGATAGTGACTTGCCAGCACTCGTACAGGCGAGCAATGAAATTCGGCGACCGTTCAAGGCGCGTTCCACAAGCTTCACCTGATGTTCGTACGGCTTAATCTCGAAACCTTCCTTCAAGTTGTGGAGCTTCAATGTCGCTGCGTAAGCGGCAACGTCGTCACGAGTCAATGCACCCCTAGGCGGAGTGTATATGTCGCGAATTGCCTTCGACAGACCGATCTTGGTTCCGAAACGGTTCTTGAGCAACGCGCTCACACGCGGAATCAACCCGATGGGCAACAGATGGGTCGCCTTGTTGTAGAAGTAAACGAATGGTGTCTTGAAACCTTCACGTACCGCCCAAGTGTTGGCGACGGCCTTATCGTAGAAGGTCATACTTCCAAAAATGAAATTGTTTAGCTTATTACCGGCAGTCTGGTCAGACGCCGAAATTTTGATAACGGAAAACACGTCGTCAGCCTTGTCAAAGACTACGGACGTATACGGTTCCGCTTGTTTTACCTCGACCTCTTCCGCCATCTTACAGCTCCTGATAGTAACTCTTAAACGGTTCGGAGTGTATGTCGATTTTTTGCTTTATGTCGCCAAGCCAGATTACGTTGTCTCGGAAAAATCCCGGAGACGCAATGATGATGCCAAGCTTGTCGTCGGTCTTGTCCAATGCGAACACCATACGATAGGTCGTGTCCTTGCGGAAACGGTTGCCACTCTGGTTATAGATGTTCCACGACGCACGGTCTGATCCGAGCGGACCCTCCAGATACTCAAGGCAACCAATGCATCGGCGCACTTCGTTCAAGTCTTGCTCGGCCCTGCGCTGCACGGCCACGGCAATTCGTTCGATAATGTCTTCGGGCAGTCCGTCGGCAAATTCACGGTGCAAGTACATCGGCTTCGCGTAGAAGCCATCCTTGCGCAGCGAGGCCACCCATTCAAAAGTTTTCAGCGTATCCACTTCGAATTCGATATCTGGGCGCAAATCCGTGAACATAGTCCGGAAGCCGACTTCCTTCCACGAGTAAAGCGAGGTTAGGTTCACATTGAACCTGATTTTATTCAAGTTTTTAAACCAGCCCATTCCTTGTTCCAGTTTCGATTAGTTCGAATATAGCCAATAACAGTTTGAAACTCAAATTACTCCATTCCACCTAAAAACACCCTAAAACATGAAACATATATTTGGTTCACCCGTAGGCTGGCTTCGAAATTTTCTACTTTGGTAGGTATGGAAAAGGAATTTCTGGAAATTCAGAACAGACTCCGTGGCCAAGTCATCCAGACCGACCAGTTCAAGACCGACGAGATTCGTCTGGTCGCCGGAGTGGACTTGGCCTACTGGAACGGCGAGGACTGCGAGTACGCGGTCTGCGTAATTGCGGTCATCGACTTCCATACGCACATGATGGTCGAGTTCCAGTCGACATTCGACCGTGTCGAAATCCCGTATATGCCGGGGTTCCTCGCCTTCCGCGAACTCCCGCTCTTCGAGAAAACCGTCAAAAAACTTACGGAAAAACCAGATTTATTCATTTTTGACGGAAACGGCGTGCTCCATCCGCGCCAGATGGGCATCGCCACACACGCGTCGTTCAGTCTGGACGTGCCGACCATCGGCGTCGCGAAGACGTTCTACAGAGTCTCCGACGACGCGTCGTATACCGAACCGGGCAACACCAGAGGCGACTTCACGGACATCGTACACGACGGCGTGGTGCTCGGCAGAGCAGTACGTAGCCGTCCGAACGTGAAGCCGATCTTCGTCTCGGTCGGGAACAGAATCTCTCTGGAGACCGCGACCCAGCTCGTTATGACGCTCGTCGACAAGGACAGCCGCATCCCGGTCCCGACTCGACTCGCTGACATACTGACGCACCAGCGTCGTACCAGTCTCAAGTCCGGGTTGAACTAGCACCACTAGTCCGACCTCGGAACCGTTTCAAGCTCCCTCTCAAGGGAGCCTTTTTTATACCTTTTCAGCCCCTAGAATCATGAAACATATATTTGGTACTTCCGTAGGCTGGTCGCGAGGGGTGGGAACTGTTTGGACTAGTTTGAACGGACAGACAAGGAATAAACTCTCGACCGAGGAATACGGATATGAGAAGGATTTACCATATATATGGAATAGAAAGGATCTCAACAAAATTGGTGGAAAGAGTTGACAACCAAATATGCTTTTTGTAGCTTTGCCCACGAAAATGAGACCGCGTCATTACAAAATCTTGCTCCCTGAACCCGTCTTGAACGACTTGAAGGTTCTGATAACGGACTACTACCGCCAGTTCGGTGACTCCAAGAGGTCACGTACTTTCGTGGATAGTGCCGCGTTTTTCCTTTCAATCCTTACGAATTCCTTGGTTTCCGACCACAGAAAGAACGAGGTTACCTCCCTTGACCATCGTGTCCCCAAGGAACACTGGTGTACCCATCTCTATTCCCCCATCCTCCGTGATATCTTCGGAAACGACTATCTGCTGGTAGTCGGCTACTTGGCTGAGAAAGGCTTCGTTGGCCGTTCGAACCATTACGAGATTGGGAACGGAAACTGCCGTGGTCGCAGCAAGGCTTATTGGTTCACGGCCAAGTATGGCACCTATCTCGCGAAGTATCTGAACTCTCGTTCGGCTCGCCGTTTTTCCAACGAGTCCGTGAAAGTTTTTGGTAAGTTTCGTTCCTACACGATTAAGTCCAAGACCGTCCTCGACCGCTGGTTCGCCGTCTTGGAGAAGCGCAAGGAAGACTCGTTCTTGGATCCGATTGTCGATACGTGCTACAAGAACTTGGAGCATTTCTCGATTGATATGAAGGCCGCCGATGCGACGTTCGAAAAGCTTCGTGCTGAAGGCAAGATGACCAACTACAAGGAAAAGCTGGAGAGAGCCAAGATTCAGCGTTTCAACGACGTTGGTACGGAGCCGTACGCTATGTACGTCAAGCACGATCGTTATGGCCGAATCCATACGAACGTGACGTGTATGAAGAAGGAACTCCGTGCTTCCGCATTGCGTTGCGACGGCAAGGAAGTTGGCGAAGTCGATATCAAGTCGAGCCAGATTGCCTTCATCGTACCGGTGTTCAAGCGTTACTTGGAAGTCTTTGCCGAAGAGGATTGCGAACCGTCCGGAGATACTTTCATCCAGTTCAGGCCGTTCTGGCGCGAAGGCCAGCGTGAATACACGATGGAAAAGATGTCCGGCGAATTGAATGTGTTCTCTGGTTTGGTTAATTCACACCAGATTTACGAGTATTTCGCCAAGGAACTGAGCGAAGACTTTGATTTGGACAAGACTGTGACTCGTGACGAGGCTAAGAGCGGATTGGTGTCGTTCTTGTTCTCTCCGCGTTATTTTGACGAGGAACGCGAACCGGTACGTGCCGCCGTGAAGCGCGTATGGGAAGACAAGTTCCCGACGCTTCTGCGTTGCTTGTACTCGATGAAGCAGAACTGTCACGCTGCGTTGGCATACGAGCTGCAGAAGGTGGAAAGCAACTTCATCTTCAATCGAGTATGTCCTCGTATAACCAGCGAGCTGGGTTGTCCGTTCTGCACCGTTCACGATTCTGTTATCGTCCCGAAGGAATTCTGCGGACGCTTGAAGAAGATTATGGACGCCGAGCTTGCGAAGCTGGGCATTCCGACAATTACGGAAGTCGAATATTACGATATGGTCGAGGCTTCTATGCCTTGCTTGGTCGACGAGGGTTTCTTCGCTGAAATGACCCGTCGTGGTATCAAGACTGTCGATACCGCCGACATAATCGATGAAAATGTCGCCATAGACGAATAATGAGCTAGTTTACGTAGGGAAACTAGACATCGAGAAGTCTATGGCTACATATATTCGTGATATTGTTTTTGAAAAGGAACCTAAGATCGGTCGACAGCCCGGAGCACCGGGATATGTTCTTGACGAGGATATGGTTGTGGATATCAAGCTGGTCTATCAAACGGAAATGACGGACGGCGGCGAGGATTTCATCGATAACGACGAGCATCGTATAATTGTAAGCCGAGGCTTGAAAATGAAGTCACATCCGTTCCCGGCTTGGTTACGCGCCTTCTTGCCGTGTTGCGGAGTAGAGCTGTCGCTCGGTATGTCTATGCTGCTCACGGCCTTGTATGAAGAAGGCGGACTGGATGCGTATACTCGTGACCAGATCGACCGTATGTACATCAACTATACTCTCAAAAAAGTAAAGAACCCATTGAAACGTGGGTTCTTGGATGCGTTGATGGGACTGTTCATCGGTTCTGACCTTGGCTGGAAATGGAATTCCGAAGAGACCAAGGTCGCGAGGATTGAACCTATTTAAACTGGGAGGCGCAACGGAGAATCCTTTAGGTCTTCGTTGTCTTCATCTTCGTAATCCGGTTCAGTTTCATCTTCGACTGGCTGGTTGAACATATCCAATTCAGATTCTTCGGCGAGGTCGGCAAGGTTGTTCGGCTTCGCTTCTTGCTTTTCCGGAGTTCCGCCGATGATGCCGTCGATTGGGTTTTCGACGGTTTCTTCGCCTTGTTCGGGTTCCTCGGCGTTGGGATTCGTGCCGATAACGTCCAGACCCGGATTTTCCTTGGCTTCGTCTGACATCTCGTCGGATAGCTTGTCCATCGCTTCGGTAGTTTCCTCGGTCTTGAAACCGGGTACGTTATCGAAGAACTGCTTTGCATCTTCTTCGGCTTTCTGTTCTTCTGGTTCCTCTTGCTTTCCGAGAGGCATCTTGACAGGTTTCTCTGGCTCTTCCTTCTTTTCCGGGACGTAGTTGCGTGCGTCCTTCATAATGGAAGTGGCATTGGTCAAGATACCGCTGCACGCGGCAACCAAGTGCTTGCACATAGTAGTCTTGTGTTCCGGGTCTCTCACGGAAGGATTGATGTCCTCGCCGTGGTCGTCTCGGTCGTCTGCTGCGTGCTGGCCAGCCAAGAAGCTGTCGTTGACGTGCTTGGCATTGTACTTCATACCAGACCAGTTGAAGTCTGGGCAAGTGCAGAAGAACTTAATGTCGGCATCCTTCAAGATCTGCATACGCTCGCTCAGTTTCGCCTTGGCCTTGGCCAAGTTGAACAAGGTGGTGTCTTTCGGTATGATGTCGATGAAGCAGTAGTAGAACTTGTAGTCAGCCGGGTTGGCGTTCTTGTTCTTGGACGACGGAATCTTGAAGATAACAACGGTGTTTCCGTCGTTGTCAGCGGTTACGCCTTGGTAATAGTGTTCAAGCTGCTTGCCGCTCGCGTAGCGGTCTACGTGGCGGCGGTTCTTTTTCTTGAACATAGCCTCGGTGTCCTTTACCCTCTTGATAAAGTCCGCCGTGTTGGCTTCGAGCTGCGCCTTCCCTACGGAAAGCTGTGTCAAGAACAAGGATTTATCCATAATTAACCCAATTCGAAGATTTTTTCGCGAGTGTCCTTGTCGATGAAATAACCGACGGCGCGGTTGATTCCGTCAACGGATTTCACGAGATACTGGTCGTGGAGCAGCGGCTTCGGAGTTACCTTGAGTCGTTCCCTCGGCTGGCTGCGCTGCGTGAGGATGTAGTACGGAAGCTGGCCTTGGTGCTTGTTAGCGTAAGCGTTGACCAGAGCCACCTTGAACGGAATGTTGGAAGACTTGGCCGCGTTCACGGTTGCTTCGCCAACGTCAGCCTTGATTTCTTCGAGGTCTTCGTTGGACATATAACGAGTATATTTTTCCATTCCTTCCGGGCTGCTCGGTTTCTTGATTTCGTAGAACTGCGCCAAGAACGGAATAGGAATTTCGATACCCGGTTCGTCCATATAAGAGTTGTCGCCGGTTTGGCCATTCTTAGCAAAGTCCTTTATGCTCTTAACACCAGCTTTGATTTTCTGCATCAAGCCTTCGGTCAAAGCATCGGCAGCCATATTGTCCACGGATTCGTTGATTTGGCTGGACTTGGTGTTAATCGGGTTGACCATTACTTTAGTAATATCGTTACTGTTTACGCCGTCGAACAAGGTCTGGATGTTGTCGGATCCTTTAATCTTAACCGGCTTGTGTACGACCGGAATGCACTTTGCTCGGCCACATTCGCGGATGCGCTTGACAATCTTTTTCCACTGGCCAAACATCGTCCGAATACCGAGCGCATTTGCGATAGGAGTATTCTTGGTTTCCTTGACAAATTCCTTGACAAGCGTCTTCAGGAAGTCTAGGTCGCTGGCTTGCTTGAGCATTTCCTTGACGGTTTCGCTGCCAAAGTTAATCATCGGATATCCGAATCGAGTCGATGTGCAGCGGCCTCCTAGATCGGAAGGAGTCTTGTTAAAGCCTTTAGGCATACTGATTTGGACTTTCAAATCAATGGGCAGAGCTTCTTCGGTACTGCTCGTTTCTTCTGGATTTCCTTCTTCGGCATTGTTGGCTTGTTCAGCTGGCGCGTTCAAGTCAATCTTGTCTTTGGAGTTATTGTTGTAGAACTCGACTAGCTTCGGTATCGTAGTCGTATCGATATGAGCTGGCTGCTCGGTCAACGGTCCTTCTTTGACATTTTCTGCGATTTTCTTGACGATGGAGTCTTTGTTGAGGAACGCGAGGATTTTTCCCAGAGCTTCCGGATTTTCCTTGAGCTTCGCCTTCAATCGTTCTGCAATTTTCGGATAATGCTTTTCGAACGAACCGATTTCTGGTTCGGTTGCGGCGTCTGGGTCATTGAGCTGGTCAGCTTCTTTATGCTCCTCTTTGACTTCTTGGGTAGAGTCAGTATTGCCTTCAGCCGGCTGTCCTGACTTATTAGATTGCTCCGCTTGCTGTTGTTGCTTTTCCGGGGCTTGTTCTTGCTGTTTTTGCTCCGGAGCGGATTCTTGGGTTTGCTGCTGTTGCTGTTGAGCTGGCTTCGTATCGTGGTCGTCAGCGTTCACATCAACTTTCTTTCCATTGCCGTCGACGATCATTTCAGTCAGTGGATGCTGTGCGGCCACTGGAACAACGCCACCTTCAATGGCGTCAATAATTGATTGCATACCTTCAACGGTAACTGCTTCGACATCTGGTTCGAAATCATCGAACGTTTCATTGAGGTCTGCATTTAGAAAATTTTGCTGCATAATACAAGTCCACTGCTTTTTCTCGCAGTTTATATAGTTTTAGGCAATTAAAAAGCCTTGCTCGTCGCAAGGCTTGGTTTTAGTTGATGTCAGAGTAGAGGTTTTTGGCCGATTTCTTGTCGATCAAGAAGCAACCCCTCTTACCCTTGAAGATGGTCTTGAGCATAATGCAGCGAGTTCCGCCGAACAGAGCCGAGAACAAGGAGCCGGTCGAAACGTCGGTACGGCTGAACTTGGCCTGTTTCGGCACAAGGAGGTAGAACGGACACTTGCCGTCATTGTCACAGATTTCTTCATAGAACTCTTGCATCGTGAGGCCGTCGGCGTACTTGACATAGGTCTTGAACGCCTTGGTAAAGTCCAACACGTCGTAGAAGTTCTCAAGGAATGCTCTAGGCACTTCGACGTTGGGCTGGTAATCCGGGTCAACGCTGAAATACTTAATCGGAGCAACAGATACCGTATCGGAATTTTCATCCAAGATGTCGGTATCTACCTTCAAGTAGTTCGGAACGCAGAGGGTACCGGGGTCGCTGGCGAACTTCTTGAACAGTTCAAGCGGCGCACCGTAGATTGCCTTCCAGATACCACCGTAGCGTTTCTTGGCTACCTTCAACATTTTCTTGATGTTCTTGAAGGTACGCTTCTTGTCATCCAAATCCTTGGTCTTGAACAAGTGCTGGATAGCCTCGCTGCTGAAGTTGAGGAACGGATATCCGAAGTCGGTAATGACCGGAGTGTTCCAAATTGCGGCACTAGTCGGTTTACCAAAACCTTCAGGAAGCTGGAAACGAATCGGCTGTCTCGGCTTCTTCGGTTCGGGTTTAACTTCGTCCTCCTCAGTGTGCTTGAGGTTTTCTGGAATCGGTTCTTGATCGGTCGGTTCATCTACTGGTGCTGGATCTTCAACGGCGACTGTCTCTTTCGCTTTTTGCTGGTCGATGGGTTGCTTAACTTGGTCTTCCTTTTTAATTTCGACTGCTGGTTCTTCGGCTGTGATTTTATCTGGGTCGCCAAGTTCATTGTCGATGGATATGGTATCTTCAACTGAAGACGTAGTTCCATCAACCGAGGATTCAGCTGGAGCGTCAATAGGAGCTGCTTCAGTAGGAGCTGTTTCAGTAGGAGCTGTTTCAGTAGGAACTGTTTCAGCTGGTGCTGCCTCGGTAGGAGCTGTTTCAGCTGGTGCTGCCTCGGTAGGAGCTGTTTCAGTAGGAACTGTTTCAGCTGGTGCTGCTTCAGTAGGAGCTGCCTCGGTAGGAGCTGTTTCAGTAGGAACTGCCTCGGTAGGAGCTGTTTCAGTAGGAACTGTTTCAGCTGGTGCTGCTTCAGTAGGAGCTGCCTCGGTAGGAGCTGCTTCAGTAGGAACTGTTTCAGCTGGTGCTGCTGGTTGTTCCTCTTCGTCTCCAGTAATAGTCTTGAGGCCGATGCTCTTGGCTTTCTTGATACGGCTGATCATTTCGTTGTCAATGGCATCGGAAGAGAGCGACCACTGGAACGGAGTGTTCGGGTCTACAATTTCGGCAAAGTCTTTATAGTTGATGCTTGTCGCCGTGGCTGGAGCTTTCTGGAAGATCGAGTACAGAGTCGCTAGGGTTTCGGTATCAAGGTCACTCGTGTTTGCGATACAGAGATAGGATAGGACGGCACTGTTACCGATGATTTTGCAGATTACGTCTTCCTTCTTGCTCGGAAGATATTCGATAACACCAGCCGTTGCGAGTCTAGGCAATACGTCGTCCTTGACGATCTTGTCGACCGCTTTGAGTTGGGCAACACTTTGGGGAGACGCGGATTCCGCCACCTTGGTCAAAAATTCATCAACGGCTCCGTAAATTTTACCCTTGTAACGGTTATTCTCGCTCTGGCCGCACAGTTCAAGTGCGATTGCTTTGGCATTGCTTTGACGCTGTTCATATGTAAGACTGGCCATAAAATACCTAACGATTCGTGTTTGCTTGCAGTTTATATAATTTTGGTATAGTTTTCGACGAAGAACAATATAAACTACGGTTAAGATTTTAGTGGTAGCATAATGATGTTCCAACCAGTAGTAGTAGAAAGCTTGGGTCCCGTTTTTATCAACCAGTTCACTGAACAAGCGAATTGGGCAATCGATAATGCTCTTAGCACTGGTAATTCGACTGGTGATTCACGACACGCTGGCTTCGGCCTCATTAGCGGTAACGCTGCGGCCATTGCGGTGTTGGACGGAATTTTGAACCAGCTTGACATTTCGAAGTACAGTTCGATTCTTCGTGAGACCAAGCAAGAGGCACGAGACAAGCAGCGTAAGTATTTGTTCTTGGTCTCTACAGTGATCCCAGAATTGGCTCGCTACTTCTATGAGCAGCTTCCCAAGTTGGTTGGTGTAAATGGCATCTCGAAAGCTGACGTTGACGCGGCGGCTACGGTATTCCAAGAGAACTATTATAGGTCTCGTGAAAAGAATAATCCGCTGTTCAAGGCTGGCCTCAACTTTACTAGGGCATTGCTATCGGCTGGCGAGGAAGGAACCGCTACGCGCCAAAATACTTCGGTGGCCGACGACGCTACTGCAAACCAGTCTTTCATCGATAAAATCGGCGAAATCCAGCCTCGTACCGATGCCGGTTGGGCTTTTGTAAATGATATTCTGAGTGTTACGAATGTCGACACGAATGAATTGAACAAGGAAGTCGCGGTATATTTGCTGCTGGCATACTATATTCGATATGACGACGCGATGGCAAAGAAGAACATTGCCGAGTATTCTGATTTCTTGAACAAGAACCTTGAAAAGACCCGTGGTAGCCTTGCAAAGGGTGTGACGAAGATTGATGATGTTGACGATTCGGAACGTTCTGATGGCTCGACATTGTCTCGTTTTGTGCCAAAGAATGTTACGTCGAGTGAAGATAAGACTAACCAGCACACGCTCATTACTGACAAGACTCAATTTACGGCAAGAAGCTTTGTAAAGCTGTTCTCCGCAAATTTCACTGATATTTATAACCAGCAGCCGATTTCTCTCAGAGGAAGCAAGGACGAACGTGTTACTCGTCGCGATGTGATGGCTGGTATGACGTTGTTGTTCCGCAATACCTTCCCGAAGTTTACTAGCGAACTTACTCCGGAAAGGGTTGATGGAATCACCAAGGATATTATTGCAACTGACTCGGAAACTGCATTGTCCGTTCACGACGCTATGGCCGGGTACATCGAAGGTGAAAATGGTTCGCTTTTCGATGATCTGGAGAAGTATTATGAACATCCGGGTTATAGAAAACGTATTCTTGAAGTAATCGAGAAGTACGTTCTTATTGGTAATCGCCGACTTGGACAGTATGGCTATTTGCCTGAACCGGCTCACGGTTTCGGCGACCAAAGTTCAACTGACCGTAACAAGACGAGCGGTGTTACCACTATCGGTGATGAACTCACGGCTTTGTTCGTGAATGATGGCGAAAGCGTTCACATTTTGAATATGAATCCGCATTCGAAGAATAGCGGTGATCTGTCCGCCGAAGAAGTGGAAACGATTCCGCTTAGCGATATCCGCGAAAAGTGCAAGGATTACCAGTCACGCACTCTGGTCAATGTGACTGTCGGTAAGGGAAACCGTGTATGGGGTGTTATTTTCGGAATCCAGCCGTTCTCTGAACTGGTTGGCGATGACTTCGCCGATTCTATGAGCGAAAGTCCTTTGATTCGCGAGTTGAAGACTCGTATCGGTAATGAACACCCGATTAACAGTTTTGAAGACGAAGCCAAGAGTTTGGCACGTATCAAGTCAAGACTTTATCTGCCGAACAACCGTTATAAGATGAAGCACGTCGGTTTTGCGAATGACGCGTCTACCGACCAAGATTATGAAGCCTTTGCAAAGAAGGTTTTCAACACGACGACCACAATTCCCAATGCTGGCGAATTGCTGACGCGTACCGCAAGCATTGCGAAGGCATTTACCAACGCGGCGAACAACTATCTCCGAAGCTGCACTTACATCAGGGATGATAACTT
>Ga0247610_10005523_pt1 | contig 13306 bp, 22 predicted proteins | sample 174DNAGHGhighgp2_FD_193483 | JGI IMG/M metagenome (GOLD analysis project Ga0247610, IMG submission 193483) | Sheep rumen microbial communities from Palmerston North, Manawatu-Wanganui, New Zealand - 1742 DNA GHGhigh gp2 | ecosystem: Host-associated > Mammals > Digestive system > Stomach > Rumen...
TCTTCTATTGATAACTATCTACAAGGAATTGAATATAGAAATCGTTAGAGATAGGAAGAATTAGATAGTATTAATGATGATATATTTGCAGCAACAGAGAGTTAGAGATTAGCAAATGACCCTGCTTATAATAATGCTTGGAATGAATATCAAGCAATTATTAAAAGGAATACTGATAAGGACGGATTAATTACTGAAAATGAAGAGGTTAAAAATGCACGAAAAGCATGGACTAAATTTTTAACTCAGTATAAAATAGATGCATTAAAAAGAAGACAACAATATAAATTAACAGGAGTTATTACCCCATATGTAGAATCTGCTAAATCTGGGACTAAAATAACTCGTAAGAAAAAAGACGATTTATTATATAAATCAGCTAGAGATACTGTTGAACATTTTAGAAAAATGTCCAAGTTATCTTCTGATGCTTTGAATAGAAAAGGTCCAAAAATTGAAAAACTAGCAGACCATCCTAAGGGTAAAACTAAAAAATATCAATACGGAGGAGTTGCTCCATTTTATATTTATAAACCTGTAGCAGTAGGTGGAGAGACCAGTAAAACTACATCGTCAAGTAGTGGTAGTAGTAGTAGTTCTACTAAAAGTGATACTGGAGATGAATTATTAAAAGAAATGTTTAAAGCACTTCAAACTGACGGATTGCCTTCAGATACAAATGTATTGTTTAAACAAATGATGCAATTTATGCAGTAGAAAAAATATTTCGGAGATACTTTAGATTCAGATGATATTCAAGCTATGTATGTTTCTATGTTACATAAAGCAAGTATTCTCAAATTTAATAATGAATAGTATAAAGGGGTCCGTAAAATAGTTGACGATAGAAATGCTGCTGGTGAGTTAGCGATAGATTAGTATGGAAGAATGGCTGTATAGGATAAAGAAGGAAATATAAGTTTTGTTAAACCTGAAAAATATAAAGAAAATTCTGATAAACTTATTCCTATAACTAATGATGATTTACTAACTAAAAGAGCTTTTGATTCAAATCTTGCTTTTGATCAAGGCACTGTATTACAAGTTGCAAATAATGCTACTAGCCTATAGGAAATTACTAAATTTTTAAATGATAATATTTAGAAACTTGAAAAGGATGTAACTGAGGGTTATGTAACAAAAGATGCTAAATTAATCAAAGATGGAATAGATTTATTAAAAGACGCTCCAGAAGGAGTATATAAATTTAAGAATACAACTCAAGCAAAACAAGCTGAAGCAGCTTTAAATTATTTAATGGGAAGTTTGCCTCCTTCAATGAAAAATTATCTATAGGTCAGTGCAACTTTAAACGAAACTAGTCCTAAAGAATTACTAGTTTATTTAATCGGTTCTAGAACAGGAGAAAGTATTGAATTTGATGCTGTAACTGGAAAAGGAGCTAATAAAGATGAAACCTATGAAAGTGTAAATGCTTCATTTAATGATTTAGTACAAAGAGGCTAGATAGGAGTATCTAGAGAATTTAGTATGATCACTAAAGATGAAAAAACTAAATTATATTCTTTAGATTCTAAATATGTATCAGCATTACCAGATGTTGATTCTAATATGAGCATAGAGTAGATGCTAGTAAAAAGTAAAGTAGGAGAAATTTTAGATAGTAGATTAGGTATTACTTTTGGTGATTAGGTAATAAATCCTCAAAATCTAAAAGATATAATGTTTGATACTGGAGGTGGAGCTACATTTGTAACATTACCTTGTAAATACGAAAATGGACATAAAGTTGTTAATTTTGCTATTAAAGATGAATTTGATAATGCTATAAAAGAAGTTTCTAAGACAATTCCAGTTGATTGGACTAATCCTGACTTTACTAAAAAACTTGCAGAAACTCTACATGATAAAGGTTTGGATAGTTTATTAACTGGAAATATGTAGTTAGATCCAGATATGCTCGGATTATTTATGGTTGTAACTGCTTATACTACAGATAGAGTTGATTTTAATAGAAATTCTAAATATATAGAGGAAGTTAAGAATCCATCCGAAGCATTAGAACAAACTATGAATAATGCTTTAAGCATTAAAGGTCCTGATGGAAAAGTTCAAGATTATGGAATAGATATAGATGATTGGGGATTAGGATCTATCCCTATTATAGAAGGTGGATATGATAGTATTTATCGAGCTAATGTATTTATTCCGTTAAATAATGATCCTGTTTCTGCATAGATGGGAAATAAATCATTAAAGTTAGATGAAGCTAGACAATTAGCTGAAGATCTTTAGAATTATCAAAAATTGTTAAAAGCTCAAAATATTAGTTCTAATTAGTTATACAATGAAACAAAATGATTGGATAGTTGCTACTCTAAATAATCCAGAGTTTAATGCAACTGATTTTAAAAATATACAAGATATGTCCTTAGATAATACATAGTTATTATCTAAGGATGAATATCTTAAAAGTCCTTTTATATTAGAAAATCCTCTTTTTAAATTGAGTGATGGAACTTTTGATTCTGATAAGTTCGATAAATTTTATAAAGAACAAGTAAAAAAATTTGAATTTTTTGAAGAAGAAAGTACTTTAGATAATTATACTTATGGATTTTGGGATACAGCTAGACATTCAATAAAAGATAAAGTCAATACTCCTAAAATCGGAGTAGATATAGTAAATAATCCAGAGCATAGATCTTTTGGAGTTGTAGGTTAGGGTGAAAGGGGAGAAAAAACCAAAACTGATGCAGAATTAGCTCAATCTAAAAGAATTTATGATTATGAAAAAGGATAGTTTATTAATGAGTCTCCAGAAGATAGTTCACTTTTTAAAAATCCTATAAACTTTGTTAAAAATATATTATTTTCAGATCCTTTAGTATTAGCTTAGTATGAAGAGGATGGATATCATATCGATCCACTTTCAAATAAACTTGTATTTCATAGTAAAGGTGAGAATAAAATAGGACCTGATGGAGAATATTATTATGAAACATTAGCTGGAAGATCTATATTAGGTAAGAAAGTTCTTTCTGTTGGAGATATTCTTACTTCAGAAGATTCAGCTTTAAATAAATTTGATTTTTTTGATTCTGATGATATTGATAAATCTCCTTTAGGGGTAATAGTTAAAAATTTAGCTTTTGTTGCTCCAATGCCATTTTTAGGTTCTACTGCATCATTACTATACAATGGATTTTTTATAACAAAGGAATTAGCAAAATCTCTTCCTATGCTTTATTAGATGACAGGATTATTAACTGGAAATGATGAAGATAATAAAACTATAAATACTATAGCTGGATGGGGATAGAAATTTACTAGTGGAACCTCTGAATATGCTAAGGAAAAAACGTTTTCATTTGAAAATTTTGGAAACTTAATTTCTGATGTAGCTATGCAATGGGGTTAGTAGAGGGCTATTGCTGAATCTATTGCCAGACTTGGAAATAGTGGAAAGTCACTAGTAAATGGAGTTAAAGCTAAAGCTATGGTAGAATATGAAAAATAGTCTAAAAATATTTTAAATAGTTTAGCTAGAGGAGAAAATGGATTAGAAAAAAGTTAGGTGCTTAGATATACAGGAGTAAATGAAATATCTGAAATTCCTGAAATGTTAAAAGATGAAAAGTGGTTAGGAACTTTAGTAGGATAGACAGCTATGAATAAATATATGCCCGTTGCAAGGAAAGCATTTGAAAATAGACTTCGTTTAGGACAAGATTTATCATTAGCTTATATGGCAATTATTTCTAATACAGATGTTTATGAGTCTGCATTAGAACACGGAGCATCTAAAAAAGAAGCTGCTGCAGTAGCTTTAGGAAGTACTCTTGGTATGTTTGGAGTTGATAAATATTTAGATCTCGGAAGTATGTTTTTCAATGATAAGGAACAAACTAAATTATTTAGACAGGCATTTAGAGATTTTAAAGATAAATACTTAGATTCTATCTTAAAAAGTTTGGGTAAATCCCCAGAATCTAAATAGAAGTCTTTAAATTTAATACAAAGCGGTATTAATTCTACTAAAAAATTCTTTAAGGACTATCATCAAGGAATGAAAGAACAAACTTTAGGTTTCTTTGGAAAGGCTTTTGGAGAAGGTATTGAAGAAATGACTGAAGAATTTGTTACTGATATTGATAAATCATTATTTGAATTAGCTGGACAATTTGGATGGTTTTCTTAGACTGATTTAGGATCTTGGGATAATGCATTTGAAAGATATTTAATGTCTGGAATTGGTGGAGCTATGGGTGGTGGATTATTCTATGGAATAGATGCTATTAGAAATCCTAAAACTAAAGCTGATAAAAATTCAAGAGATGAATTTCTTTATTTTGTAAGAAATGGAGAAACAAAGAGTCTTTTAGATGAATTATCAAAAATGCATAAAAAAGGAGAACTCGGAAGCAAAGATTTATCCATTAATACTGTTGAAGATTCTGATGGAAATAAAATTTTTGTTCAAGCTGATGATAAAAATGAATCACAAAATGATTTTGTATATAAATCTATGAGACAGTCTATCTTATAGATGGACAATATTATAAACGGAAATCAATTAAATTTATCAGATGACAAACTTTTTGAAAGAATGTTATTATCTGATGAAAAGCTTATGAATCTGGAAGATAGTGAATCTTTAAAAGAAGCTACTTATATGTCTGGATATTTTAAAGAATATCAAAGAAATATTTAGGATATATATGATACAGATTCTAAAATAGAAGAATTAACTAAAAAGGCTACTGATGAAGATAAAAGAGATTAGAATAGTTCTTTCAATAAAGAATTAAAAACTCTTTTAGACAAAAAGTAGGAATTATCACAAAGAAATGAAGAATTTTTTAATGAAGGATCTAGATATTATTTAAGAAAGTCTTTATTTGCAATGAATCCAAATATAAGTGGATTACTTCTTCCAATTAGTTATAATCGTTATGTTAGATTGGTATATTAGAAAAATCCACAAGATTTAACTAAAGAATAGGAAGAAGAATCAAAGAAAGATTGGGAAGAATATAAAAAGAATTCTCGTAATTTAGATTTAACAGCAGCATTTGAACTATTTGATAAAACAGAAAACAATATGTTTTCAACCATAGATGAAATATCTAAAGAAAATGTTCTTAAATGGAAAGAAATATAGGATAAATTATCTGACTATAAATTTAAATGGGATGATGGAAATGTAAGATTAAAAGCTTTATCTCAAGAGGAAAAAGACTCTTTATTAAAAGAATTAGGAGTTATTGTAACTCCAGAATATGATAAACCATGGAAATCAGATCCAACTAAATCTAATAAGGCTAGACAAATATAGCTTAATGAAGATCCTCATAATGTTTTTGAATTAGTTAAAGATATAGAGGATAACTTCTGGAGTATCCACTTCAAAACTGAAAGAGATTCTTTAAATGAAAAATAGAAACAGAGACTCTTTCAAGCTGCTGCTTTATTGATTCCTGAAGGTGATAAATTATCAACATGGGGAGCAATTTCACAAGGTGGAATAAGCGGATTAAATAGATTTAGAAAGTTAGGATTTGAAAAGACTGGAGAAAGAACTATTAAAAGAAGAAGTCCTAATTTTAAAACTATGACTGATGAAGAGCTAGATATCTAGATTGATAAATATAATTAGATATTAGCTAATTCTCCTGATAATAAATTAGATAAATATGTTTATGAATAGATAGATAATTTAAATAGAGAATTATCTAAACGAAATAAAGAACAATTAAATTTATCTGAATATACTAAAGAATCTACTGGTGATTAGTCTAAATTAGAAGATGTAAATATTCCAATATTTACTAAATCTGCTATTGGAGAAACTGATGATGAATTTGAACATCGTAATAAAAAATATGACGGAGAATCTGATGCAGATTTTGCTTTAAGAAAATAGAGAAGAGATTAGTTATTGAAACAATAGCTTGATAGAGAAAATCAACAAATATTAAATGAAATAAATTCAATCGTATCTTCTATTGATTAGAATACCTATCGTTTTCTAATGGCTCAATTAGGTCAAAGAACAAAAGATATTGTTAGATTTAACTTTAGTAATTTTTTACCAGAACTATAGGAAGTATCCTCTTTAATAAGAGGTTTAAAGGATGATTTGTCAAATTCTGATTTAATTTGGAATCAAATAGCTGAAAAGATTAGATCTTAGATGATTTAGTAGTAGAAATCTCAAATTGAAACAGGGTTATCTATTAATAATTCAAAAGCTTGGAATGAAAATGGAATAGCTACATTTGGTACATTAGTATCTTACTTAAATGATATAGCAGATATACTTGGAAATTTAACTGTTGATGATTTAATTGAACAAAATGTTGGATTAGATGAGAATTCTTATTTGGCTGATTTTATAAATATTGATAGAGTTATTAATGGAAAATCGGATGAAGTAGTCCTTGAAAGTAGTTATGAAGAACTTAATTTATCAAAAGGAGATGAAATTTCAGATATTGAAACTTTAAATAAAATAAGAAATGAAATCTAGAGAATAATTCCAAATGATAGAGCATTAGCTTATAATGAGGATTTATTAGAAGATAATATTAAGAAAGAATAGGATTTTAGACATAAAGAATTTAATCAAATTATAAATGATATAAAGAGAAATGGATTCTATTCTTAGTTAGAACCCTTAAAACATAAATTATCTTTTGATTTAAATCCTACTGTAAAATTAATTAAATCTTTAGTTAAGAGTTTAGGATAGGATTTCTCAGATATAGAAAATACTTTATAGACTATATATGAAACTTATGATGAACTTAATTCTATCACAGACTTTTAGTTAAATGAAGATCAAATAAAAGCATTAGAAGAAGCAAATAAATATATACAGTTAGCATAGTCTGTAATTATAGCAGCATCTAATATTGATGGATATAGTAATCCATTACCATATAATAAAACTATTAATGAATGGCTTAGAACTCATAGAAAAGAAATTAAGGAAGACTTTGAAGAATTAGTGGAACTTGATGATGATATAGCACAAGTATACTTGTAGAGTTTAAATAATTATTAGAAGGAAATAAATGTTTGGATTAACAGAGCTAAAAATAATTAGGTAAACAAAGTAAAAATGTTTACTGAATTTGATACTAAATTTGAACAAATAAAAGAAAATTTCTTTAAAAAGAATCTTCCACATTTTGAGTTACCAGATGGATTAAATCTTTTAGATGGATTTGTAGATAAAGGAAATCCATTTGAAAACGTTCTTGAATACGAAAGATGTGTTTATAGAAATACATAGAAAGCATTAAGAAATGGAACATCTATGAAAGATTTATTTAGTATAATCACTAAAATGATAAATCCTTCATTAGCGGTTACTCAAAAAATATCTAATCTTGATTTAAATCTTAAAGATTTAACAGATTATGATAAGTTTGTTTATATAGTTTCCTGTATGGGATATAACCCAGACAATTTCTATAATGATTATAAAGAATTTGTAAAGTCTAATGAAAAGATAGCTCCTCTTTCTATGTAGAAACATGCTATAAGAATAAAGAAGTCTTAGGAGAATAATAAAAGTTTCGTTAATGAAATGCTTGATTTATTCAAAGAATGGACTGGCTCTAAATCTCCAGTGTTATATAACGCTACTATAGTTACTGGAATTGGAGGTAGTGGCAAGACATCTGTTGTAGCAAAAGCTGTTATGTCCGAGGGAGCGTGGATTTCTGGTCCGACGAATGAACAAATTAAATCTTTAAGTAAATTAGGAAAAAATCTTGTTTCTAAATCTAAAGAAGAATTAATGAGAACTGTTCTTGGAGATTAGTATACAGATTTTTATTCTGATTAGAGTAATCCAGAAAAATCAAAGTTATTAACTTTAAAGAAAAATAATTCTGGTAATGTATTTGATTTATCTAAAGTATCATTTAGTAAAATTCCTGATGCTCCAAAACAAATTATTATTGATGAAATTACATTATTTTCTAATGCTGAAATTTAGGCTATTGGTATGTGGGCTAAAGAAAATGATGTATCATTATTATTTACTGGAGACGAAAATTAGAATGGAGATAGTACTACAGGATATAATATTGCTAGAGAAAATCTAATAGCTTTTAGAGCACCAAAATTATCTATTTCTTTAAGAGATGGAAATGTTTGGAAATATCAAAATTAGAAAATATTAAGTGAACTTGAAGATAGACTTAGAGATACTGATAAAAAATCAGAGAGTGTTGCTGTTGCTTAGTCTTTAATTAATGATTTTAAAAATTTTAGATTTAAATATTATTCTTAGAATGTTACAGGAGATTGTATTATAGATTCATTAACTGATGAACAAATCTCTAAATTAGAAGACAATAATACTTTATATATAGGTGAGGAATCTGATGAAACATTTAAGAAACTTAAAAATGCTGGAAAATTAAAAGCTATAGACGGAGAAATTAAAGCATATTCTTTAGATGCAATACAAGGTAAGGAAGCTGGATATGTTGTTTCTAATGTTGATATTAGTAAATTTGATAAAGATGAACCTTTTGATGTATTAGACTTTATGAGAAGTCTTTATACAATTATTACTCGTAGTTAGAAAGGAGCATTAATAATAAATAATGGATTAACAAATATAATAGGAACTTCTGATGATCAATCTTATTCTACTGATGTAATACAATTTAATCCAGAATCTATTAAGCAGTTTATAGATATGGAAACTTAGCGTTTAGAAAAATTAGAATTACATCCTGAAGCAGAAGTAGCTGAGGAAGAAAAAGAAATTCCAGATCCTAAAAAGACTATTGAAGTAAAACCTGGAATTGATAATGTTTTAAATAAACCTCTTAATGAAGAAGAGTCTCGTAGAAAAGAAGAGAAAAAAACAGAGGAACTTCCATTACCTGATAAAATTTAGGATAATAATTTACCTATACATACTTATACTAATTTTAATTTATTAGGTGTTCCTAGGTTAGATGATGGAACATGGGTAACTGGAACAAGACGTGATGTTGGAATATTTTTAGACAATAATACAAAAGATCCAAACGAAAAGGACAGATTAGTTGATCTTTTTATGGATTTAAAAAGTAATATTTTAAATAATGATGGATTTGACAACTTATCACAAGAAGCTAAGATTCGTATTGGAAGCGAAGAAAATTTAAAAAATGCACGATATTTTATTGTAAAAGAAACTTATGATCCTGGAATTCATAGATTTGTAACAATAGAATAGAATTAGAAACCTCCTAAAGATTCTACTATTTATACTCTTTAGATGAGAATAAATAATGGAAAAGAAGAATTGACTATTACTTTAGGATTTTGTGCTGATCCGGATAATATGAATGAAGAAATCATAAAAGATTAGTTGTAGCGTTCTAAAGATCCTAATGCGGCTCAAATTTTAGCAAATCTTGATACTGAAATTTCTAACTATAAATTATGGTTACATAATATTGAAAACGAACAAGAAATTGATACACCTTATTTCGAAGGATTCAATGGATTAAGAAGAATTAAACATACTTTTGTAGATCCAGAAACTGATGAAATTGTTACAATTCCAGACGTTATGCGTTTAGAAGAAGTAAATAGTTCTGATTCTTTTTATAAATTAGTTACAAAATATTATGTTACTAGTCCTATTTATACACAAATGGCTGGAGATTCTGATACTACTCCTTAGAATCTTGGAAAACCGTTTATATTAGTTAGTTCTTTAAGAAGACTTAATCCAGATGAACTATTAGATGAATATGAGGCTCAATAGAGAGATTCATCTAAACCAGTAAAAGTAAGGAAAATATTTTTAAGTTCAGCAGGTGTAAGTTTCGAAAGTTTGTTTAATTCTAATTATAAAAGTAGTTATAATGTTGTTTCAATGAAGAATGAAAGATTTACTTTTCCATTTGATTTAATTCCTATGGGAGTTAGAATGTATACAGCTTTATGGAATTGGAGAGCAAATTTAACTTCTTTGGTAGAACCTCTTAAAGAAAAGTATAAAAATCTTGATGAATTAACTAAAATAGCTAAAGAAGAGGATAGACTATATCAATTAGCTAATTCTGAATGGAAAAATTAGGATCCCAAACACAAAAATCTTACTAGTAAATAGTTTGAGGATTGGTTAAATTCTAATGAATCTAAAATTTAGGAAGATTTAACAAAAGATTAGATTTTTGAATTTAGACGATTTAATGATAATATTAAAAGTCCAATAAAGTTAGGTTGGAATCAAGAAAATGGAGCTTATGTTAGAAAGATTAATTCAGAAGATTATGGAGTTTACCTTAATCCAGAATTAGCAATACAATATTTAGCTACTATAGAAAATATATTTAAATATGTTCTTGATGAAATTATACCTAATGTTTCAAGTACTGGAATAGGTGTTAATGAATTAATATCTTATAAGAAAACAGAAGCTGAATGGACCGAACAAGAAAAGAATTGGGTTAGAAAAGCTAGAAATGCTAAGGTACTTTTAAAAGTAGAAAGTAATGGAGAAACTGTTCAGGTAAATATAAATAAAGCAGATTTATTAAAAGGAATTCCATTAGTTATTACAGAAATGACTAAGAATTTATAGGCTACAACAAGGATGTCTAATAAAGATGCTGCTATGAAAGGTTATGATACTGATAAAGATAATCATTATGCAATATAGATACAAACAGCTTCCGGAGAAGAGAAATTCATTAAATATTTAAAAGTACTAGAAGGAGGACTTGGAAACTTAATTAGTGTAGATTCTACAGTAGAACTAATTCCTGGAGTATTCAAAGGCACTAATAATCCAACAACTAAAACTTATGATCCTAATTATGTTAGAGATAGAAGATTAATTAATATGTTTAATCTTGCTTTCCATGGTTCAATATATACAGGTGAAGCTAACAGTTTTGATGCTAATCCCAAATATGCTAAGTTTGCTTTATTTGGACATGGATTCTTTGTAGATCCAATCTTAGGTAAACGTATGGAAACTAATGGAGAAAAATATAGACCTATTATAATAAGTGGAAAATATTATTATACCGACAGTGTTCCAACTTCACCTAAAGTATTTTTCTTAGCTAGAGATAAATCTAATGAAAAAGAAAAAGAAATAATTAAGGAAGAAGAAAGATAGAATAATCCTGTCTTAGAACAATTAGTTAATACTGGATTAGTTACAAGACAAGTTTTAGAAGAATGTGAATCTATAGAAGAAATGATTAATGACACTAATAATATTTTAAAAGGAACTTTAAATAATATTATAAATAATAATGATGTTACAGATATAGATAATTTTAAAAACATGATTTATAAAGTAACATTTGAAAACGGAAAATTAAAATTTTATAGAGTTTCTGAACATCCTAAAATAAAAGGAAAGGATATTTAGTTTGAATTATAGGATAATAATAAATATATTAGTATAGATGGAATAATACATTCTATAAAATATGTAGATAATGATTTAAATTTCATTGAAGAAATATCTCAGGGTAATGGAACATATTCATTACAAGGAGTACTTAAATATATAGAATCTCATGCTTTTGGAGATGAAGCTGAAGTATTTAAACAGAGTTTAGGAGAAGGAACCAATTTAAATGAGATATATACTATAGAAAATTTAAAGAGTACTCTTGAATATATTATAAATAATTCTTCAAATATATTCCTTAATGATATTTTAAAACAAATAACAAATAATCCTGATTGTATCTTATGAATAAATGTATAATTGGTAATTATTCGAATTAGGAGATTAGAGTCCCTATTTAGGACTCTAATCTTTCTATTGATGAATTAGTAAAAATAATTACGGAAAAATATAAAAGAGATAACACTGGAATAACAGAGTTTTCTTTATCTAAATCTCTATCACTTTTTCCTGAAGATTTTGATAAAAGTATAGATAATTTTATAAATAATATAATTAAAGATATTAAGTCACAAGGGGTATCTTTTAAAGAAGATGAATTAATTAGTAAATTAAAAGACTATTATTGTATTAGCAATATTGATACACAAGAAGATGATCCTAATGAAGCTAATAATACTACAATTAAAACTATATCAATAAAAGAATAGTCTGCATTAACTCTAGATGATGTTTTAGATTAGTTTTTTGGAGAATCTTATGCTATAAAATCTCATTTTTTACAAGAATTTAAAAGAGCTTTAAAAACTAAAACAATTATACACATAGATGAATCTTATAAAAAAAGTAGAATTGTATATGATACTGCTACTTTAAATGAGTCTATAATTGAATTTTAGAATTAGTTATATTAGCAAATAATTGGATATATGAATAACAATAATATCGAATTACCTACTGATGTAACAAATATGTTTATATAGAATGAAAAAAGTAAAAATCAATATGAAATAAAGCCTGGATATATTAAGGTATTAAATGCTTTTTATAATAATGTCATAAACAATTCTACTTATTAGGATCAATTAGAAATTGATTTTCATAATAAAATTTTAGGATAGGATACTAATAACTCTCTTCTAAATGCTGTTAGTGCTTTTATCGGAATTACTTAGTTTAATGAATTACTTACTGAAGCTTTACCAAAATATATTTATATAGATAATGACAAAACTTCTCCAATTAGTTATGATAAAAGTGGAAAACCAATATATAAATATGCTATTAATCGCAAAAATATAAATTTAAAAAGTGGATGGCATTCTGAAGTAAGTGATGGTATTGCAGAAATGGGAAACTTTTCTGTTATGGCTATTGAAACTATTCCATTAAGAGGAAAATACGGAACGTTATCTAAATAGGATTTTATTATTTCATTTTTAAAATTAAGAAATTTAATATAGAATATTAGTGATTCTTCTAATGAAAATAATACTTTATATAGAGCTAAAAAATTATTAAAAAGTAATCAAAAAGAAGCGTGGAAAATTGTTTTAGAATATATAAAAGAAGCTGATGAGAAATATTTAAATGGAGATGGAAATTCTAAATATAATTTATTAAATAAATTTGTCGAAAATCATAAAATAACCGATAATGATTGGAATATTTATGTATCTGTATATGATTATTTATTTAATACAAAAAATGGAGTATATTATATAGAAAGAAATTCTTTAAAAACAAATGGAATTACAGATAATTATTTTATTACAGATGCTATATTCGGAACTCTAAATTCTACTTCTGATTTAAATTATTTGGTTTGTGAGTATAATTAGTATAATCAAGAATGGGAATTACATGAAAAACCTAAATATCCACAAAAATAGACTTTGTTCCAAATTAAAACTGCAATAAATAGAAATGTTAGGTTATAGAATCAAGAGA
>Ga0247610_10005524_pt1 | contig 13302 bp, 12 predicted proteins | sample 174DNAGHGhighgp2_FD_193483 | JGI IMG/M metagenome (GOLD analysis project Ga0247610, IMG submission 193483) | Sheep rumen microbial communities from Palmerston North, Manawatu-Wanganui, New Zealand - 1742 DNA GHGhigh gp2 | ecosystem: Host-associated > Mammals > Digestive system > Stomach > Rumen...
TAAAATTTTTAATAATTATATTATCTTTTTTAGATGAATCGTATACCATACCTAAGTATTTTTTATTTAAAGGAAGTTTAACATTTAATTCAAATAGCTTTCCTTCTTTTAATTCATTTTTTATATGTTCCCTAGATAACATACCTATACCAAATCCTGCTTCAGTAAATTCCTTTATTAATGTATTACTACCAAATTCCATTTCAGGATGTATTGTTATATTATTTTCAACACAGTAATCATCTAATATTATTCTTGATGTAGTTCCTTTGGTTAATACAAGTAAAGGTAATTGTTCTAATTCTTCTTTTGTTATTACTTTATTTTTTAAATTATTAAACTTTTCATTTGCAAATAAACCATCATGTAATTGCATTACTTTTTGAGTTTCAAATTCAGCTGGAAATGAATAAGGCATATTAGTAAATATAATATCTATGATACCTGCTTTTGCTTTTTTTATTAAATCTGATGTTCTATCTGTAAATATTCTTAATTGTATTTTAGGATATTTAGTATGAAATTCTTTTATATAAGGCATTAAGTATTCATGAATAATAGTTTTACTTGCACCTATGTTAATAACTCCTGTCTCTAAGTTAGTTAATGCTTTTAAGTCATCTTCTGCTGAATCAATTAATTCCATGGCAGCTTTTATTTTTTTGAATATGGTTTTACCTGTATCAGTTAATTCAACACCATCTCTTTTTCTAATAAATAATGGGGCATCTATTTGATCTTCTAATGTTTTAATTGATTTACTTATAGCTGGTTGACTTATCAAAAGTTCATTAGCAGCTCTTGTTATACTTTCATTTTTAGCAACACAGTAAAAAACTTTATATAATTCTAAATTAATATTCATATAAGCTCCTCCATAACCAGTGGTTATATTACATATAAAAAATATGTATTTTAGTTATATCACGTTTTTATGTATAATACAAATAGCTTTTGCAAGGAAGCGGAGTTTAGGAAGTAGTTGTTATGAATACTAGAGTTGAATGTTATCTTGTTAATTTATATCATCAATATTTAAAAGTTAAAGGTATACAACTTGAAGAAATAACTGATGATGATTTATTATCTATTGATTTTTTAGCATGGGTTGCTAATAATAAAAAAATATTAAAAGAATACAGAGATTATTTAGATTATTTAGGTTATTTAGATGGTAAGAAGATTACTGAAGTTGGTAAAGGTAGATACGATACTATTCCAATTAAAGGGAAAAAAATAGTTTCACCTTATGCTAAGATGATATCTCCTAATTTAAGGAATTTCACACCTTATATTGTAGATGGAGAATTTTATGCTACCACAACAAGAGGAAATGTTTATCCTATCAATACTGATATTATATTAACTCATAATCCGTATATAAATAATAGTAGTTTAGATGGAAATGATATTGAATTTTGGGCAGATGTGCACAATCGAGGACAGTATGAAATCAACATTGGAGTATATGGAACTATACATGATAAAGATTATCGAGAAAAATTAGATTTGATTGATGATATAAGATATATGATGGATGATGATTATGAATACAACTATGATGAATTCAGAGATCATTATTTTTGTACAATTAAAAGTTTAAAATTAAAGAAAAAAGGGGATTAGAATAAAATGGGGGAAAATTTGGCTGTTTTAAATAAATGGAAAGAAGAAATAAGTCATTATAAATCTTTAAAAATAGATGAAGCTAAAAAATTATATAAAAAAATATTAAGAACAAAAGATGAATCATTAAAGAAAGAGTATTTAGATCAATTGATAAATGGTACTTTATATGTTGTTTCAAGATTTATAGAGAAAAATGACTTGGCATATTTAAATTCAACATCATATGATATGAATGATATTATAAATACCTGTAATACAATTTGGATAGAAAAAATAGTAAATGGACAATTATTAAACGTTGAATCTTTTTCGTTAATGTTTGATTCAAAATTTTATAGTCAATTTAAAGAGTTACTTGGGGTGGCTGATATTCAAATATCAGAAATGCTTGGTGTTTCTACTGCTTTATTCTTTGATTTATTTGATGAATATATTAAATATGTAGAGTCTTATCCAAAACCTGATTTAGATACATACATAAATAGTTTATATGATGATGATGATGATTGTTATTATACTTTACTTAATAATTATATAACTAAAAGAGTAGTAAAAAAATTATTTAGTTTATATGATGAAATAATTAAATCATTTGAATTATCTGATGAAGATAGTATAAGTATTTCTAAAACAACACTTACTAAATTAAAAAGTATAATTATTAATAATGGAATAGAGTATTCTAGAAAACCAATTATTGATGCTCAAGAGCCAGATTTTTCAGATAAAGTTATAAAAGAAGAATGTAGAAGACTTGTTAAGAATGTTTTCTATAGTAGTCGTTTAAAGGATAGACATAAAACTATAGTTGAGAAAAGATTTGGTTTAAAAGATGGAAATGCAAGATCGTTAGAAGAAATTAGTCAAGAGTTTGGCGTGACTCGTGAAAGAATTAGACAAATGGAAGCAAAAGCATTAAGAGTATTGAGACATCCAGTTTATACAAAAAAATTAAAATCAATACTTGATTAAAAAAAAGATACATATAATTGTATTTTTTTTTTATTGTTAATAAGAATACTTTATAGTTGAGAAAATTGTTTATATTTGTTATATTATTAATGAATTTCAACTGGTCTGTTGGTGAAGTGGTTTAACACATAACCCTCTCAAGGTTACATTCATGGGTCCGAATCCCATACAGATCACCAGATTGGAAATTAACTCCTTTAATTGGAGTTTTTTTATGTTATAATATTTTTTACTTGGAGGTTTTAACATGATAGATTATGAATCATATAAAAAAATAACAGAGTATTTAAAAGATAATAAAATAGAAGAATTAACAGAATATTTAGAAAAAGAAAAACATAAAGATTATTTAAGAGTAGCTAGAGAACTTATTAAAAATTATTATTTTCATACTTATAGAAGAAATAATTTCTATGGTTATCTTGATAACAAAAATATATTAATATCCGATTATATTAGTATTTATCAATTATATTCTGATGAAATATTAACATCATATTATAAAAAGAAAGTTAAAGATTGCCACTTTTTAGAGGTTGAAAGAGGAAGAATTCTATTAAATAAATGGTTTAATGAACCATCTTATTTAGTTGATAAAATGGATAAAGATGATAATAAAATAGAATTAATTAATGAAGAACAAGATATTATTCATACATTTTCATTTGCTAACTTTGAAAACATGGAAAAATTTTTAGGTCATGATTTAGAGTATAGGATATTAGATTCAAAAATGCCTGTATGTCTTGCTGAATCAGAAAAAGGTAAAGGACTTATTTTAGGAATTGGTAAAGATAAAAAACATGAAGATTAATTCTTTATGTTTTATTTTTATATGTATACACAAACAAATGTGTGATATAATTATCTTGGGTGATGCATATGAATAAGACATATATGTGTATTGATTTAAAAAGTTTTTATGCATCAGTAGAATGTGTTGAAAGAGGATTAGATCCTATTAAAACAAATTTAGTTGTTGCAGATGCTTCAAGGACAGATAAGACAATTTGTTTAGCGGTAACCCCTGCTTTAAAGAAATATGGTTTATCAGGTAGAAGTAGATTATTTGAAGTAAATGCTAAAGTAAAAGAGATAAATAAAGAAAGATTAATTAAAGCAAAGAAGTTTATTGGTAAATCTATATATGAAGAAGAGTTAGAAAAAAATGATAAGCTATCTTTAGATTTTATTGCAGCGCCACCTCGTATGCTTTTATATATGAAATATAGTACAGATATTTATAATATATATTTAAAATATATAGATAAAGAAGATATATTAGTATATTCAATAGATGAAGTATTCATGGATATAACTAATTATTTAAATTTTTATAAATTAACACCTAGAGAGTTAGCAACTAAAATAATTCATGATGTATATAATACAACTGGAATAACTGCAACAAGTGGAATTGGAACAAATATGTATTTAGCTAAGGTAGCTATGGATATTGTTGCTAAACATACAGAACCAGATGAATTTGGAGTAAGAATTGCTGAACTTGATGAAATGAGTTATAGGCATACTCTTTGGGATCACATGCCTTTAACTGATTTTTGGAGAATAGGTAAAGGAACAAAAGATAGATTAAATGCACATGGTATGTATACGATGGGTGATATATGTAGATGTTCAATTAACAATGAAAATCTTTTATATAAATTATTTGGAGTAAATGCTGAACTTGTAATTGATCATGCTTGGGGATATGAACCATGCACGATTAAAGATGCTAAAGGACATGATAGTTCAACCGTGTCTTTATCATCAGGACAAGTATTACATCAACCTTATACATGTAGTAAAGCAAGATTAATTGTTAAAGAAATGATGGAATTATTAAGTCTTCAAATGGTTGAAAAAAACTACGTAACTGATCAAATTGTTTTAACAATTGGATATGATGTAGATAATTTAAATGATATTAAAAGAATGAATATGTATGATGGTGAAATAACTAAAGATTATCTTGGTAGATTAGTTCCTAAACCAAGTCATGGAACAATAAGAGTTGATCATAAAACATCTAGTACTAAAACATTAATTAAATATATTTTAGAATTATATGATAGAATAGTAATTCCAGTTCTATTAATTAGAAGAATTAATATAGCTGTATGTAATTTAGTAGATGAAGATAAAGTAAAAGATAATAAAGTATATCAACAAGTTGATATGTTTACTTTAGATTATGAAATAAAACAAAAAGAAAAAGAAATTCAAGATGAAAAGTCTGAACATGATTTACAAAAAGCAATGATAAGTATTAAAAATAAATATGGCAAGAATGCAATACTTAAAGGAATGAATCTTGAAGAAGGGGGCACGACCATCGAAAGAAATGGTCAGGTAGGAGGTCACAAAGGTTAATGAATAAATATGATGATATTATTAATATTTCTCATTTTGAACCACATCATCCACGTATGTCTATGGATGCAAGAGGTGCTCAGTTTGCTCCATATGCAGCATTAACTGGTTACTCAGACTGTGTTGATGAAGCAGGCAGATTAACAAGTTCAAAACATGAAGTTGATGAAGAACTTTATAGAGAGTTAAATGAAAAAATTCAAATAATTGAATCTAAAATAAAAGAAAATCCTGAAGTTGAAATAACATATTTTATACCTGATTTATTAAAAGTAGGTGGAGAATATAAAACTATAAAAAATAAAGTTAAAAGAATAGATAATGTTAATAGAATTATATATATGATTAATAAAACTAAAATTAAAATTGATGATATTTTAAATATCAATATTTAATTGTATTCTTGACAATTCATTAGTATAATTTTATTAGAGGTGACTAACATGAATCTATTTATAAATGGATATAATATATTTTTAATAGTCTTAGTTAGTTTTTTGTTTTCAACAATATTAACACCTATAGTAAGAAAACTAGCAATTAGAATTGGAGCTGTAGATAAACCTGATGGAAAGAGAAAAATTCATAATAAAGTTATTCCATCAATGGGTGGATTAGCTTTTTATATTTCATTCCTTTTAGGATATTTAATATTTGGAATTAAAACAGCTCAAATGACATCAATTTTAATTGGTTCATTTATACTTATAATATTTGGTATAGTTGATGATATTAAAGCATTAACACCAAAGACTAAATTAATTGGTCAAATAGCAGCTGCATGTGTTGCTGTATTCTTTGGACATACAACATTTGAATCAGTTCAATTATTTGGACATGTATTCCAAATTGGATGGTTATCATATCCAATTTCAATTCTATTTATTGTGGCAATTATAAATGCAATTAATTTATCTGATGGATTAGATGGTTTAGCAGCTGGTGCATCAACTATTTATTTCATAACAATCGCGGTTATTTCATTTATCATGTCTCAGTTAGGTGGACTTGATTTAATTATATGCTTAATTATGATTGGATCATGTTTAGGTTTCCTTGTTTATAATTTCCCACCAGCAAATGTGTTCATGGGAGATACAGGAAGTATGTTTTTAGGATATATAATTTCAGTAGTTGGTTTACTCGGATTTAAAACTGAAACATTTACTTCATTAATTATTCCAATGTTATTATTATTTGTACCTATATTAGATACAATACTAGCAATGTTAAGAAGAATGCTTAAAGGTAAAAGTATATCAAGTGCTGATAAAGAACACTTACATCATCAATTATTAAAGACAACACATTCTCAAAAGACTACTGTGTTAATCATGTATGCAATAAATTCTTTATTTGCGGTTGTATCAGTTCTTTATTCATTAGGTAAACAAAAATCAAGTATTTTAGTATATGGTATATTATTAATATTATTTGTAATCCTTATATTTAAAACAAACATATTATTTGATAGAAGTGGTAAAGATGAAGATTAATTTATACGATTTTGATGAGACAATTTATGATGGAGATTCATCTGTAGATTTTTTTAAGTACTGTATGAAGAAACATAAAAGTATTTATTTTAACTTACCTAAGATGGGTGGAGCTGCTTTGTTATATGCACTTCATATCTGGTCAAAGACAAGAATGAAAGAAACTATATTCTCATTTGTACAAAAAGTTGATGATATAGATAAAGAAGTAGAAGAGTTTTGGAAAACTCACAAAAAAAATATTAAACAATTCTATAAAGATAAAAAACATGATAAGGATATAATTATATCTGCATCACCTGAGTTCTTACTTGCACCAATTGCAAAAGAATTAAAGGTCATGGATATGATGGCATCACCTGTTGATAAGAAAACGGGTAAGTTTGATGGCCTTAATTGTCATGATGTAGAGAAGGTTAGAAGATTAAATGAAAAGTACACTGATTATGAAGTTGAAGAAACTTATTCAGATTCTTTAAAATCAGATGAACCAATTTTAAGACTTGCTAAGAAACCTTATATAGTAAAAAAAGATAAATTAATATTACATGAATTCAGATAACTCAGGTTATCTTTTTTTTATTTATCGATAAAAAAATAATTGTATTTAATAAACTTGTGTTATAATTTTTTTAGGGAGGTATATATGAAAAAGTTTTTTGAAAAAAATGATATCATCAAAATGCTATTAGTTGTTTTACTAGTTGTAGTAGTTGCTTCATGGATTATGCCAGCTTCTTATTTTGAATCAGGTAAATTAGTAACTGATGAAATTCAAAGAATTGGTATATTCGATATTGCGACATATGGTTCATTAGGATTTTATTATTTTCCAACTATATTTGCTTATATACTATGTGTTGGAATGTTCTATAAAATACTTGGATCAACTAAAGTATATGATAGTTTAACTACTAATATAGCAAATAAATTGAAAGGTAAAGAAAAAGTATTTGTAGGTATAAATATTTTAGTATATGGATTACTTGCTAATGTTGTATCTGAACATTTAGCATTACTTATGTTAATTCCATTTACTATATCTATATTAGCTAAACTTAAAGTTAATAAAATATCTGCATTAGTTGCAACTTTCGGTGGTGTACTACTAGGAATCTTAACAAATACATACTCAAGCAACATCGTTGGTAATTTAGCTAATTCAGAAACTGGTTTAGGTGTAGCATATGGATATGAATTCTTAAGTCATTTAATTTTATTCATCATTAGTTATTTAATATTAACTTTCTTAACATTTAAGAAGATGGATGATACTAAAGCTGAAGAAGTAAAAGATTTATTTATTGCTGAACCAAAAGCAGAAACTAAGAAAGTTAAAGTTAAGACTTTAGGTTTAGGTATTATCTTAGGATTTGTATTTGTAGTATCTATCTTAGCATTTATTGGATGGGATACTGCATTTGGAATTACTTTCTTTACAGACTTACATGAAAAAATAATTTCAGCTACAATTGGTGATAATACAATATTCTATTATCTATTAGGATCAACTGGACAAACTCCAACATTCCATGCATTTGGATCTTGGGATTTATTTGGACTTATCGCTTTAATGATAATTGGATTATTATTAATTAAATTCGTATATAGATTATCATTAAATAAAATAGTAGATGAAGCAAAAAATGGTTTAGTAAAAATTATTAAACCATTTGGAATTGTATTTATGTGTTATGCAATTGTTGCAATAGCATTAACATTCCCAACTGTATCATATGTAATAAGCAAGATTTTAGGATTAGGTTCTAATATATTCACTCAATTAATTTCATCAATAGTTGGTGGATTAATAATTCCTGATTTCCATTACAACACAATTAATATTGCTAGTGCATTCTCAACTGCATCAAATGTTAATGTAGCTGCAATGGCATATCAATTTGGATATGGAATTATATCATTTATTGCTCCTACAAGTGTAATGTTAGTATTTGGTTTATCAATGTTAGATATCAAATTCAAAGATTATTTCAAATTCATTTGGAAGTTCTTATTAGCATTAATAGTAGTAGTAATTGCAATTCTAATTATTGCTTAATTAAAGGAAGATTTAATCTTCCTTTTTATATTAACAGTAAATATATGTTTGACTTAACAAATAATTTGTTCTAAAATAAAAGCATGTAATGCGATGAATGTGTTTAAGTAGTGTTGCAAGAACGATTTTAGGAAGAGGATATCACCGACTGAAAGTATCCTTAATTAGTTAGCAAATATGAAATTCACCACAGGAGCATCTACCGTATAAGTACGTTATACTTAAATAAAGGTGAATAAGACTTTCACGAACTAGGATGGTACCACGAGTAACTTCGTTCCTAGGGAGTGATGGTCTTTTTTTATTAGAAAGAAGGGTTCTTATGAAAGAGAAAGTAGAAAGTATTGTAGCTGATTTAAAGAAAGAAATCGAATCAGTTACTAAACAACAAGATATCGTTGATATCAAAGCTAAGTATGTTGGTAAACAAGGATTAATTACTGATTTAATGAAGAATATGAAAGACTATTCTCCAGAAGAAAGAAAAGAAATAGGTCAAGTTGTTAATGTTGCTAAAAATGAAGCAGAATCTATTATTAACAATAAGTTAGAAGAAATTAACAATGCTATTCTTAATGAAAAATTAGAAAAAGAAGCAATTGATATTACTTTACCAAGTAAAAAAATTAAAAGAGGTTCATTACATCCAATGACTAGAATAACTGAAGAGTTTGAAGATTTATTCGTATCAATGGGTTATACAGTTTTTGAAGGACCTGAATTAGAAAGTGATGAAAACTGTTTCCAAAAATTAAATTTACCAAAAGGACATCCAGCTAGAGATGCTCAAGATACATTCTATTTAAAAGATGAAGTTGAAAACTATTTATTAAGAAGTCAAACATCTACTGCTCAAGTAAGAGCAATGGAACAAAATGTTGATAAAGGACCAATTAGAATTGTTTGTCCAGGTAAAGTTTATAGAAGAGATGAAGATGCTACACATTCTCATCAATTCATGCAAATTGAAGGATTAGTAATTGATAAAAATATTTCAATGGCTGATTTAAAAGGTACCTTAGAAGTTATGATGAAACATGTTTTAGGTGAAAAAACTCAAGTTAGATTTAGACCTAGTTATTTCCCATTTACTGAACCATCTGTTGAAGTTGATGTTACATGCTTTAAATGTGGTGGAAAAGGATGTGCTTTATGTAAGCAAACTGGATGGATTGAAGTGTTAGGTGCTGGTATGGTTCATCCTGATGTACTTACTATGAGTGGATATGATCCTAAAGTATATCAAGGATTTGCATTTGGTACAGGTTTAGATCGTATGGCAATGTTTAAATATAATATTCCTGATATAAGAACTATATATGGAAATGATATAAGATTTATTGAACAATTTGATAGAAAGGATGAAGACTAATGTTATTAAGTAGAAAATTTGTATCTGATTATGTTGATTTAGATGAAAATTTAAGTATAACTGATATAGCTGAAGCTATGACAAGTGTTGGTAATGAATATGATGATGCATCACCACTTATTAACTGCACTAAATTAGTTACTGGTGAAGTATTAGAATGTGTAGATCATCCTGATTCAGATCACTTACATTGTTGCAAGGTTAATGTAGGTACTGAAGTATTAAATATAGTATGCGGTGCTCCAAATGTTAGAGCAGGTTTAAAAGTTATAGTTGCATTAGATGGTGCTAAATTACCTGGTGGAGAAATCAAAAAAGGTATGATAAGAGGACAAGAATCTAATGGTATGTTATGCGCTATAGCAGAATTAGGTTTAGATAATAAATTTTTAAAGCCTGAAGATAAAGAAGGTATTCATGAATTACCTGCAGATACTGAAGTAGGAATTGATGCAATCAAAGCTTTAGGATATGATGATGAAGTTATAGATTTTGAATTAACAAGTAATCGTGGAGATTTATTAAGCATTATAGGTATGGCTTATGAATTAGGTGCTATCTATGATAAGAAAGTAAAAGATATTGATTTATCTTACAATGCTAATAAAGATGATGTTAATAAAGAATTTAATGTTGAAGTTAAAACAGATGATTGTACTTTATTCTTAGCTAAGAAAGCATTAAATGTAACAATTAAAGAAAGTCCGGATTTTATTAAAGCAAGATTAATTGCTTCAGGTATTAGACCCATTAACAATGTTGTTGATATTTCAAACTATGTAATGCTTGAAACAGGTCAACCACTTCATTACTATGATGCTGATAGACTTGGTGATACATTAATCGTAAGAAATGCAACTGAAGGTGAACACATTCAAACATTAGATGGAATTGATAGAGTATTATCTACTGATGATATTGTTATAGCTGATAAAGAAAAATCAGTTGGACTTGCTGGTGTCATGGGTGGTTTATCTACTGAAGTTGAAGATGATACTAAAAATGTCATTATTGAATCTGCTATATTTGATTCAATTAAAATTAGAAAAACTAGTAAGAAGATTTTAAGATCTGAAGCATCAAATAGATTTGAAAAAGGTTTAGATCCTAAAAGAACTTATATGGCTATGGAAAGAAGTTGTGCACTTCTTGAAAAATATGCTGATGCCACAATTGTTGGTGGATTAGTTGAATATAATAAATGTGATATTAAAGATGCTAATATAGATATTACATTAGATAAAATTAAAAGTGTTTTAGGAATTGAAATTTCTAAAGAAGAAGTAATTTCTATATTTGAAAGATTAGGATTTACTGTAACAGATAATAAAGATTCATTAAATGTTATTGTTCCATCAAGAAGAAGAGATATTAAGATTGTTGAAGACTTAATTGAAGAAGTTGGAAGAATATATGGAATGGATAAAATCGAAGGTAAACTACCTGTATTAGATGTTATCAAAGGTTCATTTGATAAAACTAAGAGAGCTATTAAACATAAATTAGCTGACTTAGGTTTAAATGAAACAATGAGTTATACATTGATACCCTCAACAGAAGTTCATAAATATACTAAAGATGAATTTGCTGAAGTATCTTTAAATGATCCAATGAGTGAAGATAGAAATACATTAAGATATAGCTTATTATATTCATTAAATGAAATATATAAATATAATAAAGCTAGAAGTAATCCGAATATTTCTATATTTGAAGTCGGTAAAGGATTCTATAAAACTACTGAAGGTGAATATACAGAAGAATTAAAACTAGCTGTTTTAATGTCTGGTGAATATGAATTAGATATTCAAAGAGAAAATGTTGATTTCTATCATATAAAAGGAGTAATGGAAGAATTATTATATTTCTTAGGATATGAAGGAAGATATAGTTTAGTTATAAATGATAGTATTCCAAATGAATTACATCCTGGAGTAAGTGCCGCAATCAATGTAAATGGAACTAACGTAGGTGTAATTGGTAAATTACATCCAAATGTATCAAAAGATAATGTTTATGTAATGGAAATTAATTTAACTAAATTATTATCATTTAGAACAGGTGGAATGAAGTTTAAAGAGTTAACTAAATTCCCTGGTGTATATAAAGATATGGCATTTATCGTTGATAACAAAATCACTTCTCAAGAAGTTGAAACAGTTATTAAAAAATCAGGAGGAAAATTATTAACAAATATTCAATTATTTGATTTATATCCAAATATAGAAGATGGTAAAAAATCTATGGCATATAAATTATATTTCCAAGATGCAACTAAGACTTTATCAGATGAAGAAGTCATGGATGTATTTAATAAGATAATTGAAGATGTTACTAATAAATTAAATGCTAAATTAAGAAATAGTTAATTAACTATTTCTTTTTAGTTGGATTTTTTAGTTATCTAGATTATAATAATAAATTGTTGAAAGGGTGAACTTTATGTTAAAAGTCATAAGATCAAGAAAACCTAAGTATTATAGAACTTTATTAGAAGGTTTCGGTGAACAAACCAATTATGAAGAATTCTTTTCAGATAATTATAGAGATATGTATACTTTTGCTAAACCAAATGAATTTGGATATATAATTGTAGAAAAAAGATTAACTGGTTTTTATGAAATCATTACAGGAAAGAAAATTCCTGTTATAAAATATAAAAGAACATCTGATAATGAAACAGTATTAATTACTCCAAAATCAGCATATAGAATTAGAAAATTAATTCCTGTTGATAATATAATTATAGATAATTATAGAAATCAAAATGATAATCAAGAATTTAGAGATAAGCTTGATGCATTTATAGAAAAATCAACAAGAGAAGAAGCAGAAGCTAAAAAATTAATAAGAAAGAAATAGTTTTTATAAACTATTTTTTTTGTTATAATTCAAGTAAGAGAAGGGGGATAAATCATGAAACAAAAAATGAGAATTAAAAGTATTCAATTTATACTAAATAATATTGTAAATAGACCTAGAACATTGGAGAACTTATTAAAAAACACAAAACATCAAAGAATTAAAGAATACGATTTGGGAAAGCCAGTTGGTAAAGAAATTTGGTAATAATCAGTGATAGCAAACATATGTTCTTTACATGAAGAAAATAATATGTTAAAATGAGATTAGTTATAAGTAGATAATACTTAATTTAACTAATCTTTTTTGATATAATAAAATACGCAAGGAATGATGAACATGGATTTATTTAAAAACTTAAACAAACAACAAGTGGAGGCGGTAGAACACATTGATGGTCCGTGTTTAGCCATGGCTGGAGCAGGTTCTGGAAAAACTAAAGTACTAACAACAAGAATTGTTAATTTAATTGAACATGGTGTTAGAGATTCTGAAATACTTGCTATTACTTTTACTAATAAAGCTGCTAAAGAAAT
>Ga0247610_10005526_pt1 | contig 13300 bp, 15 predicted proteins | sample 174DNAGHGhighgp2_FD_193483 | JGI IMG/M metagenome (GOLD analysis project Ga0247610, IMG submission 193483) | Sheep rumen microbial communities from Palmerston North, Manawatu-Wanganui, New Zealand - 1742 DNA GHGhigh gp2 | ecosystem: Host-associated > Mammals > Digestive system > Stomach > Rumen...
TGATATTAATGAGCGGAAAGGAATATCGTGAGAAGAATATTCCATTATTAAAAGAAAAAATTAATAAATTAGATATTCAATTAGGTTTAGCGGTTATTCAAGTAGGAAATAATCCAGCTAGTGATATTTATGTTAAACAAAAGGAAAAAATGGCTTTAGAATTAGGCTATAAATTTATTCATAAAAGATTTGAAGAGAACGTAACTAATGAGGAAATAATTTCTTTTATTGATTTATTGAATAAAGATAATAGTATTAATGGTATTATTGTTCAATTACCAATTCCAGAACATTTAGATGTTCCATTAATTATTAATTCTATTGATTATCTAAAAGATGTTGATGGTTTAACAAATATTAATGCTGGAAAATTAGTATTAAACTCCCCTACTTTAATTCCTTGTACTCCGAGAGGTATTATTGAACTAATGAAAGAGTACAAAATAGATGTTGATGGTAAAAATGTTGTTGTAATTGGTAGATCTATATTAGTAGGAAAACCTATCGCACATTTATTGACTAATATGAATGCAACTGTTACGTTATGTCACTCACATACAGAAGATTTAAATTACTATACGAAAAATGCTGATATAGTAATAGTTGCTGTTGGAAAAAAAGGATTCTTAACTAGTGAAATGGTTAAGGATGGTGTAATAGTAATTGATGTGGGTATTAATAGAGTCGATGGTAAATTATTTGGGGATGTAGATTTTGATAATGTAAGTAAAAAAGCTTCTTATATAACACCAGTACCTGGTGGTATAGGACCAATGACGGTATATGAATTAATGAATAATGTTTATGAAACATATTTGTTAAGAAATAAATAGGTTTAAATAACCTATTTTTTTTGATAAAATGTGGTTAAGTAAATAAAGTTAGGAGGAATTACGTTGAAGAAAAGAGTTGTATTAGTTTTATTATGTGCTTTTGTTTGTTTATTTACTGTCGGATGTAAAGATAAAGTAAAAACTTTAAAATGTACAAGTAAAGAAGATGGTGGTAACATGGTTGTTGAAATAGGACAAAATCAAAAAACTTACGAATTAACTAATGGTACTATGTCAATGGAAATGGATATTTCTACTTATGGTGAAGCTGCTGCTAGCCTTGACTGGAAATCTATGTTCTGTGATGACAATGATCCTGTTTACAAAGAATGTAGTGCAAAAGTAAATGATAATACTTTAACTGTTAAGATGGAACTTAATATGGAAGAATATAAAAAACAACTTCAAGAAGACGGCGACATCAAAGATCTTGATAAGGATACTTTAAATGAATTAAAAGAATCTGCTGAAAAAGATGGCGCTACTTGTAGTATTTCTTAATACAAATTAAAAATAAACTATTTTAATAGTTTATTTTTTTTGATAGAATATATTTAATAAGTAATGTGAGGAGGTTTGAAATGAAGAAAGGGTTTTTAGTTCTATTAATCGCTGTAGTTTGCTTATTTTCAGTAGGATGTGGAAAGGATGATGAAAAGTCATCTAAGAGTTCAAAGAATGTTCAAACATTAAAATGTACTCAAGATGAAGATGGTAACAAAATGGAAGTTTCTATTTCACAAAACAAAAAAACATATGAACTTACTGAAGGTAAGATGACTATGACTATGGATTTAAGCGATTATGGTGAAGCTGCTGCTTCTATGGATTGGGAACAATATGTATGTACTGAAGAATCATATAAAGATTGTTCTGCTAAAGTTGATGGATCTACATTAACTGTTAATATAGAATTAGATATGACTAAATATGCAGAAGAACTTAAAGAAGACGGCGACATCAAAGATCTTAATGAAGATACTTTAAATGAATTAAAAGAATCTGCTGAAAAAGACGGCGCTACTTGTACACTATCTTAATAAAAAAGAAATAAACTATTGATTAGTTTATTTTTTTTAAACACTTTAAAATATATTTGTTTAATAAATTATTAATCATGAAAAAAAGCACTTTATTTGTTAGGAAATTGTTGAAATATCCTTTAATTAAAAGTGTTTTTTTGTTAAAATAAAGTTATAAAAAAAGTTAGGAGGATGTATGATGAAAAAGAAAGGATTTTTAGTATTATTATTCGCACTAGTATGTTTAGTATCTGTTGGATGTGGTAAAGATAAGAAAGAGGACAAAAAAGCTGATTCAAATGTAAAAACATTAAAGTGTACTCAAGAAGAAGAAGGACAAAAATTAGAGATGACTATTGCACAAGATCAAAAATCTTATAAGCTTGATAAAGCTAATATGGTTATGACTATGCCAAAATCTATGTATAAAGAGATTGCTTCTTCTGAAGAAGCTTTAAAAGAATTAATTTGTACTGATGAAAATGAAGAATACAAAGATTGTACTGTAAAATTCGTTGGTGAAGATATCACAGTAACAATTGAATACGATGCTGAAAAATTCGGCCAAAGTTTAATTGATCAGGGTGATATTAAAGAATTAGATGCTGATACTTTAAAAACTTTGAAAGAATCTGCTGAAAAAGATAAAGGAACTTGTACAATTTCTTAATACTAATTTAGAAAAATAAACTATTTCATTAGTTTATTTTTTTATGCTATAATCTAGGACGAGGTGATATCTATGAATATTAAAAACCTTAGTATGTCTTTTGGTATCCAAGAAATATTTTCAGATATCACATTACATATTAATGAAACTGAAAAAGTTGGTATTATTGGAATGAATGGTGCTGGTAAAAGTACTTTCTTTAATTTGATTTTAGGAAAACTAGAACCAGATAAAGGAAGTATTAGTTTTAAACCAGGTACAAGAATTGGTTTTTTACCACAAGTAATAAGTGATGAAATACCAGATATGCATGTTAGTGTCTTTGATTATTTATTAGATGGAAGACCTATTAAAAAGATTGAAAATGATCTTAATTTAGCTTATATGGATGCTAGCACAGAAACTGATGAAAAAAAGTTAAATGCTATTATGAAGAGAATAGCTAAGTTACAAGCTAAATTAGAATATTTTGATGTTTATAGTTGTGAAAGTATTTTATTAAAAATTATAGATGGTATGCATATTGATAGTGAATTATTAGACATGGAATTGTGTAATTTATCTGGTGGGCAAAAAAGTAAGATAGCTTTTGCTAGATTACTCTACTCCAAACCAGAAGTATTACTACTTGATGAACCTACTAACCATTTGGATGTAGATACTAAGGATTATATTATTAATTACCTAAGAGGATATAATGGAATGATTCTTGTTATATCACATGATATTGATTTTTTAGATCAAGTTACAACACAAACTTTATATGTTGATAAACAAAAACACACAATGGAATTATATCCAGGTAATTATGAAAAATATATGAAGATAAGAAATGAAAGACAAAAGACTTTAGAACGAATAGCAGAAAAACAAGAAGCTGAAGAGGAAAAGTTAAAAAGAATAATTGCTAAGTATATTGGTGGTAACGAAAAGAAAGCAAGAATAGCTAAAGATAGACAAAAGAAATTAGCTAGATTAGAAAATGAAAAAGTTACTCTAGATAAAACCGCAAAAACAGCTAGGTTTAAAATGAAAATTAATCACCCTAGTGGTGTATGTCCTTTAAAATGTGAGAATGTTAAATTTGGTTATAGAGAAGATCATATTTTAATGGAGGATTTAACATTTGATTTGAGTCGTGGAGAAAAGTTTTTAGTAGTTGGGGAAAATGGTGTTGGTAAATCTACCCTACTTAAGTTAATTGTTGGATTATTAAAACCACTTGCAGGTGAAATATTAGTAAATCAAAAATGTGAAATTGGTTATTATGCTCAAGAGCATGAATTATTAAACAATGAAAAAACTATTTTAGAAAATATTGAAGAATTTGGTTTAAGTAAAAATGAAATGAGAAGTTTTTTAGGTAACTTCTTATTTAGTGGAAATGAAGTATTTAAGAAAGTTGGTGTTTTATCACCAGGTGAAAGAAGTCGTGTAGCATTAGCTAAATTAGCTTTAACAGGAGCTAACTTCTTAATTCTAGATGAACCTACTAACCATTTAGATCCACAAACACAAGAAATAATTGCTAAAACTTTTAGAGATTATGAAGGCACGATGTTAGTTGTGTCACATAATGTAGAGTTTGTTGACAATTTAGGTGTTGAAAGAATGTTAATGTTACCTAGTGGTCAAATAAGATATTATGATAAGAAAACAGTAATGTATTATCAAGAATTAAATAACCAAAGTAAGTATAAGAAGAACTCATAGGAGTTCTTTTTGTGTTATAATGGGATTAGATAAGGAGGTTTTTATGGATAAAATAAAGAAGACTCCGTTATTTAAAATTCTTATTAGTTATTTATTTATTATAATTGGTGCTGCTATTGCTGCATATGCTTTAGAAGGAATATTAGTTCCTAATTCAATTTTAGATGGTGGAGTTACGGGAATAAGTATTATTTTAAATCTATTATTTGGATGGAAATTAGGTTTATTAATATTTATTATTAATATTCCCTTCTTATATGTTGGTTTTAAGAATTTAGGAAAGAAGTTTTTATTAAAAGCAGTATTCAGTATAGTAGTATTTTCTCTATTACTAGAAATGTTTCATGGGGTTAGTGTATTAACAGAAAATAAATTATTAGCTACTATATACGGAAGTATCATCCTAGGTATTGGCGTTGGATTAGTAATTAAAGCTGGTGGATGTTTAGATGGTACAGAATCGGTAGGAATAGTAATAAGTAAAAATACGAATATATCTGTTGGTCAATTTGTTTTAGGATGTAATGCCATTATATTTACAATAGCTGGTTTTCTCTTTGGAGTTGACCGTGCTTTATATTCATTACTTGCTTATTTTATTACATCGAAAATGGTTGATTATATAAATGAAGGTTTAAACTCTGTAAAAGCAGCAATGATTATTACTGATAATGGTCAAGAAATAGCTCATTTAATATATAAACATATTGGAAGAACCGTAACTGCTATTAGAGGTGATGGTTTAATTACGGGACAGAAAAGTATTTTATATTGTGTTATAACAAGACTAGAGATAAGTGAAATTAAAAGAATTGTAATGGAAGCTGATGGTTCTGCATTCATAACAATTACTGATGTATCGGAGATAATTGGTAATCACATAAAAAATAATAAAGGTTTAAAAAGAAAGAGGGAGAAAAAATGAAAACCTATAATAAATTAGTAAGAGATAAAATACCAGATATTATTTTGAAGGATCATTGCCTTCCTACGACAAGAATATTAGATGATAAAGAATATTTGGAAGAATTAAATAAGAAATTAATGGAAGAAGTTAAAGAATATTTAGAAGAAGAAAACATTGAAGAAATGGTAGATATTTTAGAAGTAATAAGAGCAATCTTAGATGTTAAAGGTACTTCTTATGAAGAAATTGAAGAAAAAAGAGTTAAAAAAGCTAAAAAAAGAGGTGCTTTTAAAGATAAAGTATTTTTAGAAAAAGTAATGGAACAAGGAGACTAAGTCTCTTTTTATTTGTAAATTTTACAATTTTACTATACAATAGATATATAATAGGTAGAGTTTAGGATGGTGATATTATGTATAATAATGTAGAGGAAGCTATCCATTTTATGGTAAAGGCTTTCAAAGGACAAAGAATAAAAACGGAAAATATTGATAGAAGTTTCCATTCAATGACTGTATATGCATTGATGAGAGATGTTACTGATACGGAAGATGTCTTGGTATCTGCATTATTGCATGATATTATTAATGACTCTGAATATGGTTATGAAGAGATTGAAGAAAAATTTGGTACTCTAGTAGCTGATATGGTATCAGACTTATCTGAAGATATGAGTATTGTTAAATGGTTAGATAGAAAAAAAGATTATATAAGAAGAATGAGAGCTAATTATGATGTTATGGTTATTAATATTATGTTAGCAGATAAGTTACATGTGTTATTGTCTAATTATAATTTATTTCTAAAAGTTGGAGATAAAGTTTGGAAAACAACTGGAGGGTCTAAAGATGATAATAGATGGTTATATAGAGAAACATATAATATAGCTAAAAAGAAAGGTGCTAATAAACAGTTATTGGATAGATATGCAGGGATGCTAAAAATCTATTTTGGAGATTTGGATGAAGAAGATTAGAAAATTCTTAAAACCTATTATCTTAGCAATTTCGATAATAATATTTGTTATTATTACTAGATTATTATTAATTGATAAGATATCTTCTTTTGATAGTAAAGTATACGAAATTATAACAAGTATTAAATGTAAACCTGTTACGATGTTCTTTAAAGTTATTACTGTTTTTTCTAATACGTGGTTTGTTATGTTATTAACTGCTATTATAATGATAATAAGTAAAAATAAAAAGAGAACTTTTTATATATCTCTTAATGTAATTATTTGTTTTTTATTAAACCAAGTATTTAAGTTTATATTTGCAAGAGAAAGACCTCTTGGTATTAATTTGATATCAGAAGATGGATATAGTTTTCCTTCAGGTCATTCAATGATAAGTGTTGCTTTTTATGGTTTTTTAGCATATATGTATTTACATAGTAATAAAAGTAGAAAGAATAGATTAATAACTATTATATTTTTTGTTGTATTAGCTTTTTTAATAGGTATTAGTCGAATATATTTAGGTGTACATTATGCAAGTGATGTTTTAGCAGGATTTGCCTTATCTTTAGCTTATTTAATTATTTATGTAAGTTTATTCTATAATGCAAAAAAGAGGTTTTAACCTCTTTTTATTTTACATATTTTTCTAATGAATCTATTTTATAAGTAGGTTCTGGCATTTTACTTGTAGAGATAAATCCTGGTTCAGCATTAAGAACATCAGGAATTCTATTAACAATATTAGCACAAGTTAGTTCTACAGTAGAAGGTTGTTTTACTGTAACTGTTGTTTCTGGTTCACCGATGATAGTCCATTCGTTTGTATCTACTTCATCTGGAGCGTATACTTTACCAATACATTCAGCTTCAATAGTAATCCCCTCTTCAGTTTCTGCTGTTACAACAGCACTCATACCAGTACAATTACCTGCTGGTATCTTTATACCTAAAGTAGTAGATTCTAAATCTTCAACGTGAGTTTGTGGTACACATTTTTGACTAATATTAGTTATTGTTAAGTTTAGTTTATCTGCTAACCATCCTGCTGCATTCCACATATATGATGGTGCAAAAGAACCTTGTTCAATTAAATGATTTCTTTCTTCAGTAGTCATATCATCTAATGAAGCGATATCACGATTGAAATCATTAATACTTAGACCAGCACCATGGGCTTTTGCTAAAGCGATACCATAATCTTCAACATTATAAGAAGAAGATCCTTTAATCTTTGTTATTTTGTGAGTAGTTCCAGCTATTAAAGTAACTAAGTTACCCCAGAATACATCTTGGTAACCACTACCGGTTACTGTACATTTATTAGCTTTGGCTAGAACATCTATTTCTTTCCAAACATTAGGATTGGAATTAGAAGCAAAGAAGGCTTCTTCACAAGTTGTAATAACGTTTATTCCAGCAGATGCACAAATACGTATAACGTCTTTAATATCGTTTATTAAACTCATAGTTTCAATAATGGCAATATGAGGTTTACTATCTTTAATAATACTATCTAAATCTTTTAATGGTTTGATGATAACTCCTTTAGAACTAGTATTCATTAATTCTCCAATATCTTTGCCTATGATATTAGTGTTAATATCAATAGCACCTACTACTTTAGCACCATGTTCATAAATATAGCGCATTGTGTAGATACTCATTTTTCCACAACCTATTTGTAATACTTTAATCTTTTCCATGTTATCTTCCCCTATTATTCAGTTTCTTCTAAGTCTACTTTTTCCTCTAGTATTAAGTCTTTGAAATCTACTTTAAATTTTTCTATTGCTTTTTTCTTAGCATCTTCATATACATTTCTAGCATTACATATAGCTTTATAAATATGTTTAATACGACATGTATTTTCGTTTTCAAATAAAGCGTATGTAAAAGCATTAGATAGAATTGTTAAACAAATATCTGGGTATCTAGATGATATTTCATATACTCTTTTATATTCATCAGTCATATCAACAATGAAGGTAAAGATTCTTTCTTTAATGAAATCAGTATAATCTAGTTTAACTCCTGTTTTCTTTTCAATCTTTGGATAAGTACCCATTAGAATCTTAACACAAGTCTTTTGATCAACTTCAGCAACATCTATTTTTTGGAAACGTCTTAGGAATGCACGATCTTTTAAGATATATTGTTCATATTCTTCGTCTGTTGTTGCACCAATCATTTTGATTTCACCACGGTCTAAACCGGCTTTAAACATATTAGCGAAGTCGATACCACTTTCGCCACCTTCTTTATTAACTAAAACGTGTGTTTCATCAAGGAATAGAATAGTTTTAGGACGAGAAGCTAGTTCTTTTACTAATAAGTCTACTCTACTTTCAGCTTGTCCTTCTGACTCTGTTTTTCCTAATAGTGAAGTTACATTTAATTTATATATTTTATAACCGACAAGAGCATTAGGTACCATATTATTCTGAATACGATAAGCTACACCTTCAACGATAGCTGTTTTACCTGTTCCGGCTTTACCTACTAATAGTGCACTTTTTTCTGGTGTTAAAAGAGTCATAATAACTTGTTTTACTTCTTCGTCACGACCAATTGATGGATCTGTAATATATTCTTGAGATGTTAATTCACGACCATATCGGTCAAGAATACTTACCTTTCCTCCATACACTTCTTTATATTCTGGTGTTTCAAATGTTTTTTCTTCTTTTGGTTCTTCAAATACCGGAGTTTTCTCTACAACTTGAGTTTCTTCTCTTACAGGAGTTTGTACCTCTATTGGTTGCTCTTCAACTGGTGGTAAATCTAATTCTTCAACAGGTTCTTCTTCGTGGATATCAACAGAATTAAACACTGGTTTTGGTTCTTCTTCATGAATATCAACGGAATTGAAGACTAGTTTAGGTTCTTGTTTAACAGTTTCACCAACTGTTTGAATACTATTAGAACTATTGGAAGAAGGAAGATTAAGATTTGGTCTAGGTCCACCTACTGTATATGTTATTTGAATTCCACGTCCATCATTATTATTCATTTTAACACCCTCTTTTATTATATTTAATTATAACATATTTATTTACACAAAAAAACACTGAATAATCAGTGTAATTTATAAACTGGCGCCTGATGTAGGACTCGAACCTACGACCTAACGGTTAACAGCCGTGCGCTCTACCGACTGAGCTAATCAGGCATCTTTTGCTCAACTGCTCTTTAATTATATCATTTTAAGGCGTTATGTCAATAATAAATGTATATTTTTTGTAAAAAAAATAGAAGATTATCCTTCTATTTTATCTATATTTTTGACAATAAAACCGTTAACTCGTTGTGAGTCAGCTATATCAAAGAATAAAGATATTACAATAAATTCATCTGTACTTAGTTTTTCGTTTTTCTTACCTGGTATTTTAGCGTCTTTATTAGGTATCATAATATTTACTTTATACTCATAATACTTAGCAGTAATCTCTCTTCGATATTCTATTTCACTGATACTATAATCTCCCCATGTTTTAATCATATTATAAGTGATTGTTTTATCTTTTTGAATTTGGTCAAGAATAGAATCTAAGTATTTTTTTATAACACCTTCAATATCTACATTCTTTAATTCTTCTGGTTCTTCAGCTTTTTCGCCATTATCAGTTCTCTCAATTGTTTCACCTGTTTCACTAGATTGATTCTCAGTTTGAACTTTATTTCCCGTTTTTTGCTCTTTTAGATAGTCTTTACCTCCTAGAGCAAGAAGAATAATAGCTAGAATTAATGAAGTATAAATTATTATATTGTATTTTTTTGATCTCTTCATATCATACACCACTTTAATTATATTATAAAATACCCTCTAAGATAAGTTTTTGCCGTAAATTTGATTTTTTCTTTACATAAAAAAAGGAGTTATTCTCCTTTTTCTGAATTAGCTTGATTATCAACAACTGCTGTTGTTGGTTTTAAAACGGCATCTGTATATTCCATTTCAACATTTTCAGGTTGTTCTGGTTCAGTTTCTTGTGGTAATTCTATCTCATCTGCTCTATTTAATGATGATAAAGAGTTAATTTCCGGTTCTTTTTCTTCAAATACTTCGAATTCTTCTTCGTAATGACTTGTTTTCGGAGCATCAAAAATGGAATATTGATTTAGTAATTTAAAGAATTTTTTTAAGTACTCAATTGGGAATTCATTGGCTTTTTCATTATATTTAAAAGCTAAGGTATTATATTCTCTTCTTGTAATAGCAATACCATTGTCTACTGAAGACATTTCCTCTTCTGTAAAAGTCCCTAATTTTTCTAATTCTGTTAGATTAGGATATTTTTCTAAATTTATTTTTTTATTTAATTTAAATTTATTAAGCAAGTTACTTGTTTCAACTTTATCGTTTATAGAACCATTAATACCTTTTTCAACAGAGTATTTAAGTCGATCTATCTCTTGTTTTATCATGTCAACATGACCGTATTCTTTTTCTAATTCAGTAGCTATTTTTCCTGCTGCTAATATTTTATTATCTAGGTATTTATTTAGTATTTTATTAAATTCTATTTTTATCTCTTTATCTATTTCTCTTAAGTTTTTATATTGGCGATATATGTAATATATAGCACCTATTATTATTACAAGAATAGCATTGTTAAAGATAAAATTTACTAGTCCTGTCATACTATCACCCTATTGTAATTATAGCATATCAGAGAAAATATACGTAAAATCTTTTGGATATTTTGTAGTAAATTGATATGTTTTATTATTTAAAGTAAATTCTATGTAATTAGAATGTAATCCTAATCTTTTAAGAGGATTAGTTTTACTATGGTATTTTTTATCTCCTATAATAGGATTACCAATATCTGATAGTTGAACTCTTATTTGATTACGACGTCCTGTTTTAATATTTATTTTTAATAGTGAATAGTTTTTATTTTCTTTTATTACTTCATATTCAGTAATGGCTAATTTGCCTTTATTTTTATCATTAGTAGAATAAACATCTAAAGATTTAGTTTCAATTAAATATGATTTTAATGTGTCTTTTTTATTCTTAGGATGTCCTTCGACAATAGCTAGATATCCTCTTTTAGTTTGTTCCCAATTGTTTTGTAATTTATTTTTTATATCTTGTGATTTAGCAAATATTACTAAACCAGAGGTTTCTTTATCTAGTCTATGAACAATAAAAATCTTATTTTTTGGATATTGTTTTTTTACGTATTCAGAAGCTTCATGATATAACGTTCTTATTTTTTCTTTTGGTGTTGATATTGTTAGAACGTGAGGATCTTTTTCGATTACTAGGAGATTCTTGTCTTCGTAAATAATCTTTAGTTTCTTCAAGTTTATCATCCTTTCTTTTACAAGCATACGCTGTAATAATAGCAGTTAAAGGTATTATAAGGAATGAAGCTGTACCACTTAGCATAATTCTTGTAAATTCTATAGCAAAGATTTTAGAATTTATTATGGCACTAAAGCTATATCTAAAGTCTTGGAAATAAATAAATAAAGTCATACAACTACCTAAGTATGCAAAGAATAAGGTATTAGTTGTAGTACCGAGAATATCTTTTCCAATGTTCATTCCTGATAGAAATAATTCTTTAGTAGTTAGTTTAGGATTATTAATATGTACTTCATATAATGCAGATGATATAGCTATAGATGTATCAATTATGTTACCTATTAAACCAATTATTACAATAGATATACCTAAATTCATCATATTAAGTCCTGTATCAAATGTTACGTAACTTATTGCTTCGATATTTTCTTCAGTATATCCTTGGATATAGATTCTATTGTTAATAAATAATGTAATACCAAAGAATATTATTAGAATTAATAATACTGATATAAATGAACAAATTGTCTTAATATTAACTTTATTTAGTAAGAATAATATGATACTACTAATAATTAAGGATATTATGAAGGTTGGTATAATGGGATCAAATCCCCAACCATATATTATTATTAATAATAATATTAAGAATAAGTTTACATAAATAGTTATAAACGTTTTTAAGCCCCGTTTACCACCAATTAGTATTAAAAGGAGTAACAATATTAAAGATAGTAATTTTATCATTATTTAGCCCTCCTTTTATATATAAACAAGGTTAAATAGATAGCTATAGGTATAGTAATAGTTATACCTATTGCTCCTGTAAGAGCTCTTGTCATTTCTAAACTTATATATTCATCTAATAATGTAGATAATGTTATACCATTTCTAAAGTAGATAGTTAGATTAGCTATACTAGTACAAATATAAGTAAAGAATAAAACATTAATCATTGTAGACATTATATCTTTACCAATATTAAAACCAGATTTAACTAGTTGTTTTCTAGATATCTTATTATCTTTTTCAATTAATTCATTTAAAGAAGATGACATACTTATAGATATGTCCATAATAGCTCCTAGTCCTCCTAAGATTATTTCAGAAATAAATACTCCTTCAAACGGTCTTGTTAGTAATTCCATTTGTTCAAAACGAACACCACTATATTTAGTTAATTTAATAACGATATAACTAATTAACGTTACTAAAGAGACACCAATGATACTACTTAAGACAGCTGATAAAGTTTTTTTATTAAAACCAGATACTAAAGTAAGGCAGATAATACTGAAGATAATAGCACCAATAAAGGACAATAAAGCAAGATTAGCCATTTTGAATGCATGCATATAGACTAGTATATTAAAGATAATAATATTAATTACAACACTTGTTATTGATAAGAAACCTTTTAGTTTACCTACTAAAATAATTATTAAAGAAAAGAAAACAATAAGTATTACAATATATTTATCTCTCTTATATCCTTCAAGATGAACATTTTTAATATTATCTTCTTCTTTATTTATTGAAACAAATAGTTCATCTCCTACTCGATATCTTTGATCATAAGCTTCTCCTTTATGATATTCATTCTCAATAGTAACTATTTCTCCTTTATGTTCACCATTTAATACTTTGGCTTTAATAGTTTCTAAATAAATATCTTCATGATAACCGAAGGTTACTGTTTCGGTAGTTACGTATTCGTCTTTAGTTTCAATTACTTTAACTATTGGTTTTTGGTACAAAGAATAATTATTGTAAGTAAAAACAATAAAAGAGATTCCTACGATTAGTAGAAGAGAATAGATAATAATGAATTTTTTATTTTTATGTAATAATTCCATTTATCACTTCCAATGAAATTA
>Ga0247610_10005529_pt1 | contig 13297 bp, 6 predicted proteins | sample 174DNAGHGhighgp2_FD_193483 | JGI IMG/M metagenome (GOLD analysis project Ga0247610, IMG submission 193483) | Sheep rumen microbial communities from Palmerston North, Manawatu-Wanganui, New Zealand - 1742 DNA GHGhigh gp2 | ecosystem: Host-associated > Mammals > Digestive system > Stomach > Rumen ...
GAGCTGAAGCCTGACATGAGCGGACCTATCGAAGAGACGGAGCGCACCATCATCCCTGAAGGTAACGGTGTGGGCGAGGGGCACCACATCTATAAGATCAATGGGATGTACTATCTCATCTCTACCGACTACTTGCCCAACGGCCGCACCCTTTGCAGCCGCTCGAAGAGCATCTGGGGACCCTATGAGACACGTGTCATCACCGCCGACGAGACCTATGGCTATCATGCAGCCTCGCTGACGCAAGTGCCTCGTGGCACGAAATACCGCATCGGCGAGGACGGTACGAAATTCAGCCTCGGCCCCCTCGACAAGAATGCGACAGCTTGCAGCAACGCCCATCAGGGAGGCATCGTACAAGCCAAAGACGGCAAGTGGTGGGCACTCTTCATGCAGGACTTCCACTCGATAGGCCGCACGGTCTGCCTGATGCCTATGACATGGGAAGACGGCTGGCCGATGGTGGGTCTGAAAGGCAATCTTGGCCGTGCTCCCCGCACTTGGTTCAAGCCCGATTTTTCGAGGAAGGAGGAAAGAGGAATGAGGAATGAGATTACTCCGCACGCTCCATATGATCGCAGTGACGACTTTGACTATTCTCCTTCCTCAAAAACCCTCAAGCCCATCTGGCAATGGAACCATAATCCCGACGACAAGATGTGGAGCCTGAAGGGTGGACGTCTGCGACTGCAGTCGATGCCTGCCGAGCAGCTGATGTGGGCAAGGAACACACTCACACAGCGCGTCATCGGCCCCAAGAGCATCGCTACCGTCGAACTATATATAAAAGGTATGAAGGACGGTGACGTTGCTGGTCTTGGCAACATCAACGTGCCCTGCTCTTGGATCGGCATCGTGAAAGACGGCAAAGATCTTACCCTGCAATGCTTCGAGCAACTGACCAACGATACCACAGTCCTCAAACCTCAAACCTCAATCCTCAAACCTCAAACCTCAATCCTCGGCTCTCAAACCTCGAGAATCTGGCTTCGCTGCATTGGCGACTACGACAACGACCAGGCGCAGTATGCCTACTCGACGGACGGGGTGACATTCCAGACGCTAGGCCGCATGATGCCGCTCTCGTATCAGCTGATCTCCTTCCAGGGCTCCCGTCATGCGCTCTTTGCCTTCAATCATAAAGGACTTAAAGGCGGCTATGCCGAGTTCGACAACTTCGTAGTCAGCGAGCCCTGTGCTGATCGCAGCCAGAACATCCCTTACGGCAAGACCGTCCGCATCATCAATCTGGCCACAGGCCTTCCTGCCATTGCCCTGCCTCACGGGCTGCTCCACGACACCCATGCCGGCGACAAGAGCAGACTGACGCAGTTTGAAATCATTGATCGCGGCCGAGGTATCGTCTCCCTGAAATGCGCAGACGGCCGCTACGTCAAGGTCTATGGCAGCGGTCTTCCTGGTGATGTCCGCTTCACAACCAACAAGGAGGAAGCCGAGTTGTTCCTCTGGCAAGACTATCTCGACCACGAGTTCATGCTCATGTCGATGGAAAGCCACCGCTACTTAGGCAAAAGCCCCACCACGGGCAGCCCTTACTCTATGGACTTCACGGGAGCCGATCCCGCCCGCCGCAACGGAGCCGTCTTCCGTTGGGAAGAGTAAGGTTTTGATACCGATTGAATTTGGCTATAGGCGAACAGTCGTTTGGCTACAGGCGAACGGTTGTTTGACTATAGCCAAACGGTAGTTTAGTCTATCTAAACTCCCGGCTCGAAGACACTTGGAACAACAGGCAGTCTATCCTCCCTCCGACACAAATATAGTTAAAAAGCCTAAAGAATCTTTTTTTCTACAAAAAAATAACTATCTTTGCAAGGATTATTATGACTTACTAAATATATGAGTGCCAATAGACGCCTAAAATCCCTATCGTTTGCCAACAGGCTCACGCGGAAAGTACAGATGGCAATGCTCTATGTTATGAGCTTTACGCTTGCCGTCACGTTCCTTGCCGCCTTCCGCGCCATGAAGAGCGAGACCAGGGGCCGATACGTTGGAATGATGAACCTGGTATCGGAAAAGATCAACTCGGAAATCAAGTGGATGGAGATAGGCGCCAAGAACGTATTCGACGAAATAGAGTGCCATCTGGACTCCCCAGAGGACATCATAAAGGCGCTGGAGGAGGAAATCCGCCTGAACGACTATGTAGAAGGCTATTTCGTGGCTTTCGAGCCTTACTATTTCCCGCAGAAAGGCAAATGGTTCGAGCCATACACCCATAAGGTGAGGAAGGAGGAAAGAGGAAAGGGGAAAGAGGAAGCCCATACTTATCAAACAGATCAGGTGGCGTCGGCAAGTCACGATTACTTTAAAGCCGACTGGTATCAGAGGGCAAAAAAAGAAAGCAAGCCATTTTGGTCTGATCCTTACACCCTTGATAACGAGAAGCACCTACCCGGCTTGTTCTGCACATACATTATACCCATCTACGATAAGCAAGGGCGCTTCATCGGGGTTTTCGGAGCCGACCTTCTTCTGAAGAATCTGATCAGGGACCTGAAGAGGATCGACGTCGAGAGCCGCAGCGAAGGTATGAAGAACATCAGCAAGCGGTACAGCAACCTCGACTTCTATTCCTTCATCATCAACGAGAAAGGCACCTACATTGCCCATCCTGAAGAGGAGCGCGCGATGAAGCAGAACATCCGCTCGTATGTGGAAAACGGTAAATTGTATGGCGACTGCGAAAGAGTCATCCGCGACATGACCCAGATGAAGAAAGGCATCGGGCCCATGAAAGTAGACGGTCTCTGGGCCGACGTCTATTATTCACCCCTTCAATCCACCAACTGGTCGATGGCCATCGTCGTGCAGAAGAGAGTCTTCCTGCAACCGATTTTCTATCTTCTGCTCATCCTGCTCTTAGCTACGGTCCTGGGAGAGATCCTGATTTCAATCATCTGCCGTCGGAACATCCGGAAGGAGACCAGGCCGCTGGTGTCGCTGACGCAATCGGCCAATGAGGTGGCTAAGGGGAACTTCAAGGCGCCTCTGCCCGAGCTGGAGTACAAAGACGAAGTCAGCAACCTGCGCGACTCCTTTGCCACCATGCAGAGCTCGCTGACGAAATACATCCAAGACCTGGAAGAGACAACGACCAAGAAGGCCGCTATGGAGAGTGAGCTGAATGTGGCCAAGAAGATCCAGATGTCGATGATTCCCAACAAGTTCCCGCCATTCCCCAAGCGAAACGATATCGACCTCTTCGGCTCGCTGACACCTGCCAAGACGGTAGGCGGCGACCTCTTCGACTATTTCATTCACAACGACCACCTCTTCTTCTGCATCGGCGATGTCAGCGGCAAGGGCGTGCCTTCAGCGCTGATGATGACGGTGATACACTATCTGTTCCGAAGCTTTTCCTCGCAGTCCGACGACCCGAAGCAGATCGTCGAAGCCATGAACGACTGTTATGCAGCCGACAACAAGTCGATGATGTTCTGCACCTTCTTCTTAGGGGTGCTCGACCTGAAGACGGGCCTGTTGCGCTACTGCAATGCCGGCCACGAGGCACCATACATGGTCACCTCGGAGGTTGAACGGATCAAGGTCGACCCCAACATGGCGCTAGGTGTCGTTGAGGGAATGCAGTTCACCGCCCAGGAGAAGCTACTGCCTGACGGAGGCCTCCTGTTCCTCTATACTGACGGCCTGACGGAAGCCACCGATGAAAACGAGGGGCTCTTCGGCAGGGAACGGGTGGAACAATCCTTACAGAATGCATTGGACGAAGGCCTGACGGATGGGGCAGCATACATCCACCGAATGACTGACGATGTGGCGGCTTTCGTGAAGAATGCCAGCCAGTCCGACGACCTCACGATGCTGGCATTAAGACTATCGTTGAAACATTAAATAATAAACATTTCAAACATAAACTACAATGAAGACTACAATCGAAACAACTGAGGGCAAGGCCCTTGTCACCTTTGAAGGTATGCTCGACTCTTATATCGCTGAACAGGTTGGGGAAGACCTTCAGCCGCTGTATGAGCTCGAGAACACAGAGATTACCCTCGACTGTACAAAATTGGAATACATCGCCTCCAGCGGGCTGCGCCTTTTCATCCTCCTGCTGAGATACGCCTCCCAGCATGGCTGTAGTGTCTGCGTAAAAGGAGCCAACCCACTGCTGATGAGTATCTTTGAGGCCACAGGCTTCAAGACTTTGTTCAGATTCGTGGATTAGTAGAATATGAAAAAGGAAACTGATTAATATGGCAAACTCTGAAGTTTCACAAAACGAAAGATTCATATACATCCTGACTTTGGGGAATAAGATTACCGCCCCCAATGACAGTCTGGACCCTCTTGAACTGATACAGGGAGATAGTTTGGCTGTCAAGAATCAAACAGGCCAAACGTACAAAGTCTACCTCAACGGTGTCAAGATCAACAAGAAGATCTATCAGCCCAACGAAATCGAGGCCGAACTGACTTTCAAACAGGAAACCACCGACGCCTCTGGCAAATCAACGACAAAGGCCCCTTCTCCCTCCGATGTTTCCGAACTGCTGCTACAACGACAGGTGAAGGCGGAAATCCTAACGGTGCCAGGAGGCTATACCATCGATAAGGCACGCGCCGAAAAAGAGGGGGTCACCATCGCCACGAGCTACTACGTGTTCGAGGTAGATCCCATGCTGAAGCGCGAAACCAATGGTACGTCTATGTACGTAAAGATGAGCATCTTCAGTATGGACAAGCTGATGACGCTCAACAAGTACAGCAAGGCATACGTTGCCCGTAAGCTCGGCTCAGGCATCCTGAAGCCCGAGAGCCTGAACTTCGGCACGGAGTCGGAAGGGGTGCCGCTCGTCAAGTCGAATCCCTACCACCTGAGATTCTTGAGATACACCGATGACGAGATTATCGTAGGCCCCGACGGTAAGCAACAGACAATGAGCATCCTGTCGGAGTTCATACAGCCCTACTTGGTGCAGTACAACGAGTCGTTCTACGACTTTCTTGTCCGTAGCGCCAATCGTTGCGGCGAGTTCCTCTTCTTCGAGGACGGCAGCCTGATACTGGGTCTTCCCAGCGCCGACAGCGATGCGGAACCCACCACCATCAGCGGCTACCTGTCGGTGACCATTCAGACAATATCTTCCGACCCTCTGAGCATCGATGCTTATACCCGTGACAGCATGAAGAATGGGGATGACGAGTTGGAGGACCTGAACCAGACTGTCATCAAAAAGCAGTCAACGGGCTTTCCGAAAGATGCCTTCTCAGAGAAACTGTCAAGCAACGCCGAACTGGCCAACGACGAATACATATTCCCCCTTTATAAAGACAAGTTCTCAAATCTTAAGCGCGAGGCCTATTATGACAACTTTCTCTACACATTCCTGAATGCTGTAAAGAGCCTGACGACGGGTGATGATGTCGTCTCCTCTGCTGTCGGATTCGGTGTCGGTGAAGGAATGCTCACCGTAACAGGTTACATGCAGGCCAATACTACCAATTCGCTGCAGGAAGAAGCTCATCTGAAACCATACAAGGGGAAGGATGAACAATATGATGACGAGAAGGTGGTGCAGTTCGCTTCACTGAAGAAAGACGGATGGCCCACCGTCAACTTCTACAATGGCATCCATAGCCAGCAGTTGGAGCAGCAGCGCCACATCATCTGCATCGACATGGGCACCAACGTCGTTCACGTCAAGCTAGGACAGAAGATCAATGTAGACGGTATGGACGGCACATACGTGGTCATTCAGGTGAGTCAGATCTCAGACGCCATGTGGACCCGCGATTACGACAAGTATAACCATACCTCCTCCGACAAATATAGTGACAAGCGGTCGTTGAAGATCTACGCCATACCGGCCTATACGGTGAAAGATAAGCTACAGTTCATCCCACCTGTGCACCCCGTGCCCATCATCAGGAAAGCCGGACCGCAGACAGCCTTTGTCACCGACAACAACGATCCGAAATACCAAGGCCGTGTGCGTGTGGCCTATACCTGGCAGACATTAGGCAAGGCCGATAAGGAACAACTGGAAGAGGCTGAGAACGCTCTGACGAAAGCCGAGGAAGAGAGAGACAATACGAAGGCTTGGTGCACCGAGATGCTGGCTAAGCAAGCTCTTCTCATCAGAGAAGTGGAAGAACTCGAGAAGTATTTCGCAGCCTCTGAATCCGAGCGCAAGAAAATGCTGGAGGACAAGCAAAAGAAGTATGACGAAACCAAGGAGGTGGTTGATGACCTGAAAGAAGAACTGGCCAAGCTGGAAAAGGAGAAGAAGAAGGAAGAGGAGCGGAAAGTTCCTCAGGAGACGCCTGATTGGATGAAAAAGCAACTAGCGACGCTGAAGCAAGCTCGGATAAAGGCCATAGATGAGGAGATCGAGGCCACCCAAAAGAAGATCGCCATCAAAGAAAAAGAGATGGAAACCATCCAGCAGGAGATGAAAGAGCTACCGGAGGCTGCCAAAGAATACGACGAGAACAAGAACAAAAATGGGTATGTCAACTCTGTCATCAAGAAGAAGAAGGAGGAACAGGAGGATGTGAAGAAGGAGCTGGAGAAGGCTCCTGACAAGATGAGGGATGCCAAGATTGAGGTGGATACGAAAGAGAGAGAGCGCGACAAGATCAAAGACTATATAGAGGAGACGATGCTTCACGTATCTACCCCATGGATACGCGTCGTTACCCCTATGGCCACCACCGGCGGCGGCACCTACTTCAAACCGCAGGTTGGCGACGAGGTGCTTGTGAACTTCGAAAACGACAATGTGGAACGCCCATACGTCATGGGAAGCCTCTTCTCGAAAAACGTGCTCGACCCCTTCGAAAGCTTCGAGCGCAAGGGAGCACCAGCCATGCAATGGGGAACCAGCAAGCAGGTATCGATGACAATGATGTCGCCCAACGGCCATCACATCACGTTCAGCGACCCCCCAAAGGGCGACAAGTTCCTCTATGGCATGAACCCCGGACTCCAGTTCTGGGGACCCTTCCTCCCAGCCGCGATCCTGCCCAACCAGAGAGAACTTGCCGGAGGTATACATATCGGAGACCGCTACGGTATCTACGAGATCGAGATGTGTACACACGACCGTTACGTCAATATCAAGTCACCGCTCGGTACCGTGAACATCAATGCATTCACAGGCATTACCATCGATGCCCCCAACGGTGATGTCAAAATCCGTGGTAAGAACGTATCCATCGAAGCCGGCAACAACCTGACAATGACCTCGGGCACCAACATCAAGCCAGAGCCTATCGGAGACCCAGACTATCTCTGGGGCAGTCCGATATGGACAGGATGCAAGCATTGGTACACGGCTCCCTTCGCAGCACTGATGTCTGCTTTTCGCTGCCTCAGATATCCTTTCATGTATCTGGGTCATCAGGCCTTGGCTGCAGGACCTGCCGTGGCCAACGACATGCTAGGGCCTGCCGCCTTTGCCGATTTGTCGCTCTTCAGGCACATGCTGGAGGTTGTGATCAAACCTATCGAGGGTACGACGCTCATCAAATCGAAGCGCTATCTGAAGCTCGAGGCAGGAACAGGAGCCGCAGCCATCAAGAGCGACCGGTTCCCTGATAAAGAAAAGATTGACTCACAGGAGAAATTCTATCAGGAACTCATCGAGGTCATGAGAGACCTCAATGACAAGATCAGTCATTTCTATACATCATATAGTGATTATTGGGACAAGGCCTTTAAAGCCAGCGATGATTATCACGCTATGGCTGATACATTCCTGAAGAATCCCGATGATCCCGACCTACGCGAGAAAGCTTTCACCTTTAAAAGAGATGAATGGGATGAAGATCTTTTCGACGGCAATGTCAGTTATGACGGGAAGATGAAGGACGAGGATATCGAGTATGACGGGAAGACCTACCATGGTGAAGAAAAAGAGACCATCTTCAGTCAGAAAACTATGCTATATGCAGAGTTAGTATTCACCCTGCACCATTATGTCCTTGACTTCCCTCACCTGCTGGATGATTATCCCGATGACAATGTGTTCAAGAAGGCCGCCAAGGAAGCCTTCAAGCAATACGCGGAAGAGGAACTGGAGAAATGGAAAAAGAAATACGGCGATGACAAGCCCAAAGCAGACTTCGCGGAGTGGCCGGAGGACCTGTTCACCAACCAGACCAATCAGACACTACTCAAACGCAAGACCATAGCCCTTTATATGATCAAGGTGTCGGAAAGCAAGTTAAACGAGGATGGCAAGTTCCTCTACCTCGGCTACGGAGAGGATGACATCGTCGACGGAAAGCTCCGTGCCGACTACAGCTGGAAGAACTTCATGACCCACTTCGACCATAAGGGTGCCCACGGACAGAAGTGGATGATCTATCTGCTCGACGGACTCGTAGAGCCTATCAAGAAACGGTGGAAGAAACCGTGGGCCGTCTTTGACGAGAAGAAGATCTGGGGTAAGCAGAGCGGCCAGATACTCTTCTCTGACAACGACGGATCGACGCTTCACTTCGACGGCTCGACCCTGAAGTCAGAGACGCAATCGAATCTCGGCAACCGCGATCAGTTGGTAAAACTTCTCCTTTCTATTAAATAAATAAGGTACACGTATGGACTATATATTCAAAGACTGGGAAAAGAAGATGTCTGCCTTTGAGAGCAGCGTAGAGAAAGACCTGGTGGAAATCAGGAAGTGCAAGGCCGATATGCAGGAGATGCGACGGCAGATGCACGAGGAGATCAACGGCAGTTACTATGTGCGCGACCTGAACCGCATCATCCTTTCGGCTCCGGAGATCATCTTAGGCAATGTGGATCAGGACGGTGTACTCTACAACGGGGCTGTCTCGAAGATTGTACTCCGGGGGACACAGGTCGACCTTCAGGCTTCAGGTGATGGCAGCAGGGTGGAAACCCGCGCTGCGAGCATCCGCCAGATAGCCGAGAACCCCGGCACCGACGGCCATGAGCACGTTGTGGGAGCCGTTTCTGAGGTAATCAGTCAAGCACGTAGCATCGTCATCCAAAGCGATGATGCCGATGATGCTTTCCCTGTTCCTGCGACACCGACAGGTTGCGGGGTACGTATTCATGCCGACAATCAGCTGGAGATCAGCGCCTCGCTGGCCGCCGAGAGCAAGGAAAAGCAGCTCGACAACCGCATCAAAAGTCTGGAGAGCAGGAAATCGCAGCTCAAGGATCAGGCATCCGTCTGCAAAGACTCATTCAAGTCGCTGGTCAAGGAACTCGAGGAGCTGATGGAAGAGAAGGAGAAACTGGTGAAGGACGACCATGCCATCCGTGGGAAATATAATGACGTGGAAATGATCAACCTACGGGTGGAGGATGCCTCAGAGGCCCTTGCCGAGGAGACTCGCAGCTATTCGGCTGTACTCGCCATGCTCTCTGAGACCAACCGACTGCTGAAATGCCTGAAGGACATGAAGTCGAAGATCAAGAAAGGTGACGACTATCTTCAGAAGAGCACAGGCAGTACGGTGGCTATCCTCGGCGAGCGCATCGGCATAGCCTCTGTCGACGGCGATGGCAACTTGCGCGACAATCCGGGTTCAGGCATCTCTATAAAGGCCAATGATGTGAGCATTGCCTCCGTTGAGGCCGACGGCAAGCTGAAGGAGAAAGGGCAGGTGAGCATCAAGGCAATGAACGTTGAGGTAGCCACCGCCGGAACTGCCGATGCCGCCTACGACGACAAGGGAGAACTGACCACAGCTACCTACGCCGCCGAGGGCGACTTCAAGCTACGGTCGAAGAACATCACCATCGAGGGGGTCGACTACGAGATCGCAGAGAGCAAGCCGAAGGAGAAGCAACTGACTGCTGACAGCCGCATCAAACTCCGCGCCAAGACCATCGAAGTGTCTACCGAAAGTTCGGCCAACATCGAGGCCGACGAGCAGGGCAATACCACCAAGGCCGACTACACCGCCGAAGGTGATCTCCTGGTGCGCTCGAAGACCGTCACCGTGGAGAGTACCGACGCTGACGGCAAGGCCATTGGCAGCGTAAGCATCAATGCCAAAGCCATTGCCATGAAGTCGATGGACACCGACAAAGAGAGTCATGCCGACAGCGCACTTGCCGCAGGCAGTACGATGGTGCTCGTCTCTGAGAAGATGTCCGTGGGTGCCGTATCGAAAGATGTCAAGAGCAAGAAGCTGCAAACCATATCAGAGGAGATGGGGCTCTTTGCCGACAAGACGCTTGAGGCCCAGCAGGGCGAAGGCAAGGCTGTGGTGCAGCTTTCCGACGGCAATGCAGCGTTTTCAGGCAGCAAGACACAACTCTTCGGCGAAACCACCGTCAATGCCAATACAGAAATCAAGGGAGAAATCAAGGCTCCTAAGGCCTCTATCGATGCTGTCGAAGCCAAGTCGGCCCTCAAGTCGCCCAACATTCAGGACGGTATGGCAGCTGGTGCTCCCGGAGGCGGTGGCAGCCTGAGTGTGAAGCTACAGGTAGAGGAAGTGAAAAGTGAAGAATGAAAGGAAATCTCAAATCTCAAATCTCAAAGCTTAAAGTAAAGAATTATGAACTTATACATTTCAGCAGCCATTAAGGAACTGCAAGAGAAACTGAATGCCTACCTAGCTCTGTTGAACTATCGGTACTCAAATCTCTGTGTGAAAGCAGAGCTGGGAGCCTTGATGCCAGTTACAGTAGCGGCAGAAAAAGAATACAATATCGAGGATGTGGCCAAGGTTGCCACACCCGACGAATACCATTTTGAGATTTATCCGAACCACCAGGATTACCAGAAGCACATTATCGAAGCCGTCTTCGACGTACACCCGGAGTTCAAGATGGAAGTGGAGAAAGATCCCGGTGATAGCGGCACAACCCATATCGTCTATACGATGCCTGAGGTAGACAAGAACCGCCGCGACTTGCTTAATAGCACAGCCAAGGTGTTCTATGAAGAGTGTAATGTTGATATCGAGAAAGAGTGTGGCAAGTACATTTTGTCAATGTCTGACTTGGATGGCCATCTCTCTCCTGAGGAGTTCAGAGAGATAAGCATGGTGCTTAAACATACTCGCGAAGACTATCGTGAAAAGAGCAAAGACCTGCATGAGAAGAAGCTTGCCGAGATAGAGGAAGCCTACCAGCAATATCTCTCCAAGCAAGAGGAGACCGTCTTGGACGAACAGATTGACTTCACGAAAGGCTTCCGTATGAATCCTGATAATTATTAACTTAACATAAAAAACAATGAAGAAAAGAAGAATTCATCTGAATGTCGCCATTATAATGGTTGTCATTTTTACCTTGAGTTTGATTTCATGCGGAGTCAATCTGCCCAAGGAAACACAGTCGTCGTTCGAAACAATGACAGTAAAGAAATCGGACATTGAACTGCCTTATAAGTTCAGTGCCAGGATGAAAGGTCAGAACGACGTGACGGTAACGCCACAGGTTAGTGGCCAGTTGATGAAGATTTGCGTGGCTGAAGGTCAGCAGGTCAAGAAGGGTCAGACGCTCTTTATCATCGACTCCCGCAACGCTCAATTGGAACTGGAGGCTGCACAAGCCAACCTACAGGCAGCCCTGGCTCAGGAGAACTCTGCCAAGCTGGAATACGAGTCAAACAAGAATCTGTTTGAGAAGAAAATCGTAAGTAGCTATATGTTGAACAATTCTGAGAACTCCTATAAGCAGGCCCAGGCTTCAGTTGCTCAGGCGCGTGCAGCGGTGAACCGTGCGAAGGTGAACCTCGGTTTCTGCACCATCACGGCAACCGTACCCGGTATTATCGGCGAAATACCTGTACGTACTGGTGACCAGGTATCGCCTATGACACAGCTGACCATGCTGAGTGGCAATACAACGATGGATGCCGAGTTCTCGCTGACAGAGTCCATTATCGAGGGTATGGTGCAGGAAGGCATCAATATAGCCGATAAAGAGAAATATCTTGCCAACTTGCCCCCTGCAACGTTTGTCATGAAGAATGGTACGGAGTATCCCTACAAAGGTCGTATCGTCAGCATGTCGGGTGTCGTGAATGCAGCTACCGGCTCACTGACCCTTAAGGTGTCGTTCCCCAACCCTGAAGGCCATTTGTACTCTGGCATACAGGGCACGGTAGTGATTAATCTTGCTGAGAGTGATGTCATTGTTATTCCTCAGAATGCAGTCGTGCGCCTGCAAGACAAGTCGATAGTGTATAAGGTACAGGCCGACAGTACGGCAACCGCTATCGATGTGACAACGGCAGATACAGGTAATGGTAAGGACTTCATCGTAACCAGTGGCCTGAATGTGGGCGACCGGATTGTGACCACTGGCGCTAACAATGTGACGGAGGGGCTGAAGGTGCTTTTCCCCGAGGAAGTGAAAAATGATAAGTGATAAATATGCTTCCGTATGAAGAATAATATTTTTATCAATAAATACGTGATGGCATGTGCCATCTCGATTGTGATAGCGCTGGTGGGCTATATCTCCATGAGCACACTGCCAGTTGAACAATACCCCGACATTGCGCCGCCTACAGTGGTGGTCTCTACCAGTTATTCTGGTGCTGACGAGAACACGGTGATGAAGTCGGTCATCCAGCCTTTGGAAGAGGCCATCAACGGTGTGCCGGACATGACCTATATAACCTCTAAGGCGTCCTCTAACGGTGACGCAGAGACTACTGTCTACTTCAAGCAGGGTACCGACCCCGATATGGCGACGGTGAACGTGCAGAACCGCGTGACCCGCACACAGGCGCTACTGCCAGCCGACGTGAATAAGGTCGGTGTGACGGTACAGAAACGTCAGAACAACATCCTGCGCATCTTTGCAGTAAGAAGTGCCGACGGTAAGTATGACGAGGATTTCGTATCAAACTATATCGATATCAACATCAAGCCGAAACTGATGCGTGTCACCGGTGTGGGTAACGTACTGAGCCTTGGTAACACATACGCCCTGCGCATCTGGCTGAAACCCGACGTGATGGCACAGTACGGACTGACCCCTAACGACATCTTCGCAGCCATCGGCGGACAGAGCTTCGTGGCTGGTGTAGGTTCCTTGGGTGAACAGTCGGAGAACTCCTACCAGTATTCTATGCAGTACAAGGGTACGCTGAAGACCATCGAGGAGTTTAATGATATCGTATTGCGCACCAGTGGCGGCGGAATGCTGCACTTGAGTGATGTAGCTGAGGTGAAGATTGGTGCCATGAGCTACAACTTCACATCGAACATCCAGGACAAGCCAGGTGCCCTCTGCATGGTGTTTGCGGCTCCTGGTGCTAATGCCACTCAGGTGAACGCCAGCATCAACAAACTGTTTGAGGAG
>Ga0247610_10005530_pt1 | contig 13296 bp, 18 predicted proteins | sample 174DNAGHGhighgp2_FD_193483 | JGI IMG/M metagenome (GOLD analysis project Ga0247610, IMG submission 193483) | Sheep rumen microbial communities from Palmerston North, Manawatu-Wanganui, New Zealand - 1742 DNA GHGhigh gp2 | ecosystem: Host-associated > Mammals > Digestive system > Stomach > Rumen...
GCCTATCTGCTCGAACCGCTCCTCTTTAGTTTTCTTGGTCATTTTTCTTTTGGTGTTTAGATTTGTATCGTTGTCGCAATACCTCTCGCCACATCCGAAGGCGAGGGTCTTGCAGTTCGTCGATGTCCATGAATGGGGTATCGTCAGAGACAACCTCCGTGATGATCTGCCCCACTTGCTTCGGTTCAGCCTTTGGCTGCTCCCGTCGCGGAGTGTCGCCTGTGGTCATCATGCGGATGGCGATGTCGGCCACATCTGCCTTGTCACCATCTTCCTCTCGCCAACAGGTGTCGAAGAAGTGTGTGTACAGTCGGCAGTTGTCGTAACCGAGTTTGTCACACACCTCCTGCCACTCCTCGCGACCATCCTTATCGGGCCACAGCCACACGATGCGCTGCTGGTCGATGAGAGGCTGCATCGATGAGAGTTGCAGATGCTTCAACCCGCCACAGGCGAGCCACAACTGCTCTTCGGGTCGGCCGTAATAGTTCGCCATGATGATGGCTGTCTTTTCCGACTCCACGATGTTGATCACCGCCTTCGGGTATCGGTTCAGCAGATGGGAGCCGAAGAGGGGCTTCAGGATGGTGTGGCCTTCAGGTTCTAACTGCTGCCGACATCCGTCTTGGTTATATATCCAACCTGGATGCTCCTTCTTGTCGCGATGACCGTCGGGCAGATAGCGCATCAGTTTGGCAGCGCGAGGGTATCCGTTGCAATCAATCTGCCAGAACACCACGCGACCATCGCGCCAACCGCCTACGCAATAATTGAATAACGTCTGCTGAAGTCGAGCCTTCTGTGTGTCATCCCACGGCAGTCGTTTGAGCCAGTTGAGGAAGACGATCGGCCGCTCCTCGCTGATCTCGATTGTTCTGCTGACGTATGACCGTGGGATTGCAAGGTCGGGTAGGGGAGCCGGCACAGGCTTTGGTGGTGGCGGTGTCCAGTTGATGGGCACGTTATCGACATCGATAGAATACTTCTTACCGATGTATCTGATGGCATCGGGGAAGCTCATCTTCTCTGCATCCATCAAGAACTGCACTGCGCCTCCCTTCATGCCGCAAACGAAGCACTTGTAACTGTTGCGACCTGGGCGACCAGCAGATAGTGTCGATGGACGCACAATAAAGTTGCCATCGTTCTTATCATCGTGGAACGGGCACAGCCCAGTCATGTTTACCCCTACTTTGCGGAGGTCAACGAAGTCTCCGACGATATCTTCTATCTTTGCCTCGTCGATGACTGCTCTTATTATGTCTTCGCTTATCTTTGGCATATCTTTTAGGTTTAAGTCGATTCTATGAAAAACCAAACGCGCGCGCGGCGCGTGTGTGGACGCTTACCCCTTGCACCGCCCGCCTACCCTGCGGGCAGTGTGCATGGTGTATGCGGACGCTAACGTTGAACCTGGGTTTAACTCCCCTTACACCTTTAGGTGTAATAGGGTGTTGGTTTAACTTAGAATGGAAGGTCATCTTTAGGCTGTAACATATAGTGTCCGCCACTCTTGATGGTAGTCTCTTCGAGATAGCCGAGATTGATGGCTGCTATCAGGTCAATCTGCTGCTTTCCGTCATTCGACTGACCACCGATTTCTCCAAACACCTTCTTCTTGATGTTTGCTCGACTCATCGGCCATTCGTATCGGTCGCGGGCTTCGTTAATCCATTTCTTGATATCTTCATTCGTGTCTGCCGTGACCTCTTTTCTTGGAGCAGGACTGCCAACGATTCTGGGTATGCCTAACGATCCGGCAGCATCGGTCACGGTGAACTTCCAATCATCGAGGTCTTTGCCACGGGCATCCAGTTGTTTGACCGTGAAAACGACACCGCTTGTGGTTTTCTCCTTGATGCTGACGATGGTGTCTGTGACCTTGTTGCCAAGTTCTGTGCCTAAGTGTCCACGCATTTTCGACTCGTCATCGTTGCCTGGTCGCGGGTTCATGTGCAGCACGTTCCAGATGCAGATGCCGTGTTTCTCTGCTATCGCCATCAGTTCTTGTACCAGATTCGATGATTCCTCATTATCGTTGAAGTTTCCGATGATGTCTCGCGTTCCGTCGATGAACACGATATCAGGATGTAAGACATCGATGGCCAACTTGATGAGTCTCCGTCGCTTCATGAATGCTGGCTCTTTATCATCGCCCTCGACTGTTCGCATCCATAGCACATTGAATCGCTCATGGGGAACTTTCATGTCTTGTTGTATCAGCCAATGCACTCGCCTCAGTACTTTCGCAGAGTTCAGTTTCTCCATTTCGGTATCTACATACAGCACCTTCGGCAGATGACCGAGGTATTCGAGCGTTCGCTGCGGAACAGTCAGCCCAGGGAGATTGTCTTGTACTCTTGGACAATCGGGAGCGAGACAGGCTGCAATCAGTTGAGATATAACGAATGTCTTACCATTCTTTTTCTGTCCGCTGAGAGCCTGAATACCACCGATGGCAGAGAATGGAACACCGTTATACTCGAACATATAATATGGTTCCGGGTAGTCCTCTCTCGCATCGAGCAAATACGGCCTTAATTCCTCCATTGCCTGTTCATCAGGTGATGGCACTTCCGGCAATGGTATTTTGTTGTTTTGTTCGCTCATAATTTCTCTTTCGTTTTAGCAGTATCTCATCGCGATGTTTGATGTAATACTCATGCTGTCGCTCTGCTTTCGTCTTGGTGAACTTCTCACGTTTGGGGTTCATGTATATCCGCTTGAAATCTCGCTCTCGTCGCAGTTGCTTCAGGTGTTCTTTATGTTCCTCGCGATATATGCGCTGCTGTGCCAGAATGCGATCACGGTCTCGCCAATAGCGCGCACGCTGCTGCGCCTTGCGTCGCGCCTTGCGCTCCTCTTCTGAGAGTTTGACTTTCGGCTTGCGCAATCCTTTTTTCAGGAAGTTGTGATAATAGTCGTGATTGTAAGCGATGATGCGCTCACGATTGCGCATATACCGCTCATGATCTCGCTTTCTTTGTATCGCCCTCTTTGTTTCTGGAATATCTGCCATAAAATGCCTTACTAAGTTTAAACCTATCGCGCTCTAATCCTAACTCATGCGCCTTTTTTAGCACAGTAGGTGCCGACAATCCGAGTAGGTCACCGATGTCGCCAGCAGGGGTTGTGGGATACAACCTCCGCAGTGTGGCGAGCATCTTTCGTGTCCATATTGTCTTGTGCATGGTTAGAATGGCAGATCATCATTTTTATCCTTCTGCTCCCCGTCAGCAGCCTTCTGTTCTTCGGCTGGCTGATTGGTTTGCTGGTTATCCACCGCTGCCTGTGCGGGCTGCGCTGCTGGCTGATGGACTGCACCATCGAGCAACTCAAACTTATAGAGTGTCACCTCGTTGATGATGGTCTTCGTGCCATCCTTCCTGGTGATCTCGCGAGTCTTGTGGCCGAAGCCGATGCGCACCTTCATATATTCCTTCAGTTGTGCGATGATCTCCGAGTTGAAGGTCTCAAGCATCACACTGTCGGCATACCTGTCGGATGGGTTCTCAAAATACTCGAAGATAAACGGCTGTATCTTCCACTCATTGCCTGTTCGCTCAGATACTCCTTCCCTTGGAGTGAGTATCTTTTTAATCTGTCCTACGAATTCCATGTTTAATAATATGATGATTTTATTTTCTTTCGCTCTTCCTGGCGGATGATGCCGTCGGCTGTCTGTTGGTCGAAGATGGTCTTGCGACTCTCCGTGTCGTTCTCTCTCGCCCGCGTCATGTGGCGGTCAAACTTATCATCAGGCACAAGTTTCTTGTGCCTCGATGCCATGATTGCATTTAGATGATTCATAAATAAAAAACTTTGCTTAACTTTACTTAGCTTTACTCTACTCAGCTTCGCTGGACTTAGCTATGCTTTGTTGGGATATAACTTTGCTTCACTTCACTTCGCTCAGCTGGACTCAACCGGGCTAAACTGTGCATCAGTATGCTTTGTTGGGATATTACTTTGCTTTGCTCAACCAGACTGCACAAGACTTTGCTCCGCTAATGTATGCTGTACTCAGCTCAGTTATGCTATGCTTTGTTGGGATATTACTTTGCTTTGCTTGACTGTGGTTGACAATACTTAGCAGTGCTACGCTATACTTCGCTATACGTCACAACGCTCCACTTAGCTTGGCTAAACTTTGTTTGGATGTAACTTCGCTTTGCTTGGCTTCGCTTAACTCTGCTATGCTTTGCTTTGCTAAGTGATATTCACTATATAAAACTTGCGTCTATTTTATTTCTTCAATCGAATATCTTCCGTAGCACTGCCGATATGTTCCGATGCCGTATCGTAACCCAGCATTCGTCATGGCCAACCAAACCTCGCTTTTGTTGAGTTGGCTTTCGTCAAAGTGCAACTCGCCATCAAGACTCCATTCGGGGATGATCAGGCGCGCTGTAACAACCTTTGATTTCATGATGCCGACAGGACGGATATCGACATACTTCTCCGAGTGGTTCTCCCAGAGCTCTTCAGGTGTACAACCATTATCGGCAAACTTCAGGATACCATCGTTGAAAACGAATACACTTCGCTGGAACTTGGCACCGAGTTTGTTCTCCTTGGCACCAGCCTCGAAACTCTTGGCAATCATATTGGCGGGCAGAAAGTACTGGCCCTTGTTGTTCCAATAGCATGAGGCGAGGAACTTCAGATGGAAGATTTCATTCTGATCTTCGTCGGTCTTCTTGCGCTTCGAGGTGAGCGCGCTGATGGCCTTCGTGAACTCGTTCATCGGGTTAACCGTCTGTGGGTTGTTAAGCATGAGAGGACAGGTGCCTGTCATGCGAAATTTGATACTCTTCATAATGTAAGTTTTTTAAAGGTGAATAATTAGAATTTTTGATTAAAGTCCGCTAACCAGGTGAGCGATGAGCCCACCGAGATATACAACACTCAGGAAGGCGATGCCGAGCACCGCTCCGAAACCTAACTGGCGAAGGATCATCTTAGACTCTTCATCCATCATTTGTATCTGTTTCATATATTTAGGATTTTGTTAATAGAATCTTGTAAAAAACATCCAGAGCCTCACGGATGTGGATGCCGAAATCGTAACTTGAACTATAATCCGACTGTGACCTCACGGCCGAGTGGAACTAAAAACAAATAAAGTATTAATTTAACACATTATCAATTAATACGAAAAAAATACTGTTAACACATGAGAGATTAGTGTCGCCGTAGATGGAATCGAACCATCTTTTCGGGGATTTACACCACTGCCGACTCGTCGGCTGCGGCATGGCCATCCCGCGTTCTACCATTGAACTATACAGCGGAAATATAACACCTACCCGACTGCGCCACCCTGTCGGTAAACATCCGCGCTGATGTAGGTGTAAAGAGATAAATAGTTCTTTTCATACCTTACCGCTGATGATCAGCGGCAAAACCACCCTAACGTCGTTCAGCTTGCGGTCATGGATTGTTAATCTCTCGCTCGCCTATCCCGCTTCGAGGTGGATATTTTTCGTGTACCAATATGTCAAAGAACTATTCTCCTTTCATCGTTGTGGAAGGTGGCGGAATCGGACCGCCTGCTCAGACCAAACCTTATGCTCCGAATTGCACCATCGTTTTCGGCTTTTTCCTTCCGTGAATATTCATTGCTCTTGTAGTCTTTTCAAAACCAGCGAGCCTCACGGATGGCTGGACAATATAGAAATGAAAACTTGTAATTAGATATTAGGTATGTTCGCCCGCTGGCGAGAGTTGATATGAACTTTAAAATTTGTGATAACGTTTATTTGTGTTAACCCCTTAAATCCTTGATTCTGCCATCCTCAATCATCGCCTGAATGCGATGCAACGGATAGAGATATGATGACGTGTGTCTCTCGCCCTTCTCATCTGTCCACTCGACAGGTGTCCTCGGCAGCAGATGGCCATGATCTTGCAGCCACCGCTTGGTGAATACCGAGACGAACTGCTGCATCTCGTCGGCTGTGATCCACCGCTCCTGATAGCACTCCATCGCCTTCTTCACTGTACGCTCTACTGTCGCCACCAATTCTGCTCGAAGTAATTTGTCCATGACTATTCGCTTTAAATCTTTTGACCGCAACATGGGCAGAATCTTGTCTTCTCCCTATCCTTGCACACAATCTTTGTGCAAACGAATGGTTTTATCGACTCTATCTGTCGCATGAGTCTTGCGTTCTCCTTTTCGAGTTCTATCACCCTTTTTACCAATTCCTCGCTCTCCGTCATGGCTTATTCCCTTTCCAATACTGGTATGATTCCGTATTTCTTCAGTTCTTCATAGAGGAACCGACGGCCAGCCTGTGTCCACTCGGTGTGCATCACCACGTCTGGCATTCCGTTAGATCGGGTGATATCTATCGTGCGACTCGAAACGTAGCCACAATCTTTATATCGAGAGTAGAGAATCCATTGCTCGTTGTTCTTGTATTGGATGCCCATCTTCGCCAACTGCTGGTTGAATGCTTTGGCACTCATACCATAGTCCTGTGCAATCTGTGAGACGGTCATCAATGAACGTGAGCGCATGATGATGTCGAGATAGTTTCTATCGTGCTTCAGTTCTTGAACCTCGGATGCTAACTCGACATTTTCTTTTTCGAGTATCTTGTTCTCAATCTTCAGGGAGTCATTCTCTATGGCCAGAACCTTCTTCTCGCGATATTCCTTCGCCCATGCCATTGCAGCCTCGGCTGGATCAGTGAAGTTCGGAAGTGCAATCATTCCCACGCGTGACATCTTCTCCAGTTCCTCCCAACGGATGACCAACTTTGCACGGGCTTCGTCGTTGAACTTCGTGGCGACATACAGACATTCAGTCTTGGTCAGTTCATAGTATGGTACTTCTCTCTCGCCACCGTTCGGCTGTTTTACCTTTCTCGATGTGAGGGAAAATTTTCCCTGACATACTTTCTCCCAACCTGGCTCCATCGCACGGATGGCTTTCATTACATCATTGTGTGGCTTCCCAGTCAGTTTGGCAATCTCCAAACTGCTCATCGTCTGCCTGCTCTCTCCGAATTGAATCAAATCTTTCTGCATCGTTCTTTCTGGGTTATCGTTATTTCAGTCTTGTAATGCTCACAGCGTTTGCGTCGAAATCCTGCTTGCATAGGAATTCCAATTTCTCCTCCTGCTTCAACTGGGTGCAAGTCACACGGGCAGCAGACACCTTCTTTGCATCTACCAACGTGAAGATGCGCGTCTGTCCGATGTGCATCTCACGAAGTTCCTGTCTTGTTACTTTTTCTTGTACCATTGTTTTAATGTTTCTTAATTTTCTAACACTTTTGTAATATAATCGGGAAGAATGCCGTATATTTGTAGCCCATTACCTCTGCAAATGCGCCGTGTGCGCTTTGTTGAAAAGACGCTCCACGTCTGACGGCTATTCTGTGCCCGATTAGTTGCTTACTTAATTTGGGTGCAAATATAAAACAAAATTGCCAAATGTGTTGCATTTTATGTAGCAAATGTGTGATATTTTAATATTTTTTAAACAAAAGTGCTTTATATATGCCCAATAAGCAGGAAAGATTGAAAGAAGTGTACGAACATCTAAGAGAATGCTTCGGTGTTCATACGCAGACAGATTTTGCTGAAAAATTAAGGTATTCCAGAAATGCTATATCACTTGCACTGAATGGCAATGAGAAGTACCTCACCGACAAACTATTCAGGAGTATCTGTGAAGTATTCCCGAATGTCTTCAATTTGAACTATCTCTTGACTGGCGATGGCTCACTGCTCATGACCGATACTGCGCCCATGACGGAGCATCAGCCAACTGCTAACAATTATATGGCTGACGTTATAGCAGCCAAAAACGAAACCATCGCCACTCAGAAAGAGACTATCGCTGCCCTTCAGCGGGAGGTCGATATGCTTCGTCTTGAAATCGAGCGTCTTAGGTTGAGCGAGTTCTCCCTTATGGTTGCCGACAATACAGAACCTGACTGATGAAGATACTCGCATATATCATACACACCTTAATATCGTGGTGCAGTTTCAATGTTTTACCATTGTTTTACCTCGCACCCGCTAATACCATTGTGTTAACCTTCTATATATCGTCATTTTGTGTAACCTTTAACTATTCCCGACGGAATCACTCTGGTAAAACATCGGGAATGCCTTTAATTAGGCCACCTCCGCGTATTTAAAGGCATTCTCAAACAATCGAAAATGAGACTAAAAACGACAAATTACAACAAAATATACCCAAATATGCCCGAATGTTTTACTTTTGGTTGACCACAAAATCGGCTTTGGTAAAACATCGGCGAAAACAATAATGAAATGATAACCACGAAAATAATTTTTGATAGAAAGAAACAGGCTGGTAGGGATGGACTTGGTACGATCGAGATTCGCCTTACACACGCGCGCAAATCAATATATATCAGCACGGGTGTGCGCATACGCGAGCGCGAGTGGCGGGCTGGTCAGATTGTTAATCGTCCGGATGCACCAGTGCTTAATGATAGGCTTGTAGCCATCTGGGAGGTTGTTAATCGCGAGGCCACAGCAGCCATCAGGAATGGTGTCGCCCTGGATGCTGAGAGGATTAAGTCGAAGATTTGTCCGATCAAGGATGCTGCCAACGTAGAGCCGCTTTTCATGGAATGGGTGAAAGAACAGGTCGAAATCCTAAATATTGCGCCAGGCACCCGTAGGCAATACAAGTCGCTGCTCATCCGGCTAACGGAATTTGACAGGCTGCGAAGATGGGATGATCTGACGGCAGAAAATATCGTTACCTTTGACGCTTGGCTGCACCGGCGAAAGAAAAAAGATGGTGAAGAATTGCTCGATTCAGCGGTATTCAAATATCATCGAAACCTGAAGGCTCTGCTGAATCGTGCTGTCACGTTTGGCAGAATAGAAAAGAATCCCTATGAGCTGCTTCGTGGAAAGTTTAAGCGCGGAGATCGTGAGAATCTTGACTATCTGACAGAGGATGAAATGAAGACCATCGAAGAGATGGAGCTGCCCGATGACGAGATGATGCAGAAGGCAAGAGATTTGTTTGTATTCCAGATGTACACGGGGCTTTCGTATTCGGATGCTGAAGCCTTTGATATCTCGCAGTACAGGAAGAGTGGCGATACTTATGTGAGGGTGGCAGAGCGCATCAAGACGGGTGTGCCGTATGTCAGTCAACTGTTACCACCAGCCATCGCCATTCTTGAAAAGTATGACTTCGAGATTCCGCAGATCGAGAACCATGTGTACAATCGTGCGCTGAAGTCCATCGGCATGAGTGCAAAGATTCAGATACCACTCCACTCGCACCTGGCGCGCCATACCTTCGCCACATGGATGCTGCGCAATGGGGCGAAGATTGAGAACGTCTCGCGAATGCTGGGCCACACCAACATCCGACAGACACAGAGGTATGCGAAGGTGCTGGCGAAAAGCGTGCATGAAGATTTCGAGATGGTGGCGAAGAGGATGAAAAAGGACAAAGGACGGTGATGCGTGCCGACATCCCTTAAATATAACAAAAAAATGGGAGCCTGAAAAGACTCCCATTATTCTTTCTCTTCCTTTGCTTTTTCCTCACGTTTAATGGCTTCGCGGATTTCATTCACTTCATCGTCTGATGGCATATTGATTTCAGATTTCTCCCACTGGAACGATAACCACTGCGTGATTGTAGGTATGTTCTTACCGCCCATGCAATGCGCCGAGTGATAGGCGACCAGTCTCGCCTGCTCCCATCCTGGATGATACCGTCGAAAATATCCGCGAGTGATTAAGATGATTTCCCAGAGCTTCAATTCGTAGAGAAATTCACGCCTGGGTATTCCTATCTCGCCCACAAGCATCTGATATGTCTCGTGAGCGGTTGTCAGTTTTTTGGCTGCTCCTCCCCATCTTGCTCGTCTTTCTTTTGATTTTCTTGCGGGATGACAGATGGTATGTGTAGCCAGTCAGTCATCGCCTCAGATACGGCACTATCGAGCGACCTTATTTCGTCAAATGTGGCATCTTCCAGAAGGTAATCCAACGTGATTTCCGTGTCTGGATTGTTAGCCAATATCGTCGAAAAGAATAGCGTGACAAGCAGTTTCTTCTCTTTAAAATCTTGTAGATTGAACGGCCGAGATGTGATTTCCTCGTAGGCGCATTCCACCGCCATGTTGAACTTGATGGTGATCTCTTCACCTTTTACTGTGATTTTCTTTTCCATGACTTTTTCTGTTGTAGTTTCTTTAAAAACACCGCCCGCTTCTATGAAAAACGACCATAGTGTGCGGGCGATGCTGTTAGTCTGATAGACTTCCTGCTGTGGTCTTGGCGAGCTCAGCGTCACCTGTCAGTTGGATAGTGTATGAGGTATTCTGTCTGTTGCCTGCGTTTATGCTGATGTCGTTAACCCAAGCGTAACCTGAATAGACTGCACCTCCGCTAACTGCAACGCGATTCTTCTCGCCTTGCGTCTGCTCAAACTGAACCTGAACGCGCTGCTGTGCAAGCACCGTGTCAAGTGCGTTGATGCCATTCACTCCAGTAGCGTCGGTGTCAACAGAGTAGAGCGCATCGCAGCTCATATCCCAAGAGATACCCGTTGGTGTCTGCTCGGTGAAGTTATTCGTAGAATCCTTCGACGAGCTTTCCTCAAGATTCAGGCTGACGTGTACCGTGCAACTTGTGGCGAAAGCCACGCACTTGCCGCCAATCAGCAACCTTAGATTCTGGCCTTTAATTACTCCCATATCATAAAGCGTTTGTGTCACATTGATAAGTCAAAACCTGCCAGTAACAAGGCTTCATCGAGTCGTAATTGACCGCTTGTGCCGAGAACTGGTAGTCGTGTGGAATCAAATCTGCATCTTCGTCTGTCGGATCGGCATCGACAAAATACTGATGTACTTGTCGGCGCACTACGTCTGCCAGCTGACCGAGTTCTGGACGTGTCTTGGCGGCTATCTCGATGGAGATGGTTACGCTGTCGGAGTCACCTTCGTAGGGATCATCCTTTGTTTCCACGTCGTTGGTCAGGCCGTCAAAACTGACGATGATGTATGGCAGTGGCGCGTTGTCGAGATCTTCGTCAGGCAGTGCGATGGCGGTGTTATAAACATCGCCTGCTGGCAACTGTGCCATCAGATTCTCGTCAGCGCGGAGTGCTTTTACAAATATGATGTCCGTTAACAGGCTCATTCTTCTCTTTGTGACTGTTATTATTTTATTTACTTATCCTCTCCTGGGAGCCGACGGGCAGACAACCTATTGCTCTTGCATCGGAGCCGCCCATCGGCAAAGAAACTACTTCCCAGAAAAATGAGAGAGCGAGAGATTTACTCGGTGGTTGGCTCTTCCTCAACTACCTCGTAGATTGCGAATGCCTGGGTCTCGTTGTTGGCACCGTTGATCTTCGTAGAGAGGTCGGTCATTGACCATGCTGTGTTCAGAGTCACTGCTGTGATGTTCTTCTTGGCTACGGCCTGAGAAGTTGCATCGACAGTCATACGAACCTGACCGTGCTGCTGGAGAGCAAACCACTCGAAATAACCGAAGGCGATGTACTTCTTGGCGGTTGGAACGAGCTTGCCAGCCGAGTCGAGTTCAGTGTTCAGATAGTGAGTCACTACATAGGGGTAGCCTGCGCAACGGCCATTCTGAACAACGAAGCCACCAGCAGCACCAGCGATGAGCGGAGTAGCCTTCAGCTCGGCCTCAGTCTCGCGGTCCATGATGATAACAACGTCACCCTCAAAGAAACCCTTGTCGCTGAACTTGGCCACAGCCTTCAGGATGTTCTTGTATGAGTCGGCACCGATCTCGATGTCGCCAGCTTTGGTCATGCCGCTGAATGGGCCTTTGTTGCCACTCCACTGAGCCTGAGAGTAAAGTTTCTTGGCCAGATAGATGCGGAGAGCGATGGTGAACTTAGCCTGCACAAATCCCATCAGATCGAAGTAAGTGTTATCGATGGCCATGTTGCTGATAGGAATCGTCAGACCGACGCGACGCTGTGTCGGAGTGATGTTTGCGAAGTCGAGCACCTGGTCGTTGAGGGCTTCTACCTCACCAACCTCCTCCATCTCGGCATCGTTGATGCTGACGGGCCAAATCTCGTTACCCTCTACACCAGTCACGATGCGCAGCGAGCCGGGCAGGTCGAGACCTTCGTGCAGGGTTGGGATTATCTCTTTAATGGTCAGGTTGATGGCACCAGAAGCGGTGATGTTAGATGTAGAACCGACAGATGCGGGGAACAGGGTGATTTCGCGGTCTGCCTTACCCTGACGCACGGCCTTCAAGTACTCGCGGAGCTGCTCGCCCTTGTTGACAACCTCACGATGCTTTGCCAGTTCCTCGTCGTTCATCTGACCACGCAAATCCATCTCAACCAGAGATGCCTCACGGCTCAGAGCATCCCACTCGCGCTTCTCGTCTTCTGTGAGAGAACGCTTGCCTTCAGCGGCGGTCACATTCAGCTCGCCCATGCGATCCTGAATCTCACGATAACGAACCTGAAGTTCGTCCTTAGTCTTCTTTGTCATAATCGTACAAATTTTATTGGTTAAACTAAAAATTGAATTTCATTCTCATGAGCTGAAGTTCACGGGCGCGCTGTGCTGCCTCGTCGAGAGCCTTCTGCTCGGCTTCACGCTTTGCTTGTTCCTCGCGCTTCTTAGCCTCGATTGCTCCCGGAGTCTTTTCGTGCAGTTCACGAACACTACATGATGTCTGCAAATATGCAGGATCCATCGCCAGTGTGAACGCACCGATAGACTCGAAGCTCTTGTGGATGACCTTTGTGTCAATCTTTCCGTTTACCTCGCGCTCTTCGATTTCGTACTCCTTGGGGTAGAACTCGAATGAACATCCTGTATAAACACCAGCCTTAGTCAGTTCGCGGGCACGGATACCGAGGTCGCAGTTTGGAACTTGCACCTCGAAATACACACCTTTATCGTCGCGTGAGATGGTCATGTTGCCTTCCGTACCATTGATGCAGCGACCGAATGTGTCCTCGCGCTGGTGCAGAAGGTTCAGTTTGATATCCTGGCTATTCAGGAATTCCATTGTGGCTGCTTCCGGAAGAATCACTTCGCGGAATGTCTCGCCGTACTCGTCGATAACTCGGCTTTCAGCATTAAACACGATGGCCGTGCCGCTGATGACACCAAGACTGCCGTTCTGGGCTTCTTCTGCCGAAGCCTCTCGGAAGGCCATTCGGCACTCCACGGTTCTGATTTCTCTCTTTTTTGCATCCATATTTCTACTTAAAAATTGGTTCTATAATTCGTGTATTTATGTGTTTGGGGTTTACCGCAAAACTTT
>Ga0247610_10005532_pt1 | contig 13295 bp, 6 predicted proteins | sample 174DNAGHGhighgp2_FD_193483 | JGI IMG/M metagenome (GOLD analysis project Ga0247610, IMG submission 193483) | Sheep rumen microbial communities from Palmerston North, Manawatu-Wanganui, New Zealand - 1742 DNA GHGhigh gp2 | ecosystem: Host-associated > Mammals > Digestive system > Stomach > Rumen ...
AGACCAAGCAGAGAAGACTGCTAATGATTGGGCTAGTAGAGTATGGGCTGGAGTGAACTCTGTATTGCAAAGGCACTCCCCTGGTTTTATTCACGACCAATTCAAGGCTGAATTCGGTACTGATATCCCAAATGCTATCCAGTCAAGTGGTGACTTGGCATACAGTACTGCACAGTATTATGGTCAGCAAGTTCGTGATGGTGTGGCTTCAGCGACACAGACAAATCTTGGTCTTGACAGTATGGTTGGAGAGTACCAAAGTGATGCTCAAACAATAGCAACATCATCAGAAATGATGGGTAATGACACAACTACTGCATTTAATAGTATGCAACTGTCAGTAAATCAAAGCACCAGTCAAATGCAAGGTAATGTCACAAGCACATATAGTGCAATGCAGTCAAAACAGTCACTTGCATTGAATTCTATGAAGACACAGAACTTGTCAGCATACAATGAGATGTACTTGAAGTCCAATCAGTCCTTGATTCAGATGAGAGATTCAACCACCAATGTCACTCATCAAATGATAAATGCTTGGACTCATATGAAAGACCAAATCGTTGCTAGTGCCAACAAGTTGAAGTCCGATTCAACCAGTCACTTCAACCAGTTGTCAACCACCATAGGTTCATTCTATCGCAAGATCCAAAACCCATCCAACTGGGGTGCTGGAAGCCCAAGTTATGTGTCAAGGGCAAGGAGACCAAGTGCTGGAAGGTCAGCAGTCAGAACCATTCGTGGTTCAAGGGGTGCTGGACTCAACCCTTACACAAACCCAAATAAAGAAGTGAGCCTTCGTGATTTGATGGGAATGGTCAGTTCAAGCGAAAAGGTTGAACTTCAAGACTTCTTGGCATTGTTCGGTGGTGGATTCGGTTGGAACGATTGGTCACCATCCCATTATTCCTACATAAAGACACAGTCTGACAACTGGAATATGAAAGCACCGATGATATTGGGCAAGTATCAGGCTGGTAGTGGCTTCAGAGTCGGTGATTTTGAAGGTGGAAAACCTACAATCGGTTTCAGCGATTATGTGTCAACAGCAGAAGCCATATTCGGCAGTATCCCATATGCATTCTACTACAACTCCGAAAAATGGGGTTCTTGGGATAATGCTATCAAACACGGCGAAGCGAACTGTTCAGATGGTGCTGATGCATTAATAGCTCTTGCACACACAATGAATCCTAACTGGAGTACTGAAAAAGTCCACACAACCTTGAAGGGTGGTGTAGGTCACTTCTATGCAGTAATAAATGGCAAGGTGATGGATACAACTGCATTCCAAAATCGTGGAAGTTGGGGTCATCTTGGTGCTGGAATTCCGACAAGAAGAGCATCACACTCAAGTAGGGGTGCTGGTCAAGGAAACACAACAAACACAACTGTAAACATCACAATAACTGGCGATGTCTATGGAGTGGATGATTTGGAAAGCAAGATTGAAGATGGAGTAGATAAAGGATTGCAGAAACACTTTGGCAATCCGACAACAGTAATGATTTAATTATGAGCGAAATACAGAGTTATTTATTTGATTTCACAGAAGTCGATGATTTCTTCGACAATTGGAATGTCAAGTTCAGCACAACAGATATGGATGGGAGCAACAAGTTTCAACTGGTGTTGGCATCTTACTCTCCCACCAACATTTCTGAATGTCTGAATGCGAATGGAACATTGAACACTACAAATGTGACTGGAACAAGAGTGCTTGATTGTGGTTTGATTTGGAACAACAGAACCATAAAACTTGCTTTTGACGTTGATTTCAACATAGGGAACAGTATCGTGCCATTGAAGGCAGTATTCTTGAGACACAAGTCAACTGGCTATGTTATGGGCTACAGCATCAATATCAACAGTTTCAACATCACCAACCATCTGATTTATGATGCAGACAGCATCTTTTATTCAATTGCAAAAGGTGATATAAATGGCTAATGGCTTCAATTTCATAAGAGTGGATTCCTTTTTGGATGATATCAATCGTGAAGACTGTTTCGATACTGCTGATATGGATGGAATCTCACCGAACTTCAAATTCGTGTTGGCATCTTCTTGCCCTAATGATATAAAAGACTGTTTGGATGTCGATGGTACATTGAATGACAAGGTGAATGTCCTACAAAGTATCGGTGTTGATGATGGTGTCTGCTCATTATTATGGTCTAAAGGAATCAATGGAGAAAGGACAATGTCTGTATCTGATTCTACAGTTACCTACTCCTTCACAGAACCGATTCAACTGCAAGGAGTGTTCCTAGTGAACATCAGCAATGGCAGTGGATATGTGATTGCCTACTCAATAAGCGACAAACAAATCCCTATTCCTGATAAGGAACTCATATGTCCTTGCGAAGGTATGATATGGACTATAAAATATGGTGATTAAGTAAAATGACAGTTCGCAAAACAAAACAGACACTTGCAAAGACTGTCAATGCACAGATTAACCCAAACTTGGCTAAAAGGGAAGATTGGCAGAACTGTGACAAGGCTTTGGCTGATGGTGACAAGACATATGCATCTTCCACATTCACCAAGACCAAGTACATCAAGTCATACAAGACCGATACCAAGAAGGATAAGAATGGTAAGGCTGTAACAACAAAGACACCAGTATATGATACCAAGCATAACCATCCTTATGTGCTGTCTGCTCACGAATTCGGATTCAGCATTCCATCAAATGCATATATTGTGGACATAAAGTTCTATGTTCGTATGAAGGCAACTGGAGTGAGTTCTGTTGAGTCACCGATGTGCCGATTTGATGTCTATGGAAATGCCTTTGCAAACAAGAAGGATGAGAACAAGGCTGTAAACACTACTGGATGGGATGATGGTCTGTATTACCATAAAAGAAACGATAAGATTTCTTCTTCTTGGAAAACCTACACATATTCAATGAGCGAAGCCGAAACCAAGAAGGCAAAGGTAAGGGCTAAACACATTAATGCTGATGTGTTCGGTATTGACTTGTTATGGTATAATGCAATCTTCAAGGGCGATTTGGAAGCCTACAAGAATGACAAGAATGATACTGGACATATATATGTCGCTTGGGTAAAATGTGTAGTGGAATATGAGATTCCTGAATATTCCATCACTTATAGTGTTCCATCAACCAAATCAAACCCTATCGATGTTCCTAGTGGTCAGAACTTGTATATAACAGCCACATATAAGCAATCGACAAGGGGTTATGGTGGAACTCAAGAACTGGACTTGACATTGCCTTGGGGAACAGAACTGGTAGGCACTCAAAAGGCAAGTACTGGCTCTTCATTCAATACATCTACAATGAAATGGACAGTTCCAGCCAATGGAAAGCACACCAATACATTGGATTTCAGAATAAGGAGTTATGTTCGTGGAATCAATAATTTATCCATAGGCAACAGTACTGTCGGTGATTTCCCTTGCTATTATCAAACATCAATCGGTTTGAGCGATGGATACGATGACTTGATATTATCATTGGATGGGGAAGTCCACAAAAACCATAGGGCTTGTGCATATGTTTCAATCGATGGGTATTCGGATGACACTTCAGCGACATACTATGTATATCAGCCGACTGGAATCACAAGCATCGAATGGGCTTTCATCAATGGAAGCGATGGAGTGACATTCGATAGTGCTAGTGGAAACAATATAACCTTAACTGTTCCAGCGAACGAAAGATTCCAAGCATATCTTCGTGTATGTTTCGTTCCAACTGCTACTGGCAATAAAAGCTTGACTGTGAAGTCCGATGATACTGGTCATAATAAAACAATCACCTTCAATGTTCTTGATCCATACACATACCATATCACAAGCAAGGCTACTGATTCCGAAAACAGTATGACCTTGTCTACTGCTGTATTTGGCTTCAGCAACCATCGTGTGGCTTCAGAAATAGAAACACAAGCAGTAGTGTTGCCATTCTATGTGGATGAGTTTGACTCATATATGACACAGTCCAAATCCACATTGACATTGGAGAAATGGGAACAACTTGACTATATCGGTTGCATTCCATTGGAGCAGTTGCATTTTGACCCTAAAAGCACATACAAAGACAAACTGTTGGACACCCACTATAAGAATAAAAGATATATGGGCAAACAGTTGGCATCCGATGAAGACATCTCATTAAACATAAGACTTCATCCACAGCAAGTCACAACCTTGCAAGGTCTCATTGATATGGATAAGCCAATCCCAATCAACACCAATCATAGGATTTGGGAAGGTGACAGTCTCAATCATCGCGGATGGGCTGAAATCTATGGCTTGAAGGTCGAACAGACTGGAAACAACCCACATTGGTACAAATGCGAAGTCGATGTCAAGTATCTGACCCATAACTTGCACACTAGATTCCATATTCAAAGGGGTAGCGAAAAGGTCAACACACAGCCAATAAACGATTTGATGAGTCAAGTCTTTGAGATTGGGGATTCCTTGTCAGATACAGATTTCTTTATCACTACAACCGATGGTACATATATGTACAATGAAGATGAAGAGATTGTGGTCGACTATTTGGACAGCAATGATGAAGAAGTCATTTGGAATGGAGACCAAGACATAATAGATGACTTTGAAGAGAATGGCTACATTGTGGTCAATCCGACAATCAATCAGCCAATCCAAGTCTTGGAAACCATTGATGTTCCAGCGAACCAAAGGAATGTGTTCAGCATTGACAATGGTCAGAACATAGATATAATTTCAAAGGACAGTCTTGGAAATGTTTCTGAAGTGGTCTTTGACTGGTCATCTACAGTATTGGATGAGTATCGTGAAAACAATGTCGAAAGAATCGTAGAATTATTGGATGAGAACAATGAGCCAGTATTCAAGTACCAGTACAATGAACTGGAGTTTGAATACGATTACACCGACAACACACCAGTACTTGAATCAATAAGTGCCAATCCAATCGCATATGTCAAAAAGGATGGTGCTTGGATAGACAACCCTCAAGAAGTCACTCTCCGAATCGATGTGGAAAGTGGAATGGACTCCGATATTACATATGGGTCTAGATTGCACTTCCAACTTGACAATCACAATTTAAGGGTCATCGATGAAGGATTCAATGGCAGAGAATGGGAAATAGCAGATATAACTCTTGAAGGACAGTCATACAAATGGCATACAAGATGGGTCAACAAGAATGATGATGGCGAATCCAATGATGTGATGGCATTCTTGGGATTGTCAGTCAGCAACACAGTATTTGATTCCCAGTTCGCTGACAAGTATGGCAAACTTGTTGTCAGCCCATTCCCAGTTGCAGACAGAAAACTGCTCTTCACTAGGGAAGCCGAAGAAGGAACAATCTACTATTATGAAGATGATGAGAATGCAGAATTCTCATATATGATTGAGCCTTATTATCAATACCACAATGGGTGCGATTTGCAAAGCGATACTGGGATTTCGATTTTCAATCTAAATTATGGCTATGAAATCGTTTATATCCAAAATGGACTTGTCAGATTAGGCTTTGACAGATTGAGTGAAAAGGGTCGACTGTTCCTTGGAAGATATGATCCAACTTCAGACAGTTATGTGACCACCAATGTCTTCAGATTCGACAAGTATGCTGACATCAACTTGAAGTCAATCACAGATGACAAGATTGAGATTCAAGCAAGTGACACTATCTTCACAATCTATCGTGGACACCCTTACATCGTAGTCAATCATTCTGATGAAGACATTTGGATTGACACAAGATTCACAAAGGTTTGGGCTGAAAAGGTAGGTGCTGGAGACTTCACCGAATATCCTACTTATTGGGATTTGATGAACAATGCGAACATTCTCCCATCTTGTGTAGGGGGAATAAAGGAAATAAAGTCTTCTTGCATTGAAGTGGACACTAGGGATAACCCTGATAAAGCATCAACCACTTTGGAGTGGGCTACTGGCACTACATTTGATGACATTGTTGTGGATACTGAAAAGACATTCTATCTGACATCATCAAACATTTCAGAATCTCAAGAAATCAGTCTTGATGGTGGACATTCCATCTTTGGGGATTATGAAGTCATTATAGGTCACGATGAGACAGTTCCATACCACAGCATCTTGATTGGAGACAACATCATTCAGAATGGTGAAACTGGAACATTACAAGCAAGAATAACTGGTTATGACTATAATGGATTGGCTGGAAAAAGTGTGGATTTCATACAAAAAAATAAACAGTTATACTATGATACTGGCACTAATTATTCACTTATCAGAGCAACAACAAGTGTAAGTGGTAGAAATCGTACTGTTACTGCTACTGGGGATTTTGGGCATTTCTTTTTAAATTCATCAAATCAAATATACTCTAATCCAATAATTGTTGAATTTGATGTGTCTGCAAGAAGTGTTGTTAGTGGTGGTGGAATTAATTTAGATGTTTATGATGGAACAAATGAGTATAAAATTTGGATTAATTCAACTGGGCATTATAAGATACTTATTGATGAAAATGGGGCTACTGCATTAAGTGGAAGTCAAAGCATAACTACAAGTAATACAAAACCGAATATTAACAAATTTTGGAGATTGAGTTTTCAAGAATATAAGAATACTGATACCTTTACTTTCAGTAATTTAACTGTTATTGGAGATGTTAAAGTTTATCCTTATAATGACTTGCTCTTTGATTACGATGGTAGGAGTAGTGTAACTGATACTGATAAATTCCTTGCTCAAAGTGGAGCAACAATAACAAAAGAGTCTGATGGCACTACTTTTGCGACTACTGGTTCAAATACTGGTTTTATTTGGTGTCATCTACAAGGTACAACCGAAGATACTTTAACTGGTGATTTTACTGGTGATTTCACTATTTCTTTTGATGTGGTCAGTACAAGCAATGAAAGTAGTAATGGTATTCTGATTTATGAGTCCTATTCTTCTTCGGCACAGAATGTATTGATTTATACACCAGTAGGACACAATGAGATTGTTAAAGTGGGGAAAACTGTTTATCATTACTTTAATGGAGTATTACAAAGGTTTTATACAAAATCATTAACAGACCCATTGAGAATAGGTGTAAGAATTGCATCAAATAGCAACAGTATGAAATTGAAGAATTTCAAGATATACCAAACTGCTCAATTTTCTACTACAAATGCGAATGGTATTGCCACTTGCAATTTAATCGGTGATGGTAGTGGTGAAGAAACCTACTATGCGAAGTCTAATAATCTTGTTTCAAATGAAGTCGATGTAATAGATGGTATCGCAAACATAAGCACCAACAATAACGATATAACTGAATTACAAAAAGCCAATGCAGTAAATATACAATTAATCGGCAATAAATTTGATTTCACAACAACATCAGAGTCAAGTGGTACTTATTGTGGAATGTACTGGAATGGTCAATCTTCGGATTGGGATTATGCAACAGTAAAAGACACTACAATACAAGACCTACAAGGAAAAACAGTTACTTGCTTAATCAAAGATGTAGTGAAAGGCGATGATAACTGGAATATGAGAATATACCAGAAAATCAATAATGGTAGTTGGTCTGAATATGTGGACTCACGATTAGCATTAGCGAATGGAGATAATGAAACTTCTTTTGTTGTTGATGAGAATGCTACTCATATATGGTGTAGAATAGAGCCATCTGCTACTGGTACAAGGCATATTCAGACTGGGGAATGGGTTGTTTATCAAATCCCAAGCGAAGAAGAACCTACACCAGTCGCAACCACTTTAACACTAACCAATAGCCAAGATACTCTCTCTGCTTATGATAATGATACAACAACCTTGACTGCAACAGTATTAGACCAAAATGGCAATGCAATGAGTGGAGAGTCAGTTGTATTCAAAAAAGGTTCATCTACACTTGATACAGTACAAACTAACAGTAGTGGTGTAGCGACATACACTTATACTGCCAATGGTAGTGGTGATGTAACAATAACAGTAACTTGCGAAAGTTTAACACAAAGCAAGACTATTGAAGATTTATGGTATTTCAACGATGGAACAGACCTTTCAACATTAACTATTCCATCTAATGCAAGTGTAACAGTCGAAGATGGAGCATTAAAGATTATAACATCAACAACTGGTGAAAAGAAAATACCATATTCATTTTCATTAACCAGTAGTGATAATTATATCTTTGAATGTGAAATAGCGAAACTTGGAACTGGGCAACCAATAGCACTCTATGTCAAAGACAGTACAACTGCAAATGGATTATGGTTTGCTTACGATATAATCACTAACAAATGGAATGGGGGTTGTGGCTCTGCATTCAATAACATCACAACATCAACATTGGCAATAGGCGATAAAATACGAATAAAACAAGAAAATGGAGTATTCACATTATACCATAATGATATGGTCATAAAATCAATTACAAGGACATTAAGTGGCACATACAGTATAGGACACTATACTAATAGTGGAAGAATACAATACATTGATAATATCAAATTATGGAGCATTTAAAGATGTATACTGTACAAAATCGAACAGACAATATTGTCATCAATTTGACATCAAACATATCAGCCCCATTGTCGCTGACCTTTAAGAGAAATGGCACTACTCAAAGTGCCATAAACTCTACCATAAACGATGGAGTGCATAATTGGACTGTACCGATGTCCAATTACTCTGTTGGGGATGTATTGAGTGCATTCACCATATCCACATCAGCCAAAAAGCCTTGGGAATTGGAAGAAGGTGTCACAATCTTGATAGATGGTGCTGAATATGACACCATTCATAGCGACAACTTCAAATACACTTTCGACAAGGCTGACAAGTACACCATTGAAGCGATATTCAAGGGCAATGATGTGTTGGCTATGTCTACTGCTGGAAAGCAGACATTCCAAGTTACACAGCCAACCACTACAAACCCATCACCAAACCCACCAAGTGGCAAATACTTGTTGGAGTTCGTAGACAAGTCTTTGAAGACATTGACCTACAATGATGGCAAGAACATTGAATTCAGACTCACACAAGGTGGACATCCAGTCAAAGGAAAGACTGTTGAGAAGGTCACACCAAAATCCATATTGTCATCAGACACCAACAAGAATGGTATCGTATCGTTCACCAATACTGGCTATACTGCTGGAACATACTCAATCGGTGCATATTTCTATGATTATCAGGACTCAAGCGACAAGAAGATTGTCGACAAGGTCTACAAGACAATCACAATCAAAAAGGCTGAACCGAACATCACCCACAATACTGTGACCACAAAGGGTCAGAACTTGTACATCTATTTCAGAGACAACAAGAACAACAGACTGCCGAATGAGAAAGTGCCGATTTATATCAATGGGAAACTGAACAGCAAGAAGACAGACAAGAATGGAAATGTTGTGATAGCGATGAACAACAAGGGAAACTTCAAGTTCAAGGTCGCATACAAGGGAAACAAGAATCTGAACAAGAAAACAGTATCATTCAATGTCAAGGTGAAATAATATGGCTCGGATAAGCACAGTATTTGATGAGATAAATGAAGAGATGCAGAAAGTGTTTATGGTTCGTGGAGATGAATCCTATGCACGAACAACCGATGTAATATTCAGCATCAATAGCTCATTCAGTTCAAACAGCCTTGGATATGTTTTGACAGCCAATGTGGATGTCTTGAGAGATTTGGGAACTTCAACATTGACTTTCTATGACAATGATGAAGTTTTGTATGTCTGTGACTGGACATCAAGCACTTCAGCCACAGCAATCGAACTTCCACGGATCAGTTGGGATGTTGAGCATATCATTTATGTCAAATACGATGGGAACACCCAATGTCTGAAGTCACAATCCGACAAGATAAGTGTCATTAAAAGCAACCCTAACTTGACAGACACCACTTTAACTGACACTACATCCACGAAAGTGTACACTTCAACACAAAACATTACTGTTTCAACAAAATTGGATAGGGCAAGTGGTTCAGCATCATTGGAAAATCACGAAATCGAATACTATGTCGATGATGCCTTGATTGATACAACACTCACAAACAGTACTGGAGCATCATCATTGAACATAGGTACTTTATCAAATGGAATACACGATATAACAGCACAGTTCGATGGAGAATCCCCATTGGGTTCATCTGAAGTCACATTCCAAGTCGGTGTCGGCTATGACTTGACCATAATGGAATACCCATCAGTCTTCGTGAATGGAGTCAACAATCCAGTCAAGGTATTGGTTGTAGACAAGTTCGGCAACCCAAAGAGTGGTGCTAGTGTCTCCTTCGGCAATGCATCAGCATCAACAAACAGCAATGGAATAGCAACCATCAATGTAACAAGCATTTCCAACAATTCAGCTGCTTATGCAACTTATGGAAACTACACTTCAGACACAGTTACAGTCTATTCCTTTACTCCATCATCCATATCATTGGATACTGTTGATGGAGTGACAGTTACTGGAGTAATGGAGAACATAACAGTAAGCATTCAAGGAACTGGAACAGTATCCAATGTTCCAATCACAGTAACTGGTGCAATGGCTGGAACATACTATACTGGAGCGAATGGTACACTAGTTCTTAATTATCTAGGTACTGGTGCTGGTGATGTGACAATAACAGCACAAGTGGGCAATAAAACAGCAAACACAACAGTAGTGGATGCATTCACTTTGCTCAAGACCACAGAAACAATGACATCTTATGATATGGATACTGTCAGAACAACTATCACAGATGAAGGGAAAACCAATGGTTTCGTAATCAGACCAACAGATGCAAGGCAATATGGATATGTCACATTCGATGCTCCTTGCGACTACTGGGAAGCCACATTCGACCTTGTCACATTTAGTGGAAAGTACAGAAATGGAATCACAATCAACAATGCAAGGCTTGACTACAACTGGGGCATAGGAAACAAGGTCAAGGTCATCAAGGGAACTGATGGAATATTCAAGGTCATTCGTGATGGCACAACAGTATTGGAGAATATGTCAGAGCCTAGTGGCTTGTTGCTCACAGTAAATGAGAATACTGGAACAACCAACTGTATAATAAGGATAGATAATTTAGTGATGAAGGAGATAACTGAATAATGGAAGAAGAATATCTCATAAAACTGCCAAAGGCTGATGCATACTTTATGGATGATGACTTGTCATTCAGCATAGGCAACATTAGGAGTAGGGAGACATCAACTCTCTACTTTATCCTTGAACTCTATGATATGAAAGATAATCTCATTTATACCTACACTTCAGAAAGATGGGTGATTGATACAGTCTATTCATCAAGACACAGAGACTTCAAGATTCCATCAGAGTTCACCGATATGAGTGCCAAATATCAAATAACGTTGATTGCAAGTGGCATTTCTTCAGAGAACCCATTGTATTTCAACAATATAATGTTTAGGGAAGGAGAATGGGATGGGGAATATCATCAGACCGATGAATACATCACAGAATATGAAATACAGTTCAACAAATCTTCATATGCAAATCTCTATTCTCCAAATGGAACATATCTGCAAGTGATAAGACCATCCAAAGCCAAACTGCATACCAATAAATTAGACAAGAGTATATGTACTGTTTTAGCCCCACACTTGGAGTATGAAACAGATGTGGACTCACCAGTCGCTGTGTTCCTTGAATTCATAAATATGACCGAACAAAGGATTGATGTATTGAGATGACTGCTAAACACATTACTAGAGACTATTCAGCACACAAAAAGTCAGTAATCCGACCATACGATGAATTCGTGAAGTTGGAAGTTTTCAGTTATGATCCTAAATTCACCCAAACCTATATCGCTGAAGACAACACATTGAAGTCATCAAGCAATGCATCAAAGACATCTTGGAAGTCTTGGACTTGTTTCAAATCCACAAACAAGACCGACAATATGCATTTCAAGATAAAATACAATGTGTCAGAAGAAAGCGACTATCGTATGGACTTGCTGTACGAACAGAGCAATCACATATTCAAGGAATCAAAGAACAATACTGGAAAAGACCTTGTCGGACATATCACAATGACCAGGGGGGATGCTACAGTATTGGACACCGATAAACTCTTCGATGGGGAAAACAATGTCATCAAAAGGATTCCCATATTTCAGCATCTTGTGAAAGGCAACCATCAAATAGAGATTGAAGTGCCACACAACTGCTATTTTATGGGTATAATCATCAGAAAAGTGATAAGGACAGTCGGTGACAACTACTATGGAAATTCCCTAGGCTCTGAAGAAGGCAGTCTGATGTTGCTGTCTGCCACAGTATCCGACAGCGATATGACAAAGCCAAAGGAACTCACAGCCGAACTGGGATATGATGATGCCTTGGAATGCGATGAGTCACCAAGTGGATTCTACATTGATTATATGGATGAAGTGAACTTCTATGTCAAATCCGATGACAATGAAGTGGAGCAGATATTCGGTGGATATGTGTCATCCATTCTTCCAAACAGCGACAGAACATCCTTGACATTGCATTGTGCCGACAGACTGTCTGATGGACAGTCAAAGTATATTCTTGACCAAATGGTACTCCAAGGGGGAACAAAATCACAGTCAGATGATGAGTACAGCGATGGAATGACCAAGAACTTCACCAGTTATCCCCAAGCACTCAAGTATCTTTGCGACTGTCACGAAGTCACATTGAACAGCAACATATCAAAGAACTTCACAGTTGATGGTGAAAAGTTCCATAAAGGTGTCTCAATCACTTTCGGAAAGAAAAAGACAATAAAAAAGATTCCAGTCACAAATGGATACTCCACACCATACAACAACTACATAATGTTAAGGAACAAGTCCAGCAGTACGAAAGAACAGAAATGGACACTATATGATGCCAGTAAGGTTGCCAAGAAGCCACCTGAAATTACACCATATGGCTTTATGCACATCACTTATGGATTGGGAGACCCCATCACCAAAAATGAGACTAAAATAACAGAGAAAGTGGATGTGAGCGACACTACTGCTGGTTCACAGAAATTCACCAAATGTGGAGTCTCCGAAGACAAGAAGTATTTGATGTCCATATGCAAACCAAGTGCTGGTAGTAGCGATGCCAAAAAGCACAAAGTGTCACAGAATACCATTTATAAAACAATATTTGAGAACTACTGTCCTAGATGTAAAAAGAAAGGAACATTAAGGTGGGATAGTGGAAGAAAAGGCACTAAATGTATTACTTGTGGTGGCTATCACGGATCAAAAAGAGAATGGGGAAACATTTCCGAAGGTGAAGTGTCTTGCAATTCTTGTT
>Ga0247610_10005533_pt1 | contig 13292 bp, 15 predicted proteins | sample 174DNAGHGhighgp2_FD_193483 | JGI IMG/M metagenome (GOLD analysis project Ga0247610, IMG submission 193483) | Sheep rumen microbial communities from Palmerston North, Manawatu-Wanganui, New Zealand - 1742 DNA GHGhigh gp2 | ecosystem: Host-associated > Mammals > Digestive system > Stomach > Rumen...
ATGACAATGCCAAGTTTTTCAAGGTCGGGCTTAGCATTTGATAGAACCTTATCACTAACCTGCTTACGGTCACTTACAAGGTCGACAAGTTGCATCTGGCCGACAATTTCACGCATATTACCTTCAAGAATATCTACAATCTTGGCGCGAATATCATCGACTTTCTTATTCAAGAAGTTCTGTGCTGCAACTTGGATGAGATTTTCCTCATCACCAATCTTTGCAGTAACCACAGCATCGACGGTAACGTTAATATAGTCATTCGTTGGAACCGGATTGCCAGTCTTAACGTCGATATTCAACAGCTGCAATGACAGCTTATCCGCACGTTCAAGGAATGGAATTCTGAAACCAGCTCGACCCTTAATAACCTTCGGCTGTTTCTTAATACCAGATACCAAGATGACTTCATCAGGACTTGCCTTGACGTAAGACATCAAGAAGAGAATAATGAGAGCAACTGCGAGAGCTGCAATACCAATAACAATAGGACTTACCATTTGTTTTTTACCTTTGTTTGTTTTTGTTTATGTGATGTTAGAAAGTTTGTATGAAAAATTTAATAAATTCACCTTAACAGTGTATACAATTAGTACACAGTAAAATGTGTATCACCACATACGGTTGTGGTGTCTGACGTCTGTACACAATCATTGATTGGTGCAGTAGTATTCGTGTTATTACACGCCATAAAGAAAATTGTCATTGCTAAAAGAATGTATTTCATGTTTAAAGTATAATAACTTATACGCGCGTGTATATAAATAATATAGTTATGATGTTTAACGAATATGTTGTTGATGAATTAAGACGTGCGGACATGCTTGATGAAGGCATCATCAAGGTAGGCCCTGACTTTCGTGATGGTAAATATCGTGCGAATCACCTAGTGACAACTAAACATAATACTAGAATTCAGCATTTCAAAAACGGTAATTACATCGAAACATTAATGGACGCAGAAGAACTTCGTAAGAGACACCTGGCACAGAAAAATATTGCACAAAAGAAACGTGATATTAAGATGGAAATGAGTAAACGTAAGCGCTTGGTGACTATGATGCGCCGTCGTATGTTAGGATTGCAACAACAAGATGACGTTAAAATGCCAAGTCGGTGAAAGACATGATTAGAAATTCGTTATTATTGATAAAGCCAATTGTGGATGAATATATTATAGTAGAGACATTGTCAAGAATGGGAATTCCTGACATACAGAACAAGAAATTGTATCAGACTTGTCACTTATTTAAGCAGTTTGATTGTACTTATCTTGCACACTTCAAACAGTTGTTCAAATTTGCAACTGCTAAAAACGGTATGCCCGGCTTTGGTAACGTTTCTGAAGAAGATTTAATTCGTAGAGATTCTATTGCTATTAGACTTGCTAACTGGCACTTAATTCAAATTTTAAATCCAGAAATCATTGGAAAAGATACTTGCAAGATTTTCTGTGTACCTCACGCACAAAAACATGAGTGGCAGTTGATTCAAAAAATCAATGTAAATAATTTGTTTAATTTGATGTAACGAGCATCGTTGATGGTACGTTGTGTATCACCAAATTGTCAGGATTCTTTGAATTACCTTTGACAATCTGCACATCATAAAGTTGAACATCTTGAATAACATCTCCGACACGTATGATTTTATAAATACAAGTGTCACCGGAAATATTGCTCTTGACGATTGCGTCAAGAGCTAGCTCTTTAGAGAGAGCTAGAGGATTCGTTGATTCTACTTTTTCTGTTTCTTGGAGTTTTCTAGCAGTAAGTACTGCAGATCCTAAAATCTTTGCAATCCAGTCTGGACATTTCTTGTCTGTAGCTACCTTCTTGCATGATTCGAATAATATATCTCGCTGTTTTCTAATAATTTCAAGTTCAGTCATACATTATTTATAGCCTCAAGAACAGCCCAGAATCATTCATTCCGGACAAGATATAATATAAATAAGTTTTTGTCGCTTGCAAGTTGCAGTTTTACGTAAAAACACTCTGTATTTGTGATACAGAGTGTTTATTGTAAACAGGAGATTAACAATATAATTTAATTTTAGAAATTGAAATGATTTTCTTTCAATCTCTTCTTTTCAGCTTCAACTAACTGACGGATTTTTGCTTTAGCGATATTCATGAAATCTTCTTGGAATTCGTAAAGCTTGTCATTCATTGCCTTACCAATTAGGCTACCGCTGTTGCTATTAAGGATTGAACCCTTTTTAGCATAGAAGTTATAAGCTTCAGACTTAGTTTCATCGACTTCATCTTCACCAAAATCTTCATCAGAACCGGCATTCTGTTCTTCTTCGCCACCAGCTTCACCACCTTCAGCAGGAGCACCTTCACCACCTTTGGCTGGTGCAGTTTCTCCACCTTCTGCTGGAGCACCGGCACCTTCACCAGCTCCACCTTCGGCAGGAGCGCCTTCGCCTTCACCACCTTCAGCTGGTAAATCCAAGTTTTCTAGGCCAGCAAGATCGTCTGAACCACCTTCTGCTCCTTCACCTTCACTAGTACCTGCATTATCAATCTTGTCAGAGATTGCTTCAAGTTTTGTGGTAAGAGTTGCAATAGCATCTTTAAGTTCTGCCATGTTGTCAGCAGTACGTTCTGCTACTTCTCTTTCAGCTTCTTTTTCTTCTTGTTTCTGATCTCCAGAATCCTTGACGTCGTCGTCTCCAAGTTCGTCAAGCTTGAGGTCAGCTAAATCTTCTTTTTCAGTCTTGTCAGCTTCAGCATCAGCAGTACCAAGTTCGTCTGAAAGATCGACGTCATTATCACCAGCTTCATTAGGTGTTGTTAGATCGTCGTCTAAATTATCTTCAGGGAATGGTGTTTCTTTTTCTTCTACAGTGCTGAAATTATCAGCTGCTAACTGTTCTTTGTTATCGTCGTCTAGAAAACCTTCTTTAAGGCTCTTAGTGTATTCTTTGAAACTTTTCATAGCCATATAGTTTAATCTCCAATAATATATTTATGCATTACTTGCGAATCGAAACGAAAAAATCTTCAATTTCTTTTGAGTTCACATATTCGTTAAAAAGTTGTTCAATTTTATACGCCTGACTAAATTCTGTAGCCATTTGCATTAAATATTTGCGCATTTCTGTTAAAAGCTTTTTAACGATATTTTCTGGTTTGCTCTTTGTAGATTCTTCGAAACGAATTAACACAATACCTGCTGGCCAGTTTGTAGATAGAAGTTTTCTATCAGAACTACTTAAGTTATCAGCAAGCCATTCTGCCTTCGAAAAAGCAGACTTTAATGTATAATCAGTTTGAAGACTTGTAATGTCAGCACCAGCTTTTAATTTAGCTGTTACGAGCATATAAAATAGCGGATTCTTGTGACGAGTGTCTGACAAGATATCTGAATACTTATCTACATATTCTGTTAAAGTTAAACTCATTTTTTACTTTCCTTCGTATCACCATACTTTGCAGCTATACGTTCAAGTGCCAACGCCATAGAATTAAGAGTATTTTTAATCTCTTTAATGTCTTCCTTGGTGCCTTCTTGTTCTTCCTTCAAGTAACTAACGTCTTTTTCGATTAATTGACGTCTAATTTCAACTTCATTATTTGCTTGCTTTAACAATTTGACCTCCACAAAAAGTTCATCAATTTCTTTCTTGTGCTTTGCTTCAGTCGCATCGCGTTCAGCAGCAGTATTTTTACGCTGATAATTGATGACTAAATACATAGCCACTATTGCGATTAACGCAACAATTGCTAAAGGATTGCCACTTGCGAGTGTTGGTGCGATAGCTTGTTCCATTTATTATCCTTGATAAGTACTATAATACATCCAATTCAACGTGTTATTGCCTTCGTATGTTGATTTAGCGCTTGAGCTCATACCTTGATCGTTAGCCCAAATCATTGGGTAATTACCCGAATTTGGAACAACACCCATTAACTGAAGAATTAACTCAAAGTTCTGAATGTGACCACCAGAAAGTTCTTTGATTTGTGTTAACAAATCTTCTTTACACTGCTTCATCGCATTCATTAACGCTTCTGCATCAAAATTAGCAGTTAACATTAAGAATTGATTGTAAAGTTGGTCAAATCTTTCAGAATATGCTACTGACAATGGAACGCGAACACCATCACCCGACAGTGTATCATCGTGTTTTACACCATTTGCAGACAATGTTGAAGCTATCCATAATGCACTTTGTGCAGTTTCTGCTAATTTACCAGAAACTTCTGGCAATTTATTCCATAAAGCAGAATTTGATGAAACTTCTGTGTAAGTTTGATTCCAGAAATCTGCACTTGTTAGCAGCTGTGCTGCACTAGTGATAGCTTGAATATCGAGACCCGCAGAAACAGCTGAAATGACATTGTAAGCGCCATTCCAGTTTTCTGCATCTTCTTCAGTTACACAAACACAGTTATCGGGAATAGGAGGAAAATGACATTCACACTCTGCCGGTTTTTCATACGCTGGTTCAACATCCGTATACCAGCGGTGATACGGAGGAAACGGAGAAGGTGGCATTGGTGGATATGGCATTTAAAGTCCTCTATTACTTAATTGGAAGTGTTAAGCGAATTTCGTCTGCAGTCTGTCCTGCTTGTTCGAAAAAGTCGGTCAACTTATCAGTGAGAGCTTCTTCAACCTTATCACGAACTGACTTCATGTAAGTTAGCTTAACATCATCATTCTTGAATGCTTCTTCGTCGATGAATTCTTCAGAAAGATACTTTGCATAAGCCTTAGCAAGGTCAGCACCAAGATCATGCATTGCTTTCTTACCATTTTTATTTGTCTTGTCAAAGTAAGACTTGATTATATTATACACATCGTTGTGTGCATTAGTGTATTCAGACTGTTCTAATTCATCATCAAATACTTCAGAGTCGAAGTTGTTTTCTTTTAAAAACTGATGAAATGTTGGCATAATTTAATATCTCCTATTTCTATATTTATTACACTTAATTTTCAAACGGATCGAAAATAGCATCGTCTAGATCACTATTTTTATAAATAGGTTCGTTAATGCTCTTTTCTCTGGAAAGTCCTTTGTCCAGTCCATTCAATGAATTATTTATAGACAAAATATCACCAGAAGTTGAAAATGGAACTTTCTTTTCTTTATCAATATGGTCAGCAACTACGTATTTTTGACCATTCAAGTCCATGTCGAATACTTCACCCAAAGATGCAAGAGAATTGACTTCGTCCATTGTATCTGGGTTTTTGTCCATAATATCGACATCTTCGTGACTTGGTTTCCACACTTTCAAAATAAACTCAAAAGTAATAGGAACAGATAGGAAAGAAGAGCCATCAGAAAAAGTTTTAACATTTATGACCTCGTAGAAGGTTTTATTCCACGGAAAATACATCAAATCACCAATTTTTGGGTAATATTCGTCAAATTCTGGCGCATCATTTAAGAAATTTTTTACAGATGCTTCCTTAAAATGCTGAATAGAACACTGCAAATGAACAACATCTGTATATGTCATTCCTTGCAATAAATAGTGTTTTTCTGACTGTGGAAGTTCTGTTGTGTAAACAGAAAGTTTAAATCTACGAACAATGTTTTCTAGAGCATCTTCACCGTAAATCTTATCACGTTTTGTTGAAATCTGCTTAATGTAATACTCTACTGTAAATCCGAATTTATTGTAGGCTTCAGAAGTAAGTTCACTAATTAAGGCAGTTTCAGCAGCATAGCATTCTGCATTCGGGTCGAAGTAATGCGGCTTGTTCCAGTCGTAACCTTCGATAGTACAACCCGTTGTACTGAAAATTTTTGCAAATTCAGATGCAAAATGCGATGCCATTATTAGTCTCTGCTACCCTTCGTAGGATCGTTAAGAGTACGTGTTGGATCGATACCTTCTACAGCATCAGAACCATGCTTTATTGGCTTTTCGAGATCGTGGGTATGACGATCACCGTCAGCTACGACCTTAAAGTCGATAATCTGATGAATGTGAGCATTACCATCAGATGCAGCACCAGTCCAGCCAAATCCGTAAGAATTGACATAATATTCGTGACGGTGTTTAGCTACGAATGGTTCGTTTGCTTTACAATATGTAGTATAGCCATAATCTTGAATATTTTCATTCAAAGCAACTGATTCTTTCAGCTCTTTTTCTACATATTCGTTAAATTTCATAGTAAATCTCCATATTTTATTTTATTTATGATAGGTCATAAATATAGAAATGAATTTGGGTAATTATTATAACACAAAGACTGTAAAATTGTCAGATAGCTATGTAGTTTACATAACTAATTTGCGCCAGCGTACTGACAATAACAAACTAAATCAGCCTGCAAATACAGACGTTTGGGACCCTTGGGGCAATATTGGACAAGAATTTAACGCTGTAGATTCTACTACAAAATACACAGATGATAGATTCGTAGAACTTATGTCATGCATTGATGTAAAATTGCCTTCTTACAAATACAAAGTAGAATCTCACAAATATGGCAACTTAGCATACAGAGCAATTTTGCCAGATTATGAAGCAAAACCGAATTTTACGCTAACTATTGCAGAAACAAAAGATCACACAATTGAAGCTTTGCTAAAGTTGATAATTAGAAGAAATATCAAGCACGGTGGTTCTGAAAAGATGCAATATGTTGATAATGGCTGGATCGACGTAATTGCAATAGATGTTTTAAGTAATGACTTGCACAAACCAGTACTTCGTTATGCATTTGGTCTTTGTAGATTGATAAATTACGACGTTTACGATTTAGATTACTCAAAAGACGATTTGCCAACATACAAATTGACATTCTCATTTGAAACATACGAAAAACAATACAATCCTACAAAGGACGGTATCGAACAACTTATTCTTGAAACTCGTAACAACGTTACACAAGTCAATACGTTGCAAAATAATCAAAATTCGACACAAGTTAATAGTAACGTTGACTCTTTCAACACGATTTAATGAGGAAATATGGCAGCATTTAATGGACCAAAAGTACACTATCAACAAGTCACATCGTTGATAAATCCACATACAACGTGGCGTTTTGGTGTACGTTTCTTTCTTGAACGTAATGGACACTATGGTTTAGCAACATCAGAAGTACAAAAAGAAGACGTATCTCTTGAAATTCTTCCAGACGAAATTATTTCAATTGGACTTCCGACAATTAAAGACACTGTTTCAGTTAGAAACTTCATGAACACTAGACGTTCTTACAACACTGGTAGAAATATGCGTGGTAGTTTCAATATGAAATTCAATGTTCACCCGCTATTCAATCCAATTTATGATGTGTATAGCATGAAAGCATTTAATTTGAATGAAGGTTCACAGTTAAAGCCAAGAGTTTATCTTGATTCGTTTAGAAGATTCAATGCTGTAGAAATTTCATTACTTTCATCAGATGCATCTAATGCAATTCAAAAACAAATTGTTCTACAAAACGTTCATTTCGTAGACATCAATGCTGATGAATTAAATTATGAATCTGAAGGTAAATTAACTGTTTCTATTCAATGTGAATACGATAACTGGTATTTCTCGACTATTGACCACATGCCACACTAATTACTTAAACAGATAATTTAGTTTCGAATTCTTAGCATCATCTAGCAAATTATTTAAAGAAGTACTTACAGGTTCACCATTGTCAGTAAATGACGATGGTGAATTTTTTGAATATTCTTTTGCTTCTTGAACAACATCTGATGCAGCATCTGCTGCTTGCTGTGCAGCTTCATCGTAAGCTTTATCGAGTTGTTGAGATTCTGATAATACATTATTGCGAGATACCCATTCGTAATATGGCACTCCAGACATGTATTGGTAGCTAAATATGACAGGTCTGTCAATCGGTTTGTCGTCATCGTAATTGAGTTCAATTCCACCAACATTTTTTAACCAGCATTTATGGAAGTGATAAACAAAGCCTGGAGGAGCAGCTTCATCTGCAAAGATATGCGCATTTCCTGGTCTGTAAATCTTCAATAAAATATCAAACACGAACTTATAATCGTGCACTAATGATGCAGTATTTTCATCAGTAATTTTCAAATCTGTAGCGTTTAAACGATATTTTGGTGAAATGCTATCACTTGCATTATGCGCTATAATTTCATCTGACCAGTCACCCTGTTTAACTTCATACACTTTATTTGTTGGAAAGTTTGGAAGATAACTAGCATACTTTAACACGTTTTTCAAAATTGTAGAAATACTGAATAATTCATCTTCTGCGAACGTAATTTTCAAATCACCATGACTTTGTGCAAGTTTGGTGAAGAACGGGTGCTGTAAACCAAGATAGTTAATTGACTGTGTATTGATAGTCTTTTCATTAGCAGTAATATTCAATACAGCTTTTGTCAAAGTTTTAGAATCTTCAAGAGTATACAACTTTATAAAACGCTTATCAGTCATGCAAAGTGGCACAAAATCTACAGAGAATGACCATGCTGGAACTGGATCTTCTTGATAATGACTGTTGTGGAAAATGTGATTTATTGCACCATTTGTGACACTAGCTGCATAACTAGCAGCTGCTGTGCTATCATCTAAAGATTTGCCAGAATCGATGACTTGTGTAGATTGAGCTCTATTGTTATTGTTAGAACTTGATTCGATATTATCACCAGAACCATCACCAGTGCCATATCCATCACCAGTTCCGTCACCTAACCCAGAACCACCAACTTTCGAATTGGCACCTTCTCCATCTCCTGTGGTAGAAGCACCATTTCCGTTACCAGAACCACCTTTACCTGTGTCATTTGCTTTTACTTTCTTACTAGCATTTGCACCAGTAACGACTTTACCTTCTTTTCTACCTGCAGAACTATATGTTGACCAATCTGTTTCAGTTGCAGGTGCTAACATATTAACAGTGTAAGATTTGTCACCTTCAGTATTAACTGCACCTTCTGCATGAGAATTTTTATCGATGTTAATAGCTTTTGTGTCAACAACATTGCCAAATTCTTGTTCAACAATTTCTGCAACAGCATTGCTATTTAAAGCAATACGCGTACCTGTGTCAGTTGTTTGTTCTGAAATACCAGCAGATTTTGCAATAGCAATAGCACTATCTTCACTGATATCAGTTTTTAACTGATGACCATCGACAGTTACTGTAAGTGAGTACTTATAACTACCATCATTACTTTCTTCAGACTGAACGTAACCACCCAAATACGCAGGTGCTTTCACCTTCGTAGTAGTTTGTTCAGTTGTACCCTGATCCTTTGCAGTTACTTGTTTATCTACACTTTCTTTTGACATATTTTACTCTAAATCTTCAATCGATTCTAATTCAGCTAACTGTTCCCAATTGTCATTAGCAAACATTTCTAAATCAGATCGATTTATATCTTGTCTGTACATATATTCTACAGCTTCTTGATGCGCTCTTGGATTTCCTTCCATCTCTAAAGCACCAGCTTCGACGTTTCCGTTTGGCACATAATCTGTAGAAACAGGTTGTGCACCTGCACCATAACGCTGCTTATATTCATCGAATGATAATTCTTCGAAGTACTGATACACCCAAACACAGCTTACATCAATAGGTTTATCATCGTCGTAATTAAATTCGATTGGATTTACAGTTTGTAAATCACAACCAACAAAGTAATATACAAACGAAGGATGAACTTCATTATCTTCACTGAAAGCTTGTACATCTTTCATCTTGTACATTTTTACAAGAATGTTATACAAATGACCACCATCAGGAATGGCTTGTCTATATGCTCTTAGCAACTGTGTATAACGTGCTATTTGTTCTTCATTCTGTAAAGTCGAAATAACATTATCGATTCTTTCGAAGTAAGTATCACTTCTAGCAAACTGATACAATTGATTTAAAATTGTCGATATTGGAAATGTTTCAGTTTCAGCAAATCTCATTTGTAATGTTCCAGCTGTTTTTGCTCTTGCTGGAAGTTCAATTGACATACCCTTGTAATGAGAAACTGTTGATTTGACATTTCTATCAGGAACACTAGCTGCAATTACTGCTTTAGTCAATCTTTGTCCGCATTCGTACAAGTTAATGTTGTTATTCTGTAATTGAACTGACGGAATAAAATCAATAGAAAATGACCAGTGTGCTACAGGATCGTTTTGATAGAAACTGTTGTGGAAGATGTGGTTAATTGGCACATCATCGTTAATCATTGACAAATACGATGCTATTGCTTCAGCGTCAGTTGAATTATCTGTTTGTGAAACTGGTGTAGTTGCAATTTGTGTTCCATCTGAATTATATCCGCCTTTAACAGATGTTGCAATTTGGCCACCATTACCATCTCCATCACCAACACCATTGCCAGTGCCATTACCAGAACCACCAGCACCTATGCCTGTTCCAATATTCGATTCACCAATTCCTTGTTGGTCATTAGCAGTACCACCAGTACCAGAACCAAAGTAAGTATCTACAGAATTTTCATCTCTTGCACCAGTTTGCTGTAAAAGCGTGTCATTACCGACAGTTGAATGCACTTCTAATTCATCTGCAATTTCTTTCATTCTAGAAAGTGCAGCAAGTGTTTCTGCATCTAGTGTAGAACCTTTACCATCTTCTGTATTGTACTTCTTTAGAAGTGTGTTGTATTCATCAATTTGCTCTGTAGCAGCTTCAGAATAGTGTGTACCAGCTTCAAAATCTAAATCGACACCTAAATTCTTCTTGACTATTTCTGCATTTTCATTATATTCTGCTACTGCTTTAGCGTAATTTTCTCTATTCCATTCAATGTTTTCTTGTTCTCTACGAGAAACTTCATCGACTTGTCTACCAGCAGCTACAACAGCTTCTTGATATTCTTTTGTCTTACTTAAATTATCAAGTTCTTCGTAATAAGTGTTAGCAAAGATTTCACGACCATTGCTATCTAAGCCAATGACATCATTATTACCAAGCACGACATCAGCACGTGCTTCAAGTGCATCTTTAAAATCTTGAGATAAGCCAGATGAATCACCTGTTTGCACAGCATGATACACTGCTAATACCTGTTCATTACTTAAAGATTGAACACCAGTGTTAATTGCAACTTTTCCAGGAGTTGTCTGTTCCATACAATATTTATGTGGACTTAATAGTTACCGAACATCATGTCTAACGAATCTGCTTGTTTAACAGTAGTTGTTTCGGTTTTAACTGGTGGCTGTTGTGGTGCCGTATTTTGCTTAGCTGATTGCTGTACTGACACTGTTGAATTGCCAGTAGTTGAATCAGTTTTCACTGTTGTAGTATCAGTTGCTGGTTGTTGTGCTGGTTCTTGCTTTGGCAAAGCCAATTTGCTAGAATCGATGACAGCATTATCGACTTTGAATGAGTCAACAATTGTAAAGTTAGAACCACTGTGCATAGCTGTAGCAGAGCCCTGTTTAAAGTCTGACCAATACGTGTCGCCCTGTCCTGCATTTTCGTCAAACGATCTGAATACAATGTGCTGGCTTCGTTGACCATCAGCTTTTATGTATGTAAATGTTATGTATTCGCCAGGTTTTAAATTTTTCTTTACTTCATTTTCGAATTCTGTTGCAGTAGCATAAGTCTTAGTTGTGTATTTGCTGGACACATCAGTAAATTTGCTTGTAACATTGGACGTAGTACCAGTACCACCTTTACCCACTGCATCAGCTTTACTAACTGTAACATAGTTTCTATTTTCACCTCTTGCTGCAGCACCAGATTCGATATATTCCCAAAGTTGGAATAACAAATTAGGTCCACGTGCGCATTGTCCAAGTGAACCACTTGCCAATGCATGATTTTTATACCACTGTTCTACTTGTGCATATGTAAGTGATGAAACATTACCGTAATACTTCATCATGTCAGCATACACATCTTTCAAGTTAGGAATTACTTCTTTATCCATCAATCCTGCAGCAGATTTAAATACATAACCTACGGTCTTAAACAGTTCTTTAATTTCTTTTGTTATGTTTTCAAGTTCTTGTGTAACGTTAACTTCTTCAACACCATCTGTTAAAATTGGATTGTCGTTAACTATTGCAGGTTTTGCAGGAATAGCCAAGAACGTGATAGTCATTGTCGTAGCGTGTGCATCTTCAGATGTTCTATTATAGTTTGGCTCTGTATAGTCAATCATTTTGCAGAAATATGACTTAACAGATGTGCTATTCCAGTTGCGTTGCTGTGTTTCAAACGTATTCGGACGTTCTACATCATAATTGTAAGTATTATATTCTGTAATAGTTAACAGAATAGTTTCATGAATGTTCAGCCATGCTGGAATACCAGAATCGCCCTTTGAACCACCCATCAAAGATGTAAGAAATTTATACGAAATTAGACAGTCATCAGTATCTTCAAATGTAACAGTCATGCGAATGTTATTAACATCGTACATTGGAATTACGAAATCGAAATTACCATACGTATTAGTGTATGCTTCGATATCGTATTTTGGCTGTGTAATTGACACCACAGCTTGACTGATACGTTCAAGATCTTTTTGAGTAAACGTATCAGAAGATTTCAAACTGTAGATTGCACCACCAGCTGTTTTTGTTTTATTCACCAGCATAGGGTTCGAAAATTGAACTTCGAACGCCCATTTTGATGCTGGCTGATATTTGTAGAACTGATTAACTGCTAATTGCATATTTTACTTTTCTTGCTTATTCATAGCATCGATTGTATCACGAGCTTTATCATTGTCAGCAGCCATCTTAGCAATTTCTGCTTTATTCTGATCTCTATAAGCAATAATAGGTTGTTTAATCTTTAGGTCAATGTAGTTTCTCAATTTAATGTCGAGATGTTCTTCAATAGCAGAAATTAGTTCCATTGCATCATCTGGATCTTCAAATGACACATCTTCAATCTTCAATTTCTTACCATTGACAATCAATTCTAGTGCTTTTTTAACTGCATCCATACTCTTCAATTCTTCTGGAGCTTTTGAAGCTTGAACAGCGTTGATTGCTTTAAGAACTGATTCACCATCATAAATCGATTCACCAGCTGGCTTATCCTTCAAAGTCACATCATCTGTGTCTTTAACACCCTTAGTCCAGTCTGGGTCATCTTCGTGGTCATCTTCCTTTTCTTCATCTTCGTCTTCATCACCACCTTCGGGCTGAATACCAGCATCACCTTTTGGTGCACCACCTGGAGCTCCACCAGGACCACCAAGAGGATCGCCTCCACCGAGAGGATCTCCACCAGCCAATGGGTCTCCTGCAGGTGCTCCGCCAAGTGGGTCACCACCTGCCGTTGGATCTGCGCCAGCATCACCGCCTGCTAAAGGATCGTCTGCTTCAGTCAAAGAA
>Ga0247610_10005534_pt1 | contig 13291 bp, 8 predicted proteins | sample 174DNAGHGhighgp2_FD_193483 | JGI IMG/M metagenome (GOLD analysis project Ga0247610, IMG submission 193483) | Sheep rumen microbial communities from Palmerston North, Manawatu-Wanganui, New Zealand - 1742 DNA GHGhigh gp2 | ecosystem: Host-associated > Mammals > Digestive system > Stomach > Rumen ...
ATCTTCTGCAGGATGACACCGCCGAGGAAACGGCCTACGAAGAGGGAGATAATCAGCACTATGTTGCCCATCGCCGGGGTCACGCTCGCGTTCTCGCTCAGAATCGAGGGGATGCGGTTGAACATAGAGGCTTCCGCGCCACAGTAGAAGAAGATGGCGAGGAACATCATCAGGATGAACGGGTTACCGAGCGCGCGAATGCAGTTGCCCAGCGTGGTCGGCTTCTCATCGGACTTGCTGACATTCTCGGGCACGAACATCACGACCATCACGAGCGTGATGAGCAGCACCACCGCGAAAATCGGGAAGAGAATGCGGAAGCCCATATCGATGGTCTCGCCACCCTCGGGGGTGAACGAGAACCAGCCGTACTTCATCAGCGAGGTGCCGATGAGCACGAGAATCAGCGATGTAGAGAGCGTGCCGATGGCTTTCAGCGACTGCGCGAAGGAGAGCATGCTGGAGTACTTGCCCTCGTCCGAGACATCGCGGATCAGCGGGTTGCCGGAGACTTGCAGGATTGTGGCGCCCGCGCCCATCAGCAGCACCGCCAACAGGATAATCGGGAAGTTGAAGGCGAGGATGGGCAGCACTGCGCCGGCGAGGAAGAGGATCAGACCGATGGTGAGCATCTTCTTCTTGCCGATCTTGGACTGCCACACGCCGGTGGGCACTGACAGCACGCCGAACATAATCATGCCCGAGAGGGAGACCAGCGACGCAGTGAAGGGGGTGACGTTAAAGGCCTTCTCCACCACGGAGACCAGCTGGCCGGCGGCGTCGCCAAAGCCCATCGCCAAAAAGACGAAAAACACAGAAATCAGGGATAGTTGTTTCTTCATAATCTTATATTTAAACTTTAAACTTATTCTATAACGGGGGCAAAAGTACAAAAAACATCAAGAATCCATCCGCACCACCTCGATCTCCTCCACGCCCAAGCGCACCTTCAGCCATTCGACCAAACGGCGCTCCGCGTCGGGATGGCGCCTGCCGTCCTTCCACCGCAGATAGATGGCCGGCACCGCCTTGTGCTCCAGGGTCTGCGTGTCGTAGCACTCCATCGACAGGATCGCCACCTGCTCAATGTCCGCCTGCTGCGAATAGATCTCCTTCACCAGCTGCTCGGTGTTCTCCGACGAGCCGGTGAGCTTGTGCAGTTCCGTGCGCAACGCCACGATGGTGGAGTCCTGCTGGGCAATCACCGCATCCTTCTTGTCGATGATGTCCTCAATGACCTGGTTCTGCTGCTTGATGTTCATCATGCCTTCCATCTGCTTGACGATCAACTTGGTATGGTCGAGGCCATACTCGGTCTGCATGATGGTCTCCATCCGCTCTATGTCCATGTCCGTCAGCGGTTTCCCGATGACCCGCAAGGTCAATGTCTGCGACTTCTTCGAATAGTCCTTCTGAGAATCAATCAGCTGCACATTGTCGAAAAAGGGAGTCTGCTGGATATCGTGGACAAACTTGATGGTCTGGGTATTGAAAGCTGATTCTTGCACAAGGTTGATGGCCATGAAGACGCTGGGAATCATCACGAGGATGGCGAAGGCATAAATCATGCGCTTCACGGCGTTGAGACGGGAATCGTTCATGTATCGCACTTCCGGGAAACCGAGGAAACGCACCATGACGAAGGTGGCCAAAGCAATAAAGAAGGAGTTGATGAAAAAGAGGTAGAAAGCCCCCCCGAAGTAGCGCAGCTGCCAGGTGGCCAGTCCGAAGCCGGCCGTGCAGAGCGGAGGCATGAGGGCGGTGGCGATGGCCACGCCGGAGATGACCGTGAAGGGCTGGCTTTTGCGCGAGGTGGCCACGATACCTGCCAACCCTCCGAAGAAGGCGATGATGACGTCGAAGATGGTGGGCCGCGTGCGTGCCAGCAACTCCGACTGCGCCTCGCTCAACGGAGAAATCAGGAAGTACAAGGTTGATGTTATCAGGCTGATAATCACCATGATGATGAAGTTGCGAAGCGATTTCTTCAGCAAGTGCTCGTCTAAGATGCCCACCGAGAGGCCGATGCCCATGATCGGGCCCATGATGGGCGAGATCAACATGGCGCCGATGATGACGGCGGTGGAGTTGACGTTCAGTCCCACAGAGGCCACGATGATGGCGAAGGCCAGCACCCACAGGTTCATGCCACGGAACTCGACCCCGTCGGAGATGTACTTGACGGTGGCCTCGTAGTCCGTGTCATCTTTCAAGTGCGTGTATTCCAGTACTTTGTACCAGAATGTCCGTATCCACACCTTGAGGGGATGCCGTTTTCTCGGACTTTGGGTAGTCTCTTCTATCTTGGGTTCTTCTTCCATTATTTTCGGTTTTGCCTCTATACTGCGGCTTCGCCTTGCCTCGGGGGGCTTGTTCGTATCCCCCACACTGCGGCTTCGCCTTGTGTGGGGTTAATTGCACTTCGTGCGTTTTGCCTCTTCGAGGCTGCCTAAGGAATCATTTTTTAATAAAACAAGGATATCGTCCACTGAAACAGATTGCTGCTCGCCGGTCTGCATGTTCTTGAGGGTGTACACGCCCTGGGAGCGTTCGTTCTCGCCGGCCATGATGACGTAAGGGATACCCTTGGCGTTGGCGTAGTTCATCTGCTTGCCCATCTTCACGGGGTCGGGGTAGATTTCGGAGGGGATGTTCGCATCGCGGAGGCGTTTGAGGCCTTGCAGGGCGTACAGCTCGTCGTCGCCACCGAAGTTCACGAACATCGCGGTGATGGGGGTCATGATGTGCGGCGGGAAGAGGTTCAACTCGTTGAGCACGTCGTAAATGCGCTCCGCACCGTAGGAGATGCCCACGCCCGACATGTTCTTCAGCCCGAAGATGCCGGTGAGGTTGTCGTAGCGGCCGCCGCCGGAAATGCTGCCCATCGCCACATCCTTCGCCTTGATCTCGAAGATGGCGCCGGTGTAGTAGTTCAACCCGCGGGCGAGCGTAACATCGACTTCCAACTGTATGGGTATCTGCAACTTGGCAACATAATCCAACACCGTACGCAGCTCCTCGACACCCTTCATGCCGGTCTCGGAAGCCGACAGCATCGTGGCCAGCTTGTCGAGAACCTCATGGTTGGAAAGTCCGCCGAGCTCGAACAGGGGCGACAGTCCGTCGATGGAGGTTTGGGCGATGCCGCGTTCCAGCATCTCCGCGCATACCGCCTCGCGGCCGATCTTGTCGAGTTTGTCCAACGCCACACAGAGGTCGGTCACTTGGTCGGCATTGCAGAAAATCTCGGCGATGCCGGTGAGGATCTTGCGGTTGTTGATTTTCATCACGATGTCAATGCCGAAGGCGCGGAACACCTCGCCGGTGATCTCCACCAGTTCGACCTCGTTGAGCAGGGAGTTGCTGCCGATGATATCGACGTCGCATTGGTAGAACTCGCGGTAGCGGCCCTTCTGCGGACGGTCGGCGCGCCACACGGGCTGCATCTGGTAGCGCTTGAACGGGAAGGTGAGCTCGCCCTGGTGCTGCACCACGAACCGCGCGAACGGCACGGTGAGGTCGTAGCGGAGGCCCTTCTCGCAAAGCTGCGAGGCAAGATGGTTCACGCTCTGCTCATCATTCTGAAAATCCACTCCTTTGGTGAAGTCGCCGGAGTTGAGGATTTTGAAGAGCAGCCGGTCGCCCTCCTCGCCGTACTTGCCCATAAGGGTGGAGAGGTTCTCCATGGCGGGCGTCTCGATAGGGAGACAGGCGTGCCGGTGGAATACCGAGCGGATAGTGTCGAAAATATAATTGCGCCGCATCATCTCGACGGGCGTGAAATCGCGTGTGCCTTTTGGAATAGACGGTTTTACCATGTTTTTACCATATTTTAAACAATCGGCAAAGATACAATTTTTTTCGGTAAAGTTGCCTAAAAAAACGTATCTTCGCAGCGTTGTATTCACGATTTCAAATCAATTGCAAACACTTATAATTCAGAAAGATATGGCAAGAGAAGTAAAATGTCTCATCATCGGTTCCGGTCCCGCAGGTTACATGGCCGGCGTATATACGGCACGTGCCGACCTGAAACCCCTTCTCATCGAGGGCATGCAGCAGGGCGGTCAGCTGACCATCACCAACGAAGTGGAGAATTTCCCGGGATTCCCGGGTGGCGCGGGCGGTCCGGTCATCATGGACAAGCTGCGCGAGCAGGCGCTGAAACTGGGTGTGGAGATGCAGCCCAAGAGCGTTGCGAAGGTCGATTTCAGCAGCCGTCCGTTCCACTGCCAACTGGATGACGGTGAGGAGATTATCGCCGAGACGGTCATCGTGGCCACGGGTGCGAGCGCACGCTGGCTGCACCTGCCCGGCGAGGAGGAGTTCCGCGGCTTCGGGGTCTCCACCTGCGCCACCTGCGACGGCAACTTCTTCCGCAACAAGACCACCGTGGTCATCGGCGGCGGCGACACCGCGTTGGAGGACGCCCTCTACCTGTCGCAGCTCTGCACGAAAGTCTATATCGTGCACCGCCGCGACCAGTTCCGGGGCACCGCCGCACTGCAGAAGAGCGTGTTAGCCACCCCGAACATCGAGGTTGTGTGGAGCCACGTGCCCGTGGAGATCACCGGCGAGCAGAAAGGGTTCATCAAGAAGGTCACGGGCTTGAAAGTGAAGCACGCGCAGACCGGCGAGGAGCGCACCTTGGAAGTCGATGGCGTGTTCGAGGCCATCGGCGTGGTGCCGACCACCGAACTCTTTGTGGGACAGTTGGACATGAACGAGCAGGGCTACATCGTCACGAAGCCCGACAGCACGAAGACCAACGTCGAGGGCGTGTTCGCAGCCGGCGACGTGCAGGACCCCGTCTTCCGCCAGGCCGTCATCGCCGCCGGCACCGGCAGCATGGCGGGCATCGAGGCGTCGCGGTTCCTGATGGAGAATTAAGAATTCAAAATTAAGAATTAAGAATGATGAATTATGAATGTATTCAGAACATTCGTTTTGGCATTTTGCGTTCTCGTTCTTGCCTGTCCTATGCGGGCTCAGTATGACGTGCCTGATTTTCTGCGCAGTGACACGCTGAATGTGAAGGGACAGACCGTTCATAGTATCACCTATCTTTGCGACGGGGATTATCTGTTGTACAAGTTCAAGGACACGGTCAGTCCTCGCATCGTGGAGGTTCTCTATGCGGACAGTACGGTTCGGGAGAGGAGATATTATAACGATCAAACGGATGATTATCGGGCCAGCATCAAATACAATAGGGATGGTACCGTTTCTAACTTATATTTTCAAATAGAGTTTAGAGGTGAGAAATACGACTGCCCTGTCCTCACATTCTATTCTGAAAAAGGATATAGTTCTTCTTTATATATTCAAACACATCGAGGCCATATAGTGACAGAATATGGGTGTTATAACGGCATTTGGAAGTGGGAATGTCACCACAACTGCAAACCTCCGAGATATGCGAAAAAACTGTTCAGGATGTTTTTGTCTCAATACGAGACGAAATTGTACATGCTGGACCATGGCATCTGGTTTGAACCGTGACAATTTCCTTTTCCTCATCTCCCAACCGCATCAGCGGTTGCATATCTGTAGTAGCCGATGGCGAGGGGGATTCGGGCCGCCGTGGCCTTTTCAATGGTTATAGGTCATGGATTATGGGTTATTGAGGGGATGTTCGGGACGTTGGCGGGGAATGGTGTCTGGCGCGCCGGCTCACCCAAAATAAAAACCGCCGGCAATCCCGAAAAATCGTATCTTTGCCGCCCGAAATCAGGGGACGTAAGACGTTAGACAAAAGATGTGGGGTTTCTAACGCGACCGCAAAACCTGATCACTATTCACTGATCACTGATCACTAAAGAAAATGAAACAGGAAGAGACCGAACAAAAGGACATATTGAAAGGCATCACCGACAAGGAATACGAATACGGTTTCGTGTCGGACATTGATATCGAGGATTTCCCGAAAGGGCTGAACGAGGAGATCGTGCGGCGGATTTCGCAGCGCAAGGGCGAGCCCGACTGGCTGCTGGAGTTCCGGCTGAAGGCCTACCGCTACTGGATCACCTTGGAAGAGCCCGACTGGGGACATCTCGAGTTCGAGAAGCCCAACTACCAAGACATCCGGTACTTGGCCATTCCCAAGAAAAAGAAACAGCTCGCCTCAATGGACGAGGTCGATCCCGAGCTGGTCGATACGTTCAACAAGTTGGGCATCAACCTCGAAGAGCAGAAAGTGCTGGCGGGCGTGGCCGTGGACGCGGTCATGGACTCCGTCTCCGTGAAGACCACCTTCTCCGACACGCTGAAGAAGTACGGCATCATCTTCTGCTCCTTCGGCGAGGCGGTGCGCGAACATCCCGACTTAGTGCGGCAGTACCTCGGCACCGTGGTCCCCTACACGGACAACTTCTTCGCCGCCCTCAACTCGGCGGTCTTCAGCGAGGGCTCCTTCTGCTACATCCCCAAGGGGGTGCGCTGCCCCATCGAGCTTTCCACCTACTTCCGCATCAACGCGGCCAACACCGGCCAGTTCGAGCGCACGCTGCTCATCGCCGACGAGGGCGCGTACGTGAGCTATATGGAGGGCTGCACCGCCCCGCAACGTGACGAGAACCAGCTGCACGCCGCCGTGGTGGAGCTCATAGCCATCAAGGACGCGGAAATCAAGTACTCGACCGTCCAGAACTGGTACCCGGGCGACAAGAACGGCAAGGGCGGCATCTACAACCTCGTCACCAAGCGCGGCCTCTGCAAGGGCGCGAACTCCAAGATTTCGTGGACGCAGGTGGAGACCGGCTCGGCCGTCACGTGGAAGTATCCGGGCTGCATCCTCAAGGGCGACAACAGCGTGGGCGAGTTCTACTCCGTGGCCGTCACCAACAATTACCAGCAGGCCGACACGGGCACGAAGATGATCCACTTGGGCCGCAACACCCGCAGCCTGATCGTCTCCAAGGGCATCTCCGCAGGCCACAGCCAGAACAGCTACCGCGGACTCGTGCGGGTCGATAAGAACGCCGAAAACGCCCGCAACTTCTCGCAGTGCGACTCGCTGCTGATGGGCGACAAGTGCGGCGCACACACCTGGCCCGACCTGCAGTGCGCCAACTCCAGCTCGGTATTGGAGCACGAGGCCACCACCTCGAAGATCTCCGACGACCAGCTCTTCTACTGCCAGCAGCGCGGCATCGACCAGGAGAACGCCGTGAGCTTGATTGTCAACGGCTACGCCAAGGAGGTGCTCAGCAAGCTGCCGATGGAGTTCGCCGTGGAGGCGCAGAAGCTGCTGAGCCTGACGCTGTCGGGAAGCGTGGGGTGATCGGCTGCTGACTTTTGACATCGACTACCAACTACTAACTACTAACTGCTAACTGTCTAATCCTTCCACAATAAATGCAATCTTACCACGAAATATTAGACCGCATCTTCACCGCCTACCCGATGTACCACAAGGTCGGGAGCGCGGCATACAAGGAAGGCCTCGAAAACATTGAAGCCCTCTTGGACATTATCGGCAACCCGCAGCGGAAACTGCGCTGCGTGCACGTGGCCGGCACCAACGGAAAGGGCTCGGTGTCGTCGTTCCTTTCCTCTTATTTCCAAGAACTTGGCTATAAGACTGGACTCTTCACCTCGCCGCATCTCGTTGATTTTCGCGAGCGCATCCGTATTGACGGAGCGATGATTCCCGTGGAGGATGTACTGGCCTTCTTCGAAGAATACCAAGAGAAGTTCGCCCATTTGGAACCCTCTTTCTTTGAGATTACCACCGCGTTGGCGTTCCACTATTTCGCCAAGCAGCAGGTCGATTTCGCCGTCATCGAGGTTGGGCTTGGCGGACGGTTGGATTCCACTAACGTCATCACTCCCCTACTCTCCGTCATCACCAACATCTCGTTGGAACACACGCAGTTGTTGGGCGACACCGTCGCGAAGATCGCCTACGAGAAGGCTGGTATCATCAAGGACAAGACCCCCGTGGTCATCGGGGAATACGACCCGGAAAGCTTCCCCGTTTTCGAAGACGTGGCTCTGAAGCACGACGCGCCGATGTTTCCCGCCAACGTCAACTACGAAACCATCAACAATAGAGGTTGTTTAGAAATCCGTGGCAAAGAGACCCACAAGAAAGTCTATACCATCTACACCCCGTTCAAGGCGCACTATCAGGACAAAAACATTCTCACCTTCTTTCAAGCCGCGAAAGTGCTGGAGTTCGTTCTCAACATCCAGGAGGACAAAATCGGGGAAGCTGTCGAAAACATGCAGGTGAACACAGGCCTTATCGGTCGCTGGCAACAACTGTCGGAGAAGCCCCGCATCCTCTGCGACGTGGGCCACAACTACGCCTGCCTGAAGCAATCCATGTTCAACATCTACGAAGAACGGACTTCCTACAAGAGCAGGATCCACGTGGTTTTCGGTATGGTGAACGACAAGGACATCGACCACATCCTGCCGCTTCTGCGCAAGGAGTTCACATACTACGTCTGCCGTGCCCACATCGAGCGGGCGATGGACCAGGAAAAACTCGCCGCGAAGATGCGGGAGCAAGGACTTGCCTGCAACACCTATCCTTCTGTGGAAGAAGCCATTAAGGCAGCGAAAGCCGCCGCCACGGACGAAGATGTCATCTTCATCACCGGCAGCTGTTTCGTCGTCGGCGAGGCCCTTTCGCTCCTCAATGGTTAGTGGTTGTAGATTATGGGTTATAGGTTATGGGTTATTGAGGCTTTTTTGCTGCTGAGCACGGGTTTCGTGTTTGGCCAATCGCCGTACATCACCATAAACCAAACCGATGTGGAATTGTTGCAAGCGGCGAAAGTGTTAGGCCGGAAAACGCAAACATTGACGTTGGAAAACTATCCTCAGAACGCCGAAAAGCTTCTGCAATATCTTGAGAACCACGGATATCCGTTCGCATCCGTGAACCTCACCACCGAATGGGAGAACGACACCACGCCCTTGTATGTGATGCACATCGACCGCGGTCGCTACACCCGCATCGACTCCATCGTGCTGAAGGGGAACATCAAGCTGAGCAAGAGCTTCCTTTGGCCCTATTTAGGACTGCGGCGGAAAGCGCCCTATTCGGAGAAGACCGTGCAAGAGGTCGCCCGGAAGCTGTCGGAATTGCCGTTCGCCACGGTCGTGCAGGCCCCGGGAATCTCCTTCGAAGAGGAGAAGACGTTGCTGTACGTCTATCTCGACAAGCGGCCGGTGAACCGTTTCGACGGCTACATCGGGTTCCAGCCGGTGAACGAACAGACAGGAAAGTTGGCCATCAACGGCGAGCTCTCGCTGTCGTTGCAGAACATCTTCCGCCTCGGGGAGCGACTCTCCTTGGAGTGGCGCAGCTGCGAGCGATACTCCCAGTACCTGAACGTGGACGCGGAGTTCCCCTACCTTTTCCGCACACGTTTCGGCCTCGACGGGCACTTCCGGCTCGACAAGCAGGACACCACCTACCTGACGCTGAACTATCATTTCGGCATCCCATACCATTTCCGGCACGACAGCTACCTGCGTCCGTACATCGACTTCACGCAGTCGCAACTGTTAGGCTCATTCGTAAACAGCGTCCCTTCAGACACCTCTTGCATGGGGCACCGTAACATCCTTTACGGGTTGGGATTACGTATCACGCAGGTCGATTTTCCTTACCAGCCGACACGAGGCTTCGACCTGGTCGCGGACGTGGCGGCCGGACGACGAACCTTAGAGCCAGGCCTTTCCGTTGACGAATCGGAACTGGAAGGCTTGGACTTGGTGAAAACCTCCTATCGGATCACGGGTGGAATAACCGGCTATATCCCTATCTACAAGCAGTTTATCTTGATGTTGCGGACGCAGGGAGGCAGTATGTTGTCGGGCCCGCACTACCGCAACGAGATGTTCAAAATCGGCGGGGAGGGAAAAATCCGGGGCTTCACCGAGAACGAGCTGTACGCCAGCACCTACTTGCTCTACGCGGCCGAGCTGCGTTACCTTTTCGGCCGCAACTCCGACGTGCACGTCTTCTTCGACGGAGGGGTTTACGAGCAGCAAGGATACAACAACTACCTGTTTGACACGCCTTTCGGATTCGGTTTGGGCGTCAATGTCGGTGTGCGCAGCGGCGTCTTCTACTTCGAATACGCATTGCCGAGACAAATGGGGAACAAAATCTCATTCAAGACGGGAAAGATCCACTTCGGCGTGCGAGTAGGGTTCTAAGAAATATCCAGGATTTCCATTCCGACTTCGCCCTGCGGGGTCTTGAATGTGACGGTATCACCGACCTTCTTGTTCATCAGCACCTTGCTCAACGGGGAGAGAAAAGAGATCTTGCCTTGCATGATGTTGGCTTCATCCACCCCGACAATCTGGTATTGCGCTATCTGGTTGTTTTTCAAATTCTTGAATTTGATGGTCGCCCCGAAAGCGACGTCATCCTGCCGCTGCGGATCATAGTCGAGCACACGGGCGGAGTGGATGCGTTCCTCGAGCAGACGGAGTTTGCCCGTCAGATAGTTGTTGTTGACGCGCGCATCGTTGTTATCCACCCCCTCGTACTGCTTGCGCTCGTTGAGAATTTCCTCGCGCTCGGCCTTCAGTGCCTCCAATCCTGCGGTAGTGACGAAGTTCTCAACTCCGGGGGGCAAAAACGCCCTCGGGGTCAGCATCGGGACCTCTTCTTGGTCGCCCTCTTTGACAAATCCTCTGCTCATAGTCGGTAATTTTAGGGCGCAAAAATACATTTTTTACATTGAACTTCGACTTTGACTTTCGCGGCATTGTCAATGTCAATGTGATTAGTCAAAGGCAATGTCAAATTTCGTATCTTCGCGCCCAATTTGATTATGACGTTAGAAGAGCTTAAAAAGAGATATTACATAACTGATGTCGAGCAACTTACGAAGCTGCTCGGACTTCGGCAGAAGGACACGGTTGTGGCGGTGAACGGCATCAAGGGCTCCGCTCTCGCCTTCATCGCGGCGCTTGCGGCCGAGAAATCCCCCGACACGCAGCTGCTCCTCTTCCGCGACAGCGAGGAGGCCGCCTTTTTCTACAACGATATGGAGATACTGCTCAACGACCGCAGTAAATCCCTGCAGGAGAAACGGGTACTCTACCTGCCGTCATCCTACAAGCGCAACAGCCGCTGGGGGGAAACCGACCTCTCCAACGTGAAACTCCGCGCCGAAATCCTGCACAAGCTGTCGATCCCGGATGCGCAACCGCTCATCCTCGTCTCCTACCCCGAAGGCGTGGCGGAAACCGTGGTCACCCAGGACTACATCGACCGGAAATCCTTCTCCGTGAAACGCGGCGAGGAGATTCTCACCGACGATTTCCTGAACAAACTATACGAATTGGAATACCTGCCGGAGGACTTCGTCTATGAACCGGGGCAGTTCGCCTGGCGCGGCAACATCTTCGACATTTTCTCCTACTCCGAAGAATACCCTATCCGTATCGAGTTCGAGGGCGACCGCATCGAATCCATCCGGTTCTTCAATCCTGAAACGCAACTCTCTATCCGAGAGGTGGATCACATCTACATCATGACCCCCATCTCGCAAAAAGAGTCCGAATCCGGCGAACGCGTGCCGTTCTTCGCCGTCCTTCCCGAGAACAGCGTGATTTGGCAGATGCACGCCGCCAACATCGCCTCCACCATCCACACGGCCTATCAGGATATTGTTGACAATGCGTATTTTACCGCCGATGAGATTCCCATCATCAACAAGAAGACCTTCCTGAAAGAGGTGGCAAATTTCCAGCGGGTATATGTCAACACCGCAGAGATCGACTCCCCCGCCCTTGCGTTGGAGTTCAACATGCAGCCGCAGCACGATTTCGACAAGAGTTTCGACTATCTCCTGTTGGAATGGATTGACAATCTGGAACATGGCATCCAGAACTACTTCCTGTCGGAGACGCAGTCGCAGCTCGACCGACTCTACAAGGTGATGCTCGACATATTGGAGAAGTACAACCGCCAGAACGATGCCGCATTCAAGATCGAGCAACTTTACACCCCCATCCGCCAAGTGGTGCACGAAGGTTTCACCGACGCGGACCATAAAATCGCCCTGTACACCGACCACCAGTTCTGGAACAAGTTCCAGCGCATGGTGCTCAACGACCGCTACAAGAAGAGCGAAGCCCTGACCCTCCGGGAGATCTACGACCTGCAACCCGGCGACTATGTGACCCACATCGACCACGGCGTCGGCGTGTACCAGGGGTTGGAGAAAAAGCAGATGGGCGACAGCACGCAGGAGGTCATCAAAATCAGCTACAAGGACGGCGACACCATCTACCTGAGTATCCACGCGCTGCACAAAATCAGCAAATACGTCGGCAAGGACGGCACCCCGCCGACCATCCACCGCTTGAGCTCCGGCACGTGGGAGAAACTCAAGGAGCGCACCAAGAAGCGTGTCAAGGAGTTAGCTATCGATCTGATCAAGCTCTACTCCGAACGCAAAGCCAAGAAGGGGTTCGCCTACTCGCCCGACAGCTACCTGCAAAGCACGTTGGAATCGTCGTTCATCTACGAAGACACCCCCGACCAGATCAAGACCTTGGCCGAGGTGAAGGCCGATATGGAGAGCGACCACCCGATGGACCGCCTCATTTGCGGCGACGTAGGTTTCGGCAAAACCGAAATCGCCATCCGCGCGGCGTTCAAGGCCGTGTGCGACAGCAAGCAGGTGGCCGTGCTGGTGCCCACCACTGTGCTCTCCATGCAGCACTACTACACCTTCAGCGAACGTTTGGCCAACATGCCGTGCAACATCGCCTATATCAACCGGTTCCGCACCACGAAGGAGATCAAAGAGACGTTGAAAAGAGTCAAGGAGGGCAAAGTGGACATCCTTATCGGCACGCACCGTTTGTTGAGCAAAGACGTGGTATTCAAGGATTTGGGATTACTGATTATCGACGAGGAGCAGAAGTTCGGGGTGGCGGCGAAGGAGAAGATCCGCGAGATGCGCACCACCATCGACACGCTCACGATGTCGGCGACTCCGATCCCGCGCACGCTGCAGTTTTCGCTCATCGGGGCCCGAGACATCTCCGTCATCACCACACCCCCGCCCAACCGCCAGCCCATCGACACGCAGGTGCACGTCTTCGACGAGGACATCCTGCGCGACGCCATCCAGTACGAGCTTGACCGCGGCGGACAGGTCTTCGTCGTTCACAACAAGATACAGACCATCAAGGAATTATCAGGGTTAATTCAACGACTGGTTCCGAAGGCGCGGATTGCCATCGGGCACGGACAGATGGAAGGCGACCAGCTGGAGAAGATCATGACGCAGTTCATCAACGG
>Ga0247610_10005535_pt1 | contig 13291 bp, 13 predicted proteins | sample 174DNAGHGhighgp2_FD_193483 | JGI IMG/M metagenome (GOLD analysis project Ga0247610, IMG submission 193483) | Sheep rumen microbial communities from Palmerston North, Manawatu-Wanganui, New Zealand - 1742 DNA GHGhigh gp2 | ecosystem: Host-associated > Mammals > Digestive system > Stomach > Rumen...
GGACGAGATGGCTCTGCTCCAAACGTTTCAATGTCTGCGAGAGCATCTTTTGGGAACAGTCCGTCATCAGACGGCGGATTTCGTTGAAACGTAATACACCTGTCTCGCTCCTGTGGAGCATGAAGAGCACCAACATCGACCACTTGTCACCGAAGCGACTCACCACTTGCCTGATAGGACAGGCTAAATATTCACTTCGTGTACGTTCTTCACGACTCGCCCATTTAAGCGAGCTTGATGGGTCTCGCTGCTTCGAACGTTCAGCTTTAATATCTGCCATAATATTTTATTTTCTGCAACATTAGTTACGGTAATAGTACAACGTCCTCCGAACATGAGTATAAATGAAATATTTCTTTTCAATGATTTCTTTCTTTTCCAACAAGAAGAAAGTCAATTTAAGAATTTTGAGAGAACATGACCATAGCAAATTACTTTTGCCACATTCATCGTTTTCCTTTAAGTTAGAAAGGACGAATTCTTTTCCTAAGCATTTTTTTATTTTTAAATGCTTTATACGTACCTTTATTTTCATAACTTATCATTTAATGCGTAAGGCTTGTTCTCGTTACATTTCATCGCAAAGGTAACCAATAGTTATCAAGTAACGGTTTTATACTTTATTAATCTTCGTTAAAGTCGTTTTCTGCCAAGTCCGATGCCTTCACAATTCCTACTTTTTGGTAACTATCCCACCAAAAAGTGCCCTCTTGCAAAGTTGGTTTTTCCATATTACCTTTGCATCGTAAAAATCAAACAAACAACATTTAAAACCATAAAATCATGAGACAGATTGAGACAATTGCAACAGGCAAGAATTTTAGCGCCGTGAGCGTGGGTAAGATGAACGAGATTATCGAGCATGTGCTGCCGATGGGTCCCGAAGTGACCATCCAGGGCAAGGTGTTCGCAGGACAGGCCGTGGGCGCCACGGGCAGCGAGCTATCGTTCCAGACACTGGTTCCCGGACAGGACAGCGGTTTCCTGCACACCCACAAGACGCATGAGGAACTGTATATCATCCTCAAAGGTGAGGGGCAGTACCAGGTGGACGGCGAGATCTTCCCCGTCGGCGAGGGCACCATCGTCCGCGTATCTCCCGATGGCAAGCGTGCGCTGAAGAACACCGGCATCGAGAACCTGACGATGCTCTGCATCCAATACAAGGCCAACGCCTTCACCGAGGCTGACAGCCCCATGACCGACGGCACAATCCTTCAGGAAGAACTGAAATGGTAACGGACCGGCTGGAGAATCTCAAGGAAATCATTCAGTATCTGATGGCTGATTTGGATATCAGTCATCAGATTCCCCATACGTTGGAAGAGCGGCAGAGAATAATGCGGGCTTTGATGAACGTATGGATTCCCAAGCCGATCGATACTACTTTCTTATCGGCACAGGATGCCGAGTTGCAGATGCAACGCGAGGAGAAAGGCATGGTGACTCCTACCGGCGAGGGTTTGCTGCTTTGGCAAGGCGATATCACCCTACTGAAAGTGGATGCCATCGTGAACGCCGCCAACGCACAGGCATTGGGCTGCTGGTCGCCTCTGCACAACTGCATCGACAACTGCATCCACTCCGCCGCAGGCATCCAACTCCGCAAGGAGTGCGCCGACATCATGCAGGGTCGTCTTTTGGATACAGGCGATGCCATCATCACGCAGGGCTATAACCTGCCCGCCAAACATGTCATCCATACCGTCGGACCGATTATCGAGAGCGGACAGCCAACCGAACAGCAGAAGGAGCAACTGGCGCAATGCTACCGCAGTTGTCTTGACCTGGCAGAGAAGCACCAACTGCAAAGCATCGCTTTCTGCTGCATCTCGACGGGTGTGTTCCATTTCCCCAATGAACTTGCGGCAGAGATTGCCGTCAAAACCGTGAAGGAGTATCCTCTACAGTCACTTAAAACCATCGTATTCAATGTTTTCCTCGACAAAGACCGTGACATCTACCAACGGCTGGTCTGAACACATAGCCAAAACCCGTCAACTGATTGCCGAAGCCGACCACATCATCATCGGGGCGGGGGCTGGACTCTCGGCTGCCGCAGGACTGGAGTATTCAGGAGAGGCGTTCGAACATAAGTTCCGTGAATGGATTCTCCGATACGGCATCACCGACCTCTACAGCTCATCATTCTATCCCTTCGAGACGGAAGAAGAGCGCTGGGCATATTGGGCCAAGCACATTTGGTTTGCCCGCTTTCGGCCGGAAGCACAACCGCTCTACAGGCAATTGCTGACACTCGTCAAGAACAAGGACTATTTCGTCATCACCACCAACGTGGACGGTCAGTTCGAAAAAGCGGGATTCGACACTCAGCGTATATTTGCCACACAAGGTGACTATGCCTTTTTCCAACCCGCGGACGGCTCGCCCAAGGAACTGTATCCCAACCGCCAATGGGTGGAACAGGCGCTGCCAGCCATCCACGAATGCCGCATCCCCACAGAAATGATACCGCATACGCCCGACGGCAAGCCCGTAGCCATAAACCTCCGATGTGATGACACTTTCGTGGAGGATGAGCATTGGCATGAGCAGGCTGAACGCTACAGCCGGTTTATCGAGAAGTCATACGACAAACGGCTGCTGCTCCTGGAGTTCGGGGTGGGTTTCAACACGCCCGTCATCATCCGCTTCCCCTTCGAGCGCATGACAGCACAGTTCCCACACACCTCGCTGGTGCGCTTCAACCGCGACTATCCGCAACTGATGACGCCTGCCGCCGCTGACCACTTCATGGCGTTCACGGAAGATGTGATGGCTATTCTCCACGACATCCAATCAGAAAAACAATAATGATACTGAACACGGGGGGACGGACATTCTCAAAAGATAAGCAACCAAAGGATAAATATCTTAACCATATCCACTTTGACAATATAAGACTGATTTTTTCAATATTGGCGAAGGTTGGAATCTTTCATTTTTCGCACCTGCCTCGTCGACAATCCTTTTGAGGTTGGCCACTGATGCAGGGTCGAATGTATACCCTCATTTGTCATTGGGTGTGTCTTTGTCCATTTTGCCATACCATAGTTTGGTGTTCAACACACCGTCTATGTCCTAGAACAAATCTTCTTCATTATATCAATTATATCGGTAATGTTTCCTCTTTTTCAGATACTGATAGTCGCTTTCATTCCGATAAGCCTCTTGTTCAAAGCGGATATGGTAGTATGCTTTTGTCCAATCTCGATATTTGAAATATAGAGCCAGCCATTCGATACCATACCAGATGAAGAACGGAATGTATAGCAGTTCCTTTTGTTGGGCAGCATGTATCAGTTCGTGATTCAGCTCCCTTGTATTCAACGGCCTTACAGAGAAGACAAAGCCAAACAAGCAGATGGCCAAATAGTTCCCGCCAAAGGGATGCTTCTTGACAAGATACACCTTGTGTCGCTTCCTGTCTCTCATATGATTCTTCATTTGTAAAATGTAATCCAATTGGTGCAAAAGTTATGACATTTCGGATGTAACTCCACTATTTTACCCTTGTTCCGATACCATGCATGGTTCCAACCCGGCCCCATATCAAGATAGATGGCGTCTGACACGCCAAGAATCAACAACTTCTTCTTGAAATCTCCAAAGGGGATGATGTTTTCAGATTCGGCGATGCACAAACGGCCATCGTGATTGCACAAGGCACGGAATTGGTTTTTGTTTTTGTCCTTCCTTGCAATCTCAACCAATTCGCCCTTGTGTATTATCATTTCCTGTCCAAAGGCAGCTCCACCGTTTGCTGCAGCCTTGTCTATCTCTTGGGTACAATTCTTATGGCAGAAATTCCATTCTCCATTATAATAGACAAATGCACCGGTATTACGTTTGCATTTGTAACCCTTGTAACGCTTGCCTTGTGATACATGGTCACCAGCCACGTTGGAATGTTTGAACTCATTCAGCAACTCTCCCGTATAAGCCGCCTCAGCAACGAGGATGACGCTGCTGTCGCTCTTCTCTGGCATCGTGCCACATACAAGGTCTATCGACGAATACTGGGGATAAAGGACAGTCAACCCCAGCGTGTCCATACGTATAACGGTTGTCGTCTTCTCCTTGTCGACCTCATTCTTGGGAGGTGGGACTTTGTCATTGCCAGCGTTACAGCTGAACAACATAATCACAAAGCTTAACAGCATTTTACTCCTACTCAGGAACATCTATCAGAATATTACAATTAGTAGTTGTTTTGCCATCTTCATTCATCGTTTCTCTTTTCAATGAAGCTAATGAATTGATCTTTTATCTCTCGCAAATCATCGGTTAGTATGGCATCACATTTTTTCGAGATATCATCGGGGATGGGGTGCATGCAGGCTGCTATGGCTCCTGCCATGCAGCCGATGGTGTCGGAATCGCCGCCAATGGAAATGGCCAGACGAATCACCTCCTCAAAAGTGTTTCCCTCCATAAATGCAATGATGGCCTCTGGCACACTGCCTTGACAAGACACATCGAAATCGTATGTTGGCCGAATCTCGTTAATTGTTCTGTCCAAATTGTAGAAAAAGGTCTTTTCGACAAACTCCTTGATTTCGGTTTTCGACTTTCCCTGCTTGCAGAGGAATACACTGGCGGCGATTGCCTGTGCGCCCTTCACGCCCTCTGGATGATTATGGCTGACCGATGCGGTGACAGCAGCCAAAGCCAATGCTTCATCAAGGGTTCTGGCATAGAGGCCGACAGGACTGACACGCATGCCAGCACCATTGCCCCAACTGTTATAGGGTTGCGGTTCCTCTTCTTCCAGCCACATTCCGAATCTTGTACCATATCCGGCATTAGGATATCTGTGTCCAAGTTCTTGCATACAGCATATTAGATAGTTGATGGTATGGGCCTTGTCCTCCATCAGCCACTTCGCCACGGCGAGGGTCATCACGGAGTCATCCGTGAAATTGCTATAAGAATTGAGCAACTCAAAGTCCATTGACTTCGTGTTGCAGAATTCGTATATAGAGCCGACAATATCGCCTACTATTGCTCCTAACATTTTCTTGTTTTTCATGTTTTATGATATTGTCTTTCTGCTATATCTTCAATGTCAATTACTCGTGGCTCGTATCGCATATTCATGACATCATCAAGCACTGCGCCATTAGAGAAGATGATGCCGTCTTCTTCTATGATTCCGTTAGCCTCATGGGCGTGTCCAAAGAGGTGGTAGTGCGGTTTCACCTCCAACACCCTGTTCCACAACGGGGCATTCCCCCAGTGGATGCCGCTCGATTTGTCAAGAATCATGATGGGCGGTTCGTGGGTGACGAGAACATCAACGTCATGAGGTATCAACTCTTCCGGATGGTTGTATGCCAGCCCGAAGAACTTCACCCCATTGAGTTCACACCCACGGTCTTGAAGGAAATGCACGTTGTCGGGCAAATCTTCTATATTCTCAGCATCCCACAGGCATAAGTCATGGTTCCCTGTAACGAAAATCTTTTGGGGATAAGGCAGCTCGATGAACCAGTTAAGGAAGTCGAGGACCTCTCTCTCCGTTCCATTGTCGGCGAAGTCACCGCAATGTACGATGACATCCGCTGCCGGAAGTCTTTTCAACTTTCGGTGGCGGCTATGCGTATCAGATATTTGGAGGATTCTCATATCTGCCATACTTTTATATCCAATAATCCTGTTGCCAGGTCTTGAAGTTGAAAATCTGATTGAGCGCATCGCTCCAGTCGCCAGTGAAGCAAAGCCCCCTGTCATCGAGATACACATCCGCTTTTACCTTACCCCTTTCAGCCCCTTTCGGTTGATATGGATTGTAGTTGATGTAATCGAAGCAGATGTCATTACTGTTCAAGAAATCCCTCAGTGCTGGTGAGTCATTCCTTGTGGTATGGATGATAATCATATATCCTTCATCATGCAACCGGTGCGTTGCCTCGCTTGCACCAGGTAGGACCTTGTCAAACACATCTATTCCCAACCAACCTCTGGAGTAGTTATGAATCACCCCGTCAAAATCGATACAGATTGATTTAGGAGGATTTGCCTTGTTTCTTATTTCCATCATTCCCTCAACCACTTCGTCAAGTTGTTCACGATAAAGCAGTCCGTCTACATACTCCGAGGGTATGGCATGGAAGCCGAATTTCGCACCGAGTATGGCGCAAGCGACGGCGGCATTGGTGTCGGCATCGCCTCCGGCGCGGACAACAGCCAGCAAGCCTTCCTCAAAGGACCGTGCATGCCAATAGGCCCATAGACCGGCGGCCAATGTCTTCAACGTATATCCCATGGAATCCCAATCCTGCAATTCCAACGCATCGATATGGTCATTGTTGATGGCCAGGTCGATATATTCCTCAATGCGCCCGTCGTATTTTCTGCCGATTTCTATCATCTGGTCATAGCCAATCGGAGCATCGTCATACACCAGCGAGTGTATCAGTTGGGACACGATGACGCATGAACCAACACATCTTGGGTCGTAGTGCGTCAGACGGCAAATCTTGGCAGCACATTCCTCCACAGCTTTCGGAAACAACCCCACGATTGATGTCCGCATCAAGCCGCCGTTGGCTGCTGACTTCCTATGGCTCATCTCCCAAATCATCTTCGATACCTCGAACGGCCTTTCCACATAATCATCGAAACTCAGCACATTGTAGGTGTTTTCACCGATGCCCATGGGCTCGCCACAGGCCCACTCCTTGAAATTGCGGGCTATATGATTGAAATCCACTCCCTTGTCTTTGACAACGGCATTTGCGATGCAAAGCATCATGTCGGTGTCGTCTGTCCAGTCGCCAATCTTCCATCTTTTGCGGTGCCGGTCTTGGAAGATGTCGCTATAATGCGAGATGCCGACGGGATATTTCCATGCCATATCCTCATCGGTCATCCCCTCTGTGCCCAGGCCCAGTGCGTCACCGATGGCCTGGCCGTATATAGTGCCTTTTAGCAAGTCATTTTGTCTTCCTGTTTTCATCACGTCAAATGTTCTTTCTTATTTAAAGATTCTTCTCCCAGCGTGTTTCTATCATCAAGATTGATTTATTTAGTTGTTAGAGACACTCCTCTGCCAGGTAATTTGGTCTCTTATGAACATCTTCATGGGAGGAGACAACACAGAACTTGCCGTCCGCCCATTAAGGTATGTTGCTATGGATGAAAGCGTTTCAGTGAGGTGAATCCAGAATGTTTTGCATCTTTCATCTACAGTAGAACAAAATTCTTTTGCCAACAGTCTTGCAATATCGCATTTTTTATCTATATTTGCAGAAAACTATGCATTTGCCCCAAAACTGCCGAGTGGCGTTCAAGGTCGAGAGGACAAGAGTCCTAGCATAGTCAAGTATCAAAAACAAACTTCAGAAGGATAAGAGATAAAAAAATGAGAAAGTACTTCGTAACCAGAGTGTCCAATTTGTTGTATCGACTTTTGATCAAAGACCCCACCCCAGCCCCTCCCCTCGAGGGGAGGGGATATGCGCACCGATTGTTGGACGAGACCTCTTGGCAAAGAAAGCGAAACGTAATCTTTATGAAAAAACAGATTACAAAACGGACACCCTATTCCGCTACAATGATTTTGAGCCGACCGCTAATCATACTATTACTTGCGTTGGTGTTTTCCAACAACGGTGCTCTCGCTCAGAGTGTTCGAGAAACCATCCGTATTGACAAAGGATGGAAGTTTGCGTTTGGTCATGCCAGCGACCCCCAAAAGGATTTCGGCTGCGGAACGGAATATTTCAACTATCTGACAAAGGCGAATTCCATACATAACGAAGGGCCATACGCTCAGAAGTTTGATGACTCAACGTGGCAAGAGATTCAGATACCTCATGACTGGGTGGCCACCCTGCCCTATGCAGGAGGAGCCAGCCACTCTCACGGCTATAAAACAGTGGGATGGAAATATCCCGAGACCAGCGTGGGTTGGTATCGCAAAAACATACTCATCAGCAACGAAGATTTGGGCAAAAGGTTGATGTTGCGTTTCGACGGCATCTTCCGTAACGCCCAGGTATGGTTCAATGGTTTCTACATGGGTACAGAACCCAGTGGATATGCCACTCAAACATATGACATCACCCCATACGTGAAATATGGCGAAGATAATCTGATTTGCGTTCGTGCCGATGCCTCTCTCGAAGAGGGATGGTTTTATGAAGGAGCAGGCATCTACCGTGACGTGTGGCTGATGAAATCCGCAGAGGTGAGCGTGGCACCCTTCGGCACGTTTGCATATGCAAAAATGGAGCAGCCCTATTCGGAGGCGACATTGACGATTGAGACAGAGGTTCACAATAGTGGATTGAAACCCCAGCAGTGTGAGGTGAGACATGTACTTTACGATTCCACAGGCAACGAGATTGGAGAAAGTGAGAGAACCACCCTTGAACTGAAAGCCAAGCAGACCATCAGTTGCAAGCAGAGCATCAGGGTGAGCCATCCACATCTGTGGAGTACCACCGACCCCTATCTCTACAATGTAAGGACCTCGATTTACCAGGATGGCAAGCCGATAGATTCCTATTACACAAGAACCGGTTTCCGCGACATCGCCTTCGATGCCGAGCGCGGCTTCCTGCTGAATGGCAAACCGCTGAAGTTGAAAGGTGTGAACCTGCATCAAGACCATGCCGGAGTAGGGTCTGCCATCCCCGACGAACTGCAAGCTTGGCGTGTGAAACAGCTGAAGGAGTATGGTTGCAACGCCATCCGTTCATCCCATAATCCCGTGACCCCAGCCCTGCTTGACGTCTGCGACGAAGAAGGCATCCTTGTCATTGACGAGAACCGTCTGATGGGCATCAACGAGGAACATCTGCGCCTGTTGGAGCGGATGATCAAGCGAGACAGGAACCATCCCTCCATCATACTCTGGAGTGACGGCAACGAGGAATGGGGCATCGAGAACAACGTGCAAGGCATCCGCTTGGCAGAAGCCATGCGTGAATACACGCGACTCTACGACCCGACCCGACGGAGCACGGTGGCGAATGCGGGAGGCAGCGAGATGATCAAAGGTCTCGATGTGGTGGGTTTCAACTATATCATGCAAAACGATGTGGACAATCGCAAGAAAGCCAATCCATCGTGGTCCATCGTGGGAACGGAGGAGACCACGGGTTGTGGCACACGCGGCTGGTATTTCGAGTCGCCGGAATATCCCGGCCGCATGGTCAGCGCCAACCGTTCAAAGAAGATTTACGACTATGAGAACGTCATCGAACGCGGATGGCAGTTCTATGACGAACGCCCATGGGGTGCGGGATTATTCTACTGGACAGGGTTCGACTATCGTGGCGAGCCCAATCCGCTTTCCTTCCCCGCCCACGACTCAGAATTCGGCATTCTCGACTATTGCGGATTCCCCAAGGACGAGGCCTACTACCTGAAGTCATGGTGGACAGACGACCCCACATTGCATATCTTCCCACACTGGAACCTGCAAGGCCATGAGGGGGAGGAAGTGGAAATATGGGCATACAGCAACTGCGACGAGGTGGAACTTGTCGTGAACGGCAAAAAACTGGGTCGGCAGGCAATGCCTAAAAACGGCCATCTGAAATGGAGTGCCATCTATCAGCCCGGCAAGGTCGTGGCTTACGGCTACAAGAAAGGCAAGCGCATCATGACCAAGATCATCGAGACCACGAAACCTGCCTATAAGACCGTATTGAAATCAGACAGAAAGACACTTGACGGAAGCAGCATCGCCGTCATCACCGTCGAGGTGCAAGATGATAAAGGCCGAATCGTGCCCGATGCTTGTCCGATGCTCCATTTCATTCTTGAAGGCAACGGTCGCATCCTCGGTGCCGGCAATGGCGACCCGATGTATTCAGGTGCAGACCATCCCAAGGAAATGGATTGCCGCGAGTTCAGCATCCCCGCCTTCAATGGCTTGGCCCAAATCATCATCCAAGGGGAGGCGAGTTCTTCTTTAACCCTCAATTGCCAGAGTGAAGGTCTCAAGACAGGCACCTTTTGTCTCGACATCAAACAATAATGGTGTCGCCCTGGGAGCCTTATAGTTCATGGTATCTGAATTTCTTGAAGGTGGCGTACCCTTCTCCCTCGCAGAACAAGCCAGGAAGGATGCTTTGGAAGTCGTAGAGGGTATTGTGGTTGAATCCTGAGACCTCCTGTCCCCAAGTCTCGCGTTTCCACTGTATGCCATCGCTACTCCAATATGCCGTCACCACGTGGGCATCGTTGCGCAGTCGCAGCCACAGGTGGTTGCCCGCAGACTGCCCCACCCCATTGGACTTGTTTCGGCGGTAACGATAACGCCGGCCATTATCAAACCCCGTTCCGACATTGTATTCCGCGTTGTAATATAAGCATAGTCCGGCTTTCACGTTGCCGTGGAGTTCTATCTCTGCCTCTATCTCATAGCGGTGTGCACCTGCAATAAACATCATCGGGGAAGACGAACTGAGGGAATTCCCTTTGCCTTGAAGGGTGAGCACATTGCCTTCCACCTTGGTGCGCGAGGGAGAATAGTTCTTGTAGAAACGCCAGTCCAATCCGATACGGAATTCTGACAGGTGCGCCAATCGATTGTTCCCGTTGTCATCTTTTGTCGCCTTCGACGGTCTTGGCAAAGGTTGGCTGGCATCGCCTCCGTCGGAGGTGATCCATCCATCGGGGGTGAAGTGCACCGGTTCCATGAGCGTCTGCCGCCCCAAGTTGTAGAACCCATTCTCGTAGGCGTGATAGACGCAGTACCATTGCCCATCTGGAGTGTCAACGAGCGAGCCATGTCCTCGAGACCACCATCGGTCGCTATTGTTGTAAGTGTGTATGAGGGGGTTGGAAGGCATATTCTCCCATGGCCCGTTGATAGACTTGGAGCGAGCCACCACCACCATATGGCTGGTGGGAGGACCTGCCGTACCACCCTCTGCACTGATGTAGTAGAAATAGTCGCCCATACGGTATAGTTTGGGACCTTCCAGGCAGAAGCCCTCGGTGATCCAATCCTCGGGGTATTGCCATCCGTCGTAGAAATGTATTTTAGAGTCAGGCACCACAGAGAGGCAGTCGTCGGACAATGTCCAACGGTTGCCACCACTCATCACCAAGTAGCACCTTCCATCCTCGCCTTCGATGAAACAAGGGTCTATATCGCCAATGTTGAGGTCGATGGGTTCGCTCCACGGGCCATATGGTGTGTCAGCCCAAACTACGCAGTTGGTGCGGCGGTCACCATGTACGGTGAAATAGATATAATATTTCCCTTTATGTTTCTTGATGTCGGGAGCCCAGATACTTCCTAGGTAGGTTTTCAGCGCGAAACTGACGGGTTCCCAGTTGATCAAGTCAGTGGAGTGATACACCACCAGTCCCGGCACGTAGTCAAAGGCCGAATTGGTCAAATAATAGTCCTTTCCGTCCCGAAGGATGGTAGGGTCAGGGAAGTCGCCACCCAGGATGGGATTGGTGTAGGTGCCTTGAGCATTTATGGCCTCAGGCCCGAAAAAAAGGGCATTGATTTGTAGCAGAAGAAGTAGTTTGATGAGTTTCATTTTCGTGTGAATTATTGAAAAGGTAATCAAAATTATCTGTGACAAACATACTTGAAGAGGTAACAGACAGCCATGGCCGTAGAACCAATCATCGCCAAGGCCATGTCTTTCTGGGCATCCCACGCATCACCCTGTTGCCCATTGTAGTTGTCCGCTTGTTCAGGTGACATGACGATGGTGAGCAACCACTCGAACAATTCATACACCATGCTTCCCGTCTGTATGATCAGCCATGCGATGAAAACCGCCAAAAGAGGTTTCAAGCCGAACCATTGCTTGCATGCATATTGGAAGTATGGGAATAAGAAAATGCCAAAGCAGAGATGGACGAACCTGTCATAATGATTGCGGGAATCCAGGAAGAAACCAGCATCTACGATGCCCAAGGAGACACACCAATCCTTGTATGGGACATATGAGTAGATGTATCGGGCACCTATGACATGGAGAATGGCGAACAAGAGTATGCCTATGAAAGCAGTCATGGGCATCCTGTCCTTCACCATGTCAATGACAAGTGGTATGAGCAAAAGCACGGTTCCCGCATGCTGCAAGAACTGCTCACGCGGATATACAGGATGTATGAAGGTGACAGCTGTAAACGCCACAAATGCCATGAAAGGAATGAGTTTGGTCTTGTTCATTTTCACATTATCAATCACTTGTCCTAATATGAAGCCAGAAAGAGAACGGCGGCAACCCAGGAAATCCATTCCGGCAACACCCACCAGTCAAAGCGCCAATTCAATCCGGCCACCACAAAGGCAGTTATGAAAAGTAATCCGCTCACGGGCACGACAGTCTTCTGTTCGTTTTCCTTTTCTTTGGCATTCAGACGCTTTCGCAGTAGTCCTGGATTCCTTGCCATCATTACTAAACCGACGATAAACATCGGGACGAACAGAATCCCCATCAACAGCCATCCTTGCCAAAAATGGAAAGAACCTGCCGGAAGGAACAATAAAGTCCCGAGAAAGATGACGCCAAGCAAGTATTTGGTTATTGATTGAAGCAACAAGCCTTTATCCATTGTCTACAAACTCTTCCTTAACGATTGGTTCAAGTCTTCCATGCAAATGCTTTTTTCGTTTTCAATATCCAATCTTTATGATTACCTCCCCTTCATCGAGCAAGGGCGACTCCGCCCTCACGGTGATGGTGCCATCATCCCGAGTCGCCTCCACATAGGCAAGGAGGCGTCCCCGTACAACCCGCTGCCGCCAGTCACGCAGATTGCTGGTGTCGCCCATATTGCCACCCTCGAGCCCCAAAAGATGACCTGCACCTGTCACCCGTACGGATATTTCGTTGTCGGACAGTACCACCGTCCTTCCTTCCGAATCGATGACCTCGATGATAACGTGTGCAACACGCCCATGCCCTGTCAGCACGGTCTTGTCTGCAGTCACTCTCAGGGCAGCCGGTCTTCCTGTGGTGGGGATTTCATAAGATGCCACGACATCTCCCTTACTGTCCATGGCCTCAGCCTTGAGCACACCAGGTTGATAGGGAATGTCCCACCAAATGGCACCCGTTGCCTGTTCTTTCTCCTTTGGTGGAGCCACTTCCTCACCGTTGAGCAACAGTCGGGCTTTCCCCTGATTTGTCATACACACCACACGTATGTTTTGTCCTTCACGATAGTTCCAAGTGTCCTGCGCATAGATGGACACACCGGGGTCTCGTCTTCCTGTCTGGCGGCCGCGCCCATTGCCTATGGCGGGATAGGTGCCAATGTAGCACACCGGCTTCTCGCTCCACAATGACGCCCTCCA
>Ga0247610_10005537_pt1 | contig 13288 bp, 10 predicted proteins | sample 174DNAGHGhighgp2_FD_193483 | JGI IMG/M metagenome (GOLD analysis project Ga0247610, IMG submission 193483) | Sheep rumen microbial communities from Palmerston North, Manawatu-Wanganui, New Zealand - 1742 DNA GHGhigh gp2 | ecosystem: Host-associated > Mammals > Digestive system > Stomach > Rumen...
ACAATAACCATAGCAGTATTTTCACCGTTAAATCCGTTAATAGAAAGTGTTGAATTGACCCCAGGAATTTTCATAATATCATTACACATATTGTTAACAACTTCCGTTGAACGAGTCAGCGTTGCACCATCTTGCAGTTGAACCTGCATAAACACAGCTCCTCTGTCTTCTTCGGGTAAAAATCCTTGCGGAGTTATTTTGAACATTATAAGAATAAATAATACGATTCCTACAACTGTTCTCAGTGTTTTTATCGGTTGAGAAACGAAATATTGAACAACATTTAAATATTTGTCCCTTATTTTATTAAACCAATCTTCAAATTTTTGTATAAATTCAAAATCTGCCTTTTCTTCGCCTGATTTAAGAATCATAGAACAAAGTGCCGGTGACAGAGACAGTGCAACGACAGTAGATAAACCCACGGATGTCGCAATACAAACAGCAAATTGCCTGTACATTTGTCCTGTAATACCACCCAAGAATGATACAGGAACAAATACTGCCATCAACACAAGAGATGTTGCAACAACAGCTCCAAAAACTTCTTCCATGGATTTATTCGTTGCTTCTCTCGGGCTTAAACCTTCCTGAATATGCCTTTGGGTATTTTCTAATACAACAATAGCATCGTCAACAACAAGACCTACCGCAAGCACAAGACCGAATAAAATTAATAGGTTTATTGAAAATCCTATTGTTGACATAAACATAAATACACCGATTAAAGAAACAGGTATTGCACAGAATGGAATAAATGCTGCACGTGCCGTTCCTAAGAACAAATAAGTTACGGCAGATACTAGAATAATTGCAAGAATAATTGCCTGAACAACTTCCTTAATAGACTCTCTAACAAATTGAGTTACATCATACTGAACATGGTATTCCATATCGTTTGGAAATTTTTTGCTCAACACCTTCATTTTTTTATTTATTCTATTAACCAAATCAATTGTATTTGCATCAGGCAATTGAGTAACCGCAATAATAGCAGATTCTCTGCCCTCTATCATAGAACGTGTTGAATAACTTTCCGCACCGAGTTCTACACGGGCAATGTCTTTAATTTTTACATTTGAACCGTCTTTGTTAGCTTTTACTATTATATTTTCAAATTCTTCAACTGTTTTAAGACGTCCTTTTGTCTTTAATGTAAATTTCATCATCTGTGGAACTTCCATTGGTTCCACACCAATATTTCCGGCAGGAGTCTGTACGTTCTGTGATTGAACAGCTTTACTTACATCGTTTGTTGAGACACCTAAACTCGCCATTTTATCAGGTTTAAGCCATATTCTCATAGAATAATCACCTGCACCATATACAGCAACGCCTGCACACCCTTTTGTACGGGCTAATTCGTCTTTGACAAACATTGACGCATAGTTTGCAAGATATAATGAGTTATAAGTACCGTTTGGAGACCTTAAGCCAATAAACAAACATCCTCCGCCTCCGGTTGATTTGCGAACAGTTAAACCGTATCGCCGCACTTCTTCCGGTAAACGGGGTGTTACTAATTGCAGCAGGTTTTGAACGTTTACAAGGTTCATATCCGGATCCGAACCAACTTCAAAATATAATGTTAATTTATACACTCCATTACTTGATTCAGAGGTCATATAAAGCATGTCTTCTACACCGTTAAGCTGAAGTTCAACAGGAGCTGCGATTGTTGAAGTTATTACATCAGCATTTGCTCCGCTGTAGTTAGCCTGTACAATAACCTGAGGCGGTGTAATTGAAGGATATTCCTCCAAAGGAAGTGTTGTTAAACATAATAAACCCGCAAGAACTATTGCGAGCGAAATAACTATAGCAAATTTTGGACGGCGTACAAAGAAATTTTCGGACATTTATTTGCCTCCCAAAATTTTCTTAATTTTGTTAATAATCTTGCTTATTAAACCCTGTTTCGCCTTTGCCTGAGCACCGCCATCAACTGCTTTTTCCACAACTCTTACAGGAGAACCCGGAATAACTTTTTGCATTCCGGTTGTAATAATTCTGTCACCAGGCTTAACACCTTCATATACAATCCAGTTTGTTCCGACTTGCCCCATTGTTCTAATATATGTAAGCTTTGGATTATTTTCTTCATCCATAACATATACATACAAACCTTCTTGGTTCTCTAATGTTGCTGATTGCGGAACTATAGGCATTTTATCTTTTTTGTTCGAATATATTTTAATTCTTCCAAAATCACCTTGTATTAAAGCATCGTTTGGATTGGGGAAAGTGGCTCTTAATGTAATAGTACCGGTCGTTTCATCAACACTGTTGTCATAAAAATCCTGAACGCCTTTTAACGGATATTTCTGACCTGAACTAAATACAAATTCAACTTCTCTTTGTACATTAGCTCCCCCGTCAATCCTGTTTAGTTCAGCATAATCTTTTGACTCCAGAGGAAAAGTTACATACATGGGATTTGAGCTGTTTATTGTTGTCAGAGGACCGCTATTCATTGTAACGTAATTTCCTACCGTAACATCAATAATACCTACCCTGCCATCAACAGGCGATTTTACTTTAGTGTATCCTAAATTTCTTTGAGCATCACGATAAGAACTTTCCATACTCTGAACTTGAGCCGTATAAGAATCTCTTTGAGCTAAAACGTTATCATAATCTGCTCTTGCAATAAAATCATTATCCGCAAGTTCTTTATATCTTGCTAGCTGCTTGTTATAATAATTTTGCTGAGCACGGGCATTGTCCAAGTTTCCTTTTGCACGTGATGCGGCATAAGAATATTCCTGCGGTTCTATTTCAAATAACAGCTGACCTGCCTTTACATAATCACCTTCTTTAAAGTAGCTTTTGGTTAAATAACCGCTAATACGTGCCAGAATCTCAACTCTGTATTTCGCCATTACACGTGCAGGAGCCTCAAACTCTCTTCTAACATTTGCTGATTCGACAACTCCGACTGTAACGGACGGCGTTCCCATCATAGACCTTTTCTTTGCTGATGCTGATTTATCCAAATTTGTGATAAGCATTCTGCCTAATATTAAAACGGCTATTATTGATATGATTATAATAATTTTTTTTCTCATGCTCTCTCCGTAAGAATGATTTCATTTTCCAATCAATGTTTAAATAATAACAAAAACATTCGCACACAGCAAGAATACAACTGTGCAGTTTCTATTAGAAATTAAATGCTATTCGCAAATGAATGTATAATGCAACCTTTTGATAAAGCATCAACAAATAAGGACTTCTGGCTGGTTTTCGTATTGCACAATATATTTTATTTGTAAACAAATGTTAAGACCATGGGCAATTTTTGAAACTATAAAAACTTTATATAAGTAAGGGATATTGAACACGAGAAAAAGGAGAATATTATGTCAAATGAATTTTACATTGACCCAAGTACTGTAAAAGCTGGTACAATGAAAGATATTTATGACAATATTGCAAAATTTGGCGGCGACTCAACTGAGGCTGTTGATACAAATATTGAAAAAGAAGCATACAAAGCTGCATTAATGGCAGCTTTAAGCGGCGCAAAAACCGATGAAGAAAAATCCGCTTTAGGTTTTGATCAAGATGATGTTAATGCAATTTTTGGTCTTGAAAAAACTGAAACATCAAAAGAAACAGATGCAGCAAAAGAAACTGAAGAAGCTGCAGAAGAAACTGACGCAGCAGCTGCTGCAGAAGAAGTTAAAGAAGCAGCAGAGGAAACCAAAACAACAACACAAGTTGTAACAAGACCTCCTGTTGATTTTTCAACTCTTTCCAAAAAAGATAAAAAAGCAGGAGAAGAAAAAGTTTATGATGTAGTTAAGGAAATGGTTAAAAATCCTAATATATTTACAAAAGATGCATTTATCAATGCTTTAAAATCTAAATTTGCAAATATTGACGGTCAAGGCTATTACATTATGGATGATAACGGAAATCTTGATATTGATGCTAAATATATGGCAGCAATTAAGCAAGTTGAAGAAGTAATGGATCAAGTAGACATTTCTTCTATCAGAACAAAAGATGAAGTAAAAAAATATAAGAAAAATGTAAAATCAAAACTTCCAAACGCTACAAAATTCCAAAAACATATTATCGATAAATTTGAAAATTTAGCAAAAGCTAATGCTATTACAAAAAGAGCAAATGAAATCGCTGATATGTTTGAAGATAATTTAGAGGAAAATGGTAATTATACTCAATCTTTTGAAGAAGCTAAAAAAGAAGCTAAAAAAGAAGACAAAGATTACACAAAACAAGCAGCTAGGATTGTAAAAAAAGAAGTTGCAAAAGAAGGTGCAACACAAACACAAAAGAACCGCTTATACACAACTACTGAAGAAATTGATGAACAATTGAAAGACACAAATTTAACATCTGAACAAAGAGATGAACTTATTAAAGAAAGAGAAATTGTTGAAAAGATACAAGAACAAGAAAGCGGCAGAGGTATCAGAAAAGTAATGCTGAATGCTGTAGATAAAAGTGATACAATTACAAGAAAAGCAATTAAAAAAGATATAAAACCTGACAGAAAGTCTGAAGGAATTCAGCATACTGTTAACCACAGAGCTGACGAATCTGTTTCTTATGAAGAAGCTAGCAAACTATTAAGCGATAAAATATTACAAAAACTTGGAAGAAATAAAACAATAACAACAGTCGTAGACGGAGAAACCGTTGTAAAACCGGGATTTATGAATAAAGACGGAACTTATAACTTTGCAAAACTGTCTGAAGTTGTCGGTGATAGAATTGAACTAGTACTTGATCGAAATGATGATGATCTGAGAGAATCCGAAATGGATGGTCTTATGGCTGATCTTAAATTCTTAACAGGTGAAGATTTTTCAAAAGGCGAAATTAGAGATATTGTAAGAGCTACCGGACGTAAAGTTCAACATAAAGATTTACTAAAAGACACTCCGCTTGCAGCTATTCCGGCAGTTACCGGTGCTATTGCCGGATTAATTGGCGGTCATGTAGCTAGACACGGAGAACTGGTAGTTACTCAAGCAGTATACTTAACAATGACAAATACACAAGCACAAGAAGTAATCAAACAACTTGAAGAAGAAGGAATTAAATTCAAACAATCCGCTGCGACTGCAGGTAAAACAAATATTACAATACTTCAACAACACATTGAAGGCGACCCTCATAAATTAAATGTATACTTTGGTGTTATTAACGGTCTTGCAATCGGTACAGCAGTTGGCGTATTAGCTAATATCATCTGGGGCGGTAACAGAAACGAAAAAACTTGCGTATCACCGTCAGATTACGACTTTACAAATCCAAAATATACAGATCCTAAACTATACAAACGTTACGTAGAAGTAAGATATGCTAATAACCCTGTTAAAGTTGCCGCTATGAAGGCAATGGTTGACAGATACGTTAAAGAACACGGTAAAGAATGGCACAAATACTATCAAAACGACTTAAGAAGAGCTGCCGGTATCGGTTCAACTCTAAACCCTGACGAATGCAGAAGATTCTACACAGGCAGAAAGGTCGATGATACACCTGAACAAGAAAATTGTAAAAACAAAGAATGTGAAACTGTATACATCAAAGAAGACGGAACAGACGATGTCAAATTCGACTTTGAACCTGAGCAAAAAGACTTCGCAGCTTGGGATGACGGTGTAAACGGATATGAATGTTTACAAGATTATGACAAAGCAATTTATACAGGCAGAAAAAACAGAGATGGTAAAAAGGTATTTGTCAGACTAAACAACAGAATGGTAAAAGTAATTCAAGCAATCAATCCTGAAGGCGCAAAATCTGAAGCTGACATCAAAAATCTTTACAAAATGAGTACAATTGCAGCATTTGCTAAAGATACAATTGAACACGGTGTCGATTATGCAATAGCTCAACATCCGGAATTACCAATTAATAAACAGGATTTAGTTAATGCATTAGGCGGATGCCCTGTTAAAGGAAAAACATTTACTCCGGTTTTATATGACGATAACGGAAATCCATGTAACTGGATAAAACCATCTAAAAAAGTAACTATTACAGATAGAAGCGGTAACATTAAAGGAGCAAATATCAGCAATAAAAATGCTCACTTCTTTAAAAAAGGAACTGAACCCACTTACTGGAGCCAAGACTGCAATAACAAAAGGACAAAGATATCAGAAGAAGAATATAAACTACATACTCAAAAATAATAGCAGACTATGGTTGTTTTTCTTAAAAACAAGAGGCGTGAAAGAAATTTCCGCCTCTTGTAGTTTTTTTATTTAATGTTTTAAATTTATGATAAGAAAGAACTATAATTTTGCTGCATAGATGCAATCATTTTTTCCATTGCCTGGAATTTTGATTCTAATTGTGCCTTATAAGTCTCTATACTCTTATTTTGTTTTGTAATTTTTTCACTCATCTTTTTGATATCAGAATCAAGAGTTGATGTTTTAACATCAAAGAAACCTACAGATGCTTTTAATGATTGTTCAACCGTATCTTCCATCATGCTGAATATGCCATTATCACCTGCCAGTAATTGTTTTACTGATTCAGGATTTTCTTCTAATGCTTTTAAGAATTTACTTTCATCAAAACTTAATTCTGTTGTATCAGTTGAAAGGTTATTTGAATCTGCAGATGCTGTTGAAATACCGATTTCTGCAAGCAATTTGTATACACCGCCATTTGTGGTATTCGAACCGCTTGCATAATTTCTTATTGTATTCTTCAAACTCGTTAATGAGGTTTCTCTTTGAAGATCTGCACCATTTGCCGTAACATCATCAATCTTTGACATTGTATTATTATATGCCGTTACAAAATTCTTGATTGCATCCGTTAAACCTGATGTATCCTGAGAAACTTTTAATGATAATCTTCCGTCATCTTCTGTGCTTGCTCTATGCAGAGTCAATGTAACACCATCCATTCTGGATATATCTGATGTAACTGTATTAGAAGTGGATATCATAGTTGTTCCGTTTACTGAGAATATTGCATTTTGTCCCAGTTCCTGAGCATCAGTATACATTCTTGATGCAAGAAGGTTGCCGTCTTCATCCCATGTCGATGTAGTTAATCCCATTACATCGGTAAAATTACTTGTACCTGCTTCTATATTAATAAATGAAGCACCTTCTTTTGTTGATGTTATTGACAACTTACCGGTTGCATCATCCCAAAAAGCATAAGCCTGAGCTGATTCACTTGAATTAATTTGTGAAATCAATGAAGAAAGAGTTGTTTCACTGTTTATCGTAAATGTTGCGTCACCGATTTTGAATGTTCCTTCTGTAATACGTTCATTAAAACCTGAGTCTTCTGCTGTCAATAGTGAAGCAACTGTTGCTTTGTAAACAGAATTTGTTGATGCATAAGTTCCGTCTTCCTGTCTTTCTAAACCAACAAGAGATGTGAAATTAGAAGTATCTGTTGTTGCACCAATGTGAATTGAATCCTCTTCGTTTAATGGAGAAAAATGCAATACACCTTCTTCATCAATAGATGTATTGATTCCAAAAGCCGCAAATCTCGCTTTTAAATCACCTAATGTATCGCTTTCTGATATATTTATAGTATTTTTGTGACCATTTACATACGCTGTCAATGTTCCCTTTGAAATTCCAAGATTTTTCAAAGATGTACTATCATCCGCAACTGAACTTGCAGCCTCTTTAGAAACAGCCTTTGTATATGTTGCAAGCTGTTTAACTGATATTTCATAGTTTTGTCTTTTTGCATTGGTTCCTACGGTTGCTGTAAAGACATCTTCGTTAGAAGATACAGCACTATTTTGCGCAAACAAGTCAAATGTTCCGCCGAATTTTGCATCCGTAAGTTTCTCAATCGCAGTTCTTAGCGATGTTACAACAGATCTTGTATCATTTAATGTTGATTTCGTATTCTGATATTTCAGTAAATCCTGATTTAAAGTTGTTGCTTTTTCTTTTTTTACCGAAACCAGCGCATCAACCCATGAAGATGTATCAAGTCCGGAAACAAGTCCGCTAAATGATATTGACATAACTAAAATCCTTTTTATTTAAAATAATATATATACTATATATATTATTATAAACTATATTCATGTCGAATTCAACCCTTTGTTTAAATGATATTAAAAAATATTTGATATTTACCGAAAAATAAAATTATAGTATTATGTATATAATATTTTATTTGGTAGTTGATAGGGAAAAAGTATGCCTGTAATTTCGCAAAATGATTTGATAAAGCTTTTGCCTTCTTTGTTTGAAGTCAATTTAATAACCGACAAAGCCGGAATTACAATTTTCAGAAAGTTAGAGAAAATTCTTCAATTTGATGACGGCTTTATTTATTTTGCAAATCCCGACAGCTTACAGCTAAAATACAGTTATAAAAAAAGAGCAAATTATGAAATCGAAAAGATTTTGGAAACAAAAAATAAGCAAGTTAAAAAGTTTATATTTGAAAAAAACGGAAAAATATGTGCCCAAAATGACGAAATCATAAAGTGCGTAGAATTAAATAACAGCAGGCATAATTCGTTTATTATTTCCAAAATTTCCATTAAATCAACTGTTTTTGGAATTATTTTACTGTCAAAAAGAGAAAAAGACTTTTACACAAAAGAAGATTTAGAAACACTGGATGCTGTAGCATCTATATTATCCTACGTTCTTAAAGATATGGAACTTTCCAATGTTTTTAAAATGCAGTTAAAAGCTTTGAAAGACGGAATAACAGAAAAAAATGAAGCATACAAGCTTATAAAAGAACAAAATGAAAAAATATTGGAAGCAGATAGAGTTAAAAATGAATTTTTAGCAAATGTTTCGCACGAGCTGAGAACACCTTTAAATTCTATTTTAGGATTTGCAGATATTTTAGACACCGAACTATACGGAAATCTTAATGAAAAACAGAAAGAGTATATTTCTGATATAAAAGTCTCCGGAACTCATCTATTGGGTATGATTAACGAAATTTTAGATATGTCAAAAATTGAAGCTAATGCAATGAAAATTGTTAAATCAGATTTTTACATTTCAAGAGCCATAAATGAAGTTTCCAACATATTAATGCCTATTGCAAATAAAAAAGGAATAAAAATAAACAAACAAATAAGCAATGATTTTGAAGTTTACGCCGATTATTCAAAAATTCAACAAATATTATACAATTTGGTAAGTAATGCTATAAAATATTCTCCCGAAAATGACACTGTGGATATTGTTGCAATGAGGGGAGAAAATAACTTTAAAATTGCAGTACACGATAACGGTATAGGTATTGATAAAAAATACCACGGAAAAATTTTTGCAAAATTTGTACAATTAGATAGTGCGTATACAAAAAAAGAAAGCTCTACAGGACTTGGACTTACCATAACTAAAGAATTAACAGAACTTCACAACGGAAAAATCTCTTTGATAAGCGAAGTTAATAACGGTTCAACATTTATTGTTGAAATCCCGCAATAAGATTTGAATATAAGAAAAGGGGTGGGGTTCAATTTAATTGAACCCCACCCCTTTTCTTTACATCTTACATTCTATATTAATTATCTGTAACTAAATGACGATTGTATAGCATTTTGCAAGTTTTGTTTTTCTGCCTGAAGCTGAGCTTCAACAATTTGTATTCTGTTTTGATATTCCTGCATTTGCAAATTAAGTTTCTTTTCTAATACGATGAGCTTTTCTCTTCTTGCCTCCAACTGTTTAACCGCCGGATTCTCCGGATCTAAGTCATTACCTAACGCTAAAATTTCATTTGCAGATGCTGTTAAATCCATCTGAGCAGTCATAATCCACTGCATTTTGGATTCAAGAGAAATCTTGTACGAAGTCAGGTACATAACTCTGTAACTTGAAGATATCAATCCCATAAGAGGCTTCCTTTATCTTGTTTCGTTAAGATTTTTGCCTTTCAGGAATGTATGTTCGTTGCTTTCTGCTATTAAACTTTCCATCTTGTGAAGCTGATGCTGATGATAACTAACCCTGTACTTTGCGAGCTTAAGCTTCTGTCTGATTGTTAACATGTCCTTAAGGCTGGATAATAAACTCACGATTAACGCCTTAAACGGATTTTTGCGGATAAAAAATGATTGCGCAAAATTCAGAAAATTCACTAACCGTTTTATATTATCTTGTAGTTCTTCACGCATAAGCATTTACTCCTATGCATTCTAAGCCTACATGTATAATAAAACATGTGAACCCGAATAATTGCCTATTTTTATACTGTTTTGTTACATTTGTTAACATTTAGATGCCTTTTTAGTGTTTGTTTTGTGTAGTAAACAAATACCTACTACTATTATTGTAACAGATGTGTTTTTGCTTCACAATATTATTTAACGGCAATTTTTGCGAAAACTTTAATTCATTATTATATAATCCGCTCTGTTCTTTACAAAAATTTACAACTGACGCTATTGTTCTGACTATAGCGTTATTAAATAACTTATCTAACGATGTTCTAAGGAATGTAATATTTTGCATAATAATCTGAGAATATATATTAACTATTGTAAGTCTTGAAGATCTTTGCTCTTGCCTTCAATATCATCTTTAAGCATTTTTCTTACTATATCGCTTTGAGTATCTAACATCTTGCAAACTGTTTCTATGTTAGCTACTTTTTGAGAAAGAATTGTATCTGCGTTTGCAACAATGTTACTTGATACTGTTTGATAAGCAGAAAGTGCAGCTGACGTTGTACCTTGCATCAAATTACCCATTACAACGGCAGGAAGTCCAAATTCTCCTAAATATGGAGCTGCAGCTGTCATAATACCGCCCCATCCGGAGATAATTCCTGCAAGAGGTAAAACAACGTTTTTGCCGCCGATTCCATAGCCGTTAGCTGTACCTATTCCATACGCAGCAGTACTTGCTATATCAGCAATACTGCCGATTCCTGATGCAAAACCTGTTGCCTGACCGTCCGAAGAACCAAAACCATTAAGTAAGCTTGTTACTGCAGCAGCACCGCCTGTTGCGTATCCGCTGGAACGATATCCAAGATTTGCAGCATATCCGCTTGGAAATCCTGAATAATTACCTAATGTGTTAACACCAAAAGAAGAGTAAGTTCCCTTTGTTCCGCCTGCTCCACCGGTATATTGTGACCAATATGAAGTTCCCGGGATATTCATTGCGGTTGTACCGCCCATTGCTGTCATAAATGCAGACGGAGCAAATAAACTTGCAAGCTGATATAAGAAACCGCCTGCTGCTTCAAACCCTGTTCCTGAGCTTGCGGAACCTGAAACAGTTAAGTCTCTTAAACGGTCATAAGTTTCATAGAGCATTACCTTGGCATCTGATGAAGCCGAGCCGTATCTGTTTGCTATTACTAAGTATCCGTCGTTTTTGTATGACATATTTTTCTTGCCTTTTGGTCTTAATTATCTTTTTGTTTCAACTAAGCTGCTATGCTACTAGCTTGAGAAAGTCTTGAATGATTTATCAACGTTATCATTAATAACCTTAGATACCGCTTCAATTTCAGATTTAAGTGCATTGTGTTCGGTATCAAGCTGTTTAAGTCTTAATTCAAGAGTTCTGTCTTCTTGTTGAATGATTGATGTTTTAGCATTCAAATCCTGAATCATCTTATCATATTGAGCATTCTTGTAGTAATACTGATTCATAGCATCTTGATAAGCAACGTCATCGGTAACTGTTTCAAAGTTTAATGTATATTCTGCTCCGTCAGATTTAAATTTAACAGTCTTAAATCTTCCTTCGGAATCTGTATCAAGCATTGCTTTGTCAACTTGATGTATTGGTTCTGTCACGTAGTTTGCGTGATAATAATTAAGTTTATCCTGCTGGTCTATATTATTTATACCATGACCGCTTCTTGCTGTATCTTCAAGATCTTTATACGTAGTAAAGTATTTTACGCCATCTCTTACAAAAGAATAAAGACCGCCTGTGTAATGCTCTGCATCTATTGATAATGAATCCGAGAAACAATTAAGAATATTTGAAATATCTACACCGTTTTTATTCATATCAGCGATGATCTGAGTCAACTCTGCCATATCTTCTTTATTTTTCATGTTACCATCTGCATCAATCTCAAGCGGAGTTAACTCGGTGTTACCCAAAGTATCAGGTCTATTTATTGATTCATAATCATTTTTTGCTTGTTCAAGCAGATTTTGTTTTGTTTTAGCAGTTTCTTCATCTTGTGCTAAAAGAGCTTTCATACCATAGATTGTTTGATAATCAGTACCTGTAGAAACAGTTTCTGTTCCAACGTGGTATATAGGTAGAGTTGTAGAAAGAGATGCGGATGTTACACCTGCTAATTCCTGCAAATCATCCCTCAGTGCAATTTTTCCTGCTGATGCATCATATGCCCCGGTTGTAGCATTAACTTGAACATGTATTTGAGATTTATCTATTGATATACCTTCTGCTGCCCATGTTTTCAAAATTACATCAACTGCAGCTTGATCAGCAGCACTTAATTTATCGTATGCTTTAAAAATAGCGACTGGGGCATCTGTTGTGGTAGGATTGTCTTTATTATAAATCTTATACGTTCCTGCATCTTCATCATAATCAGTATGTTTTGCATTTCCGCCACCGACAACTGAATCATTTCTGTCTCTGTATGTAGAAAGACTCTTAGCACTTTCCTTATCAGATTGCCATTTGTTGTATGCTTCATCAAAATTATTTTGTGCTTTTGCCAAAGCCTTTTGTGCAAGATATAACGCTTGTTGATAGTCTTCCGTTTCAGTTGGAACACTTGTTGAGAATTGAACCTGAGGATCGTTCATCTTCTTTTGGAAGCCTTTATAAACACTTGCATCATAGTGATATTCAACAACATAGTTATAGTAGTTACCGTTTTCATCAGAATCCCATGGTTTGGCAAGTTGTTCCCACTTGTCGATTACAGATGCATTAATACCATCAGTAAATGAATATTGTGTTTTAGTAAAATCTTGTGTACTCGGAGGAACAGGAACCTGTAATCCTAACATTTGGTTAAACAAATTTGCAGACTGATTAGCCAATGCCGTCCTTGCCTGGTTAATCTGCTGTCCTTCGTATTCACAATTTGATTGTCTTGCGACCAGTGATAAGTATCTGGCCTGTGATGCTGCCATACCCATATGCGGTATCTCCTATATTTAGTTTTTTATGTACTTTCTTTTTTTTTTGAGTTCTTTTAGATTGTCATTCTGAGCGTTAGCGAAGAATCTTTGTAACTATTCATAAAGAACCTTGTTCTATCCATGTCTTAATGGGATATTTTAAAAAGTCAATATTCCTACAATAATTATACATTATGTTTACAA
>Ga0247610_10005538_pt1 | contig 13285 bp, 13 predicted proteins | sample 174DNAGHGhighgp2_FD_193483 | JGI IMG/M metagenome (GOLD analysis project Ga0247610, IMG submission 193483) | Sheep rumen microbial communities from Palmerston North, Manawatu-Wanganui, New Zealand - 1742 DNA GHGhigh gp2 | ecosystem: Host-associated > Mammals > Digestive system > Stomach > Rumen...
TCTCATTACACGAATATCTTCATCACCATTATTTAATGCCTCAATACCTGCATATTGAGAATTTGTTGGTGCGCACATTATCGCAAATTGATGAATTTTTGTCATTTGACGAATAATCTCTTCAGGACCTGTAGCGTATCCAAGTCTCCATCCTGTCATTGAATATGCTTTACTAAATCCATTAACAACTATTGTTCTTTCCTTCATTCCAGGTAGGGATGCAATAGATACATGGTTAGTATCATATGTTAATTCAGAATAAATTTCATCAGAAATTACTGCAATATCATGCTTAATAATAACCTCACTTATAGCTTCTAAATCTTTTTTAGTCATTATTGCGCCAGTAGGGTTATTAGGGTAGCACATAATTAAAATTTTAGTCTTTGGTGTAATTGCAGCTTCAAGCTCTTCTTTTGTTAATCTAAATTGATTTTCATTCTTTAGATTAATAATAACAGGCTTACCACCAGCTAAAATACAACATGGTTCATATGAAACATAACATGGAGTTGTAATAATAACTTCATCTCCATCTTCAATCATACTTCTTAATGCCATATCAATAGCCTCACTACCACCAACAGTAACAAGCACTTCCTTTAATGGATCATATTTTACATTAATTTTTCTTTCAAGATATGATGTAATTGCTTTTCTTAATTCCTTTAAGCCAGCATTAGAAGTATACATTGTCTTTCCTTTTTCTAATGTATAAATACCTTCTTCTCTTATATGCCAAGGAGTATCAAAATCAGGTTCACCAACACCTAATGAAATTACACCTTCAATTTCAGATGCAATATCAAAAAACTTTCTTATTCCAGAAGGCTTAAGTGCACAAACCTTTTTAGAAACAAAACTACGCATTATGCACTTACGACCATCCTTTCGTCCTTTTTAACGTCAACTAAAGATGTTCCATGATCCTTATATTTCTTTAAAACAAAGTGAGTTGATGTTGATAATATTGATTCAACTGCAGAAAGCTTTTCAAAAACGAATTTTGAAACTTCTTTCATACTCTTACCTTCAATCATAACCATAAAATCAAATCCACCACTCATTAAATAAACACTTGTAACTTCAGGGAATCTTGCAATTCTTTCAGCTAAATTGTCAAATCCAATACCTCTTTGTGGAGTTACTTTAACTTCAATTAAAGCTGTAACAATTTCTTTTGAAGTATTATCCCAATTTATTAATGTAGTATAACCACAGATTATATGCTCTTTAGTCATCTTATCGATTTCATTCGCGAGCTCAACCTCACTTACTCCAAGCATAATCGCTAAATCATGAAGCTCTATTCTACTATTTTGTTCAAGATTTCTTAAGATTTTTTCTCTTTGTAATTCAGTCATACTATTATCTCCTATCTATATTTCATTTTATGCTCATCTAGTGCATTTTGACATTTAATTTGAAGTTCTTTTATATCTGATTCTTCTATAAATTTCTTAAATTCTTTATAGAATAAGTCTTTATTATAATTCTTTGAACTAAATTTATGAGCCTTACCATATTGATGTTTTAAATGCTTATCAAATATCTTAACTTCAACATTAGATAATACATTTTTTGAAACCTGTGTTTCAAAATAAAAGCCACCTCTTTCAACATTAGCCTCTATATAACAATTCTTATCACAAATATATGCAATACTTATATAGCCATTTGGAACTATTATTGTATCAAGATTAGCTTTATCAATGCCATATTCACCAAGTTCTTTTATAATATTACCTTTTTTATATGTATCTAAGATATCAGTAAATAAGGGTCTTTTTTTAGGTAAAATTCTTAAGATATAAAATCTTATAAAACCACCTATCAAAAATAAAACAAAAACGGCAATGCCAATTGCTAAAAGCATAAAATCATTCATCCCATATTCTTTTTTTGTAAAAAGATTTATTAATGCATAAATTAAAAATGCAAAACCTAAAAATGAGAAAAAGAAAAATACTTTATATCCTCTATTATGATTTCTTTCTACTGCTTCAAAATCTTTTAATTTTTTCTCATAATCAGAATAAATCTTCATTATACACCTCGAATACAAGATTAGTTTAATTATACACTTATTTGTATATAAATTCAATTTATAATAAATTGTACTTATTTTAATAGAATATTTAATTAAATGATATTATAAAAGTTAATATATTATTGTATAATTTATTTGGTGATTAAATTATGGAAATATATTTTGATAAATTATCATCATTTTATGATGAAGCATTAAGAAAAAGTAATCTATGTGTAACAGTAAGTGATAATAATGAATTTTATTATTATGAATTTAATGTTATTAATAGAATTGCTAAAGTTAGAACAAATGATAATAAATATATTGAAGAAGCTTCTTCTTTCTTTCATGATAATAATAAATATATTACTAAAATTTATACTTTAGATAATTCATTTTATCAAGAATTTGATGAGGTTATGGTATATAAGCTTCCAATTAAAGTTATTCTTCCTACTGAATTTTTAATATCTAAGGAAAGATATGAAGCAATTGATAATACATTACATGATCTTGATTCTATATATTTACCTGTTGCAATTATTGATGATGAATATGTTTTATTAGATGGACATATTAGATTATATATTATGCAGGAAAACCTTAAGAAATTAGTATATGTATATTTAGATGAACCTGAACATTATATTAAGGATTTAATATATATTGGCAAAGAACAAAATGTTAAAACAATTAAAGATGTTGAATTAGTTTCTGAAAAGCAATATAAGTCTATTTGGGAACCATTTATTGATCAATTAAAAAACAATTCTTTTTAAATAAAAATTCCCCCAATTATTTTGGGGGATATTTTTATAGTGATGCAATATATGAATTTAGATATGAAGCATTATAAAAATATTTATATGAAATATTATTTGTTACAGTAATACCACCATCTATTATTTCTAATACGTTATTTTCTTTATCATAATTTGCTAAAGAAATTGAACCAGATGTTTGGAATGATGTACCATCAGGTAACATTGTTGGTAATACAACACATGCTCCACCACCAGATGTTTGACCTAATACTTTTGCATAGCCATATTCATTACATAAATTTACAAATTCATTTGCTGCTGAATAAGTATAGCCTGATGATAAAACATAGAAATCATATGAAGATGCATATGAATCATTATCAGTAAAATCACCATCTAGATCACAATCAACTTGATATGTATATTTAATTAATGCTTTCGTATGTTCATTATATGTATAAACAACTATATCTTCATCAGTTAATAGACCAATTGTTTCAATCATTGATGCAATTGAACCACCACCATTTAATCCAAGGTTTATAACAACATTTGAATAATTATCTCCAATAGCTTCTAATGCATTAGTAAGCATATAGAATGTATCTGTTGTTTGTGATGAAGAATCACCTGTAAGTTCAAATGAATCTAAGCTTACTAATGCTGTGTCACCAGATGCCTTATAAAGTGATGATGTCTTTCTATTAAAAGGATTAAATGATGAAGTTTGTGATGCTTTATAGTATGTATATAATTCATTATATGTGCTAGATATATTACTTCTATTAACATTAGTATTATATTTATAATCTTTATTACTTGATGAATTATATGAATATGAGCTTACACCAGTATGTCCATCATCTAATTCATAATATAAAACATTTAAAGTAGCCTCTATATTAGTAGTTGATGATAATGATAATAAAGAGTCTTTATATTTTTCTAATATATCATATGCACTTGTAATACCTTTATAATTATTTAATCCAAAGAAATTATCTATAATTAGTGCTAAAGTATCATAAGAATATTGTCTTAATTCAATTGATTCATCTAATGTTACATTAGAAAATAATGCTTTTTCTTGTGTTGTAGCAACAGATGAATCAAATACATAACCACTACCTGTATAATAAAGGTTATAGTATAGTGGTGAAGCGAATAAAATATTTGCTACTGCTTCTGGTAATATTGCCATTCCATCTATTTCAAATATTTCCATATTATAATTTGATAGATTAATAACTTGTGTTTCAGGTGATTGAATATATTCTTTTGTTGCCTTAACCATTTTATCAGTAATATTATATGTATTTGTATTACCTAGTGCATCAATATATGTTGGAAAATTATTTAATGTAATTTCATTTGTAGATGGATTAATTGTAATTGTAACTACTTCGTCATCAGATGTAGTTTTTGTATATGTATACAAATTACCATTTTTTGTAACCTTTACTGATGATGCAGTAATATAACCATCCATAACATTAATAAAATCATTTAGTGATACATATGGGATAATGCTATCTTGATAGTAATATGTATTTAAAATAGGATTTTTTAATGCTTTGTTTTCAACAATATTAGAAACATTTAATTGAACCATAGTAAAATTTGATTCATCTATAGATTCAATTGTACTAACTACTTCTGTTGTAGTATTTGATGATGTAGTTACGTTATCTGTTGTAGTTTCTATTGTTGTAGTTATATTATCAGTTGTAGTTTCAATTGGACTTGAAATAGTTGTTGTTTCTACACTTGTTGTTGTAGTTTTAGTTGTATTAGAATTAGCTCTATTATTAGAACTTGAACTTGTTGTTGGATTTAAATAATCTTGTAATCCATTAACAATGCTACAAGATGCTAATGATAAAATACTTGAAGCTGCTAAAATGCTATATAATAATCTCTTCTTTTTCATAAAAGATACCTCATTTCATTTAAGTTACCTTAATTATAGATATTGAATTTAAAAATAACTTAAATGAATTTTGTTAAAAATATGTGAATAAAAAGATGACCAAGCGGTCATCTTTAAATAATATATTAGTTTTTAAGTGAGTTTAATGGAGCAGGTATTTGGCCACCACGATTAATAAATACATCTGGTTTTACAGTAGATACCTTCATAATTGGACCATATCCTAAAAGTCCACCGAAATTAACGATATCTCCAGCCTTACGACCTATAGCAGGAATAACTCTTACTGCAGTAGTTTTTGAATTAATCATACCAATTGCAGCTTCATCAGCAATAATACCAGAAATTACTTCAGGAGTTGTATCACCAGGAATGATAATCATATCAAGACCTACTGAACAAACAGCTGTCATAGCTTCAAGTTTTTCAATTGATAAAGCACCTGATTGTGCTGCAGCAATCATACCAGCATCTTCAGATACAGGGATAAATGCACCAGATAATCCACCAACTCTAGATGAAGCCATAACTCCACCTTTCTTTACTGCATCATTTAACATTGCAAGAGTTGCAGTTGTACCACATGCACCACATTGTTCAAGACCAATTTCTTCAAGGATATGTGCAACTGAATCACCAACTGCAGGAGTTGGAGCAAGTGATAAGTCAACAATACCAAATGGAACGCCTAACATTTTAGATGCTTCAACACCAACAAGTTGACCCATTCTTGTAACCTTAAATGCAGTCTTCTTAATTATATCAGCAATTTCTGAAATAGGAGCATCCTTAGGAGCCTTAGCAAGAGCAGCTCTTACTACACCAGGTCCTGATACACCTACATTAATTTCAACATCTGGTTCACCAACACCATGGAAAGCACCAGCCATGAATGGATTATCTTCTACTGCGTTGCAGAATACTACAAGCTTAGAAGCTCCAATACATTCTCTATCCTTAGTTAATTTTGCAGCTTCAACAACCTTTTGACCCATAAGCTTAACAGCATCAAGGTTAATACCAGCTCTTGTTGAACCAACGTTAACTGAAGAACATACTAATTCAGTTTCAGCTAATGCACGTGGAATAGAATCAATTAATTCTCTATCACCTGCAGAGAAACCTTTTTGTACTAATGCACTATAACCACCAACAAAGTTTACACCAATATCATGTGCAACCTTATCTAATGTCTTAGCATACTTAACAGGATCTCCACCTGAAACACCAACTAACATAGAAATAGGTGTAACAGAGATTCTCTTGTTAACGATAGGAATACCATATTTCTTAGAAATAGTTTCCCCTGTCTTGACTAAATCTTTAGCGCATCTATAGATTTTGTTATATACTTTTTCACAAGACTTATCAATATCAGTATCCATACAATCGATTAAAGAAATACCCATAGTTATTGTTCTAACATCTAGGTTTTCTTCTTGAATCATCTTGATGGTTTCCATTATTTCATTATTTGTATACATCTTTTTACCACCTTTTAAATTTTGTGCATTAAATTGAAGATGTCTTCATGCATGCAATGAATTTCTAGCTTCTTTTCTTTTCCAAGAGCATTCATTTCATCTACAAAATCTGTAAATTCAATGTCTAATTCATCAATATTGATGATCATAAACATTGCGAAATAATTGTCAATAATTGTTTGAGTAACATCATTAACATTTGCCTTATGCTTTGAGCATAAAGTAGAAACACCAGCAAGAATACCAACTGTATCCTTACCAACTACTGAAAGAATTGCGTTCATATTAATTAAAACCTCACTTATTTTATTAAAATCTATTTTATTTTACTATAAATATAAATATTTATAAACATATTAATAATTTTAGTTACATTGTAAACGTTTTACAAAACTACATATTTATTGAAGAAATCATTTGTAAATAGTAAAAATAATTTACATTAAACCAGAATATTATTGAAGCTAGTGAATAAAATGCAGTTAATGCTGCTGGTAAAACATAACCTAAAATTCTTATCCAAGGATTCTTCTCTTGAAATACTCTTTTTCTTGAAAGAATATAATGAACAAGAATGAATATAAAAAGATAAATGACAGATGCAAAAACTATCCAATCATAATTAAATTTAGGTGCTACATTAAAATCAACATTAAACCCTTTATTCATAAGTATAATATCCCATGACATTATCATTATTGATAGTAACGTTACTACAATAGATGCATGCATTAGAAAGCCACAAATCTTATATCTTCTTAAAATTAAAAAAATTATAATTGAAATTAATGATAAGATTGATATAGCGAAAAAAATTATACTTAGTACAAGAAATACTAACATAAATATCACCTCAACAATATCTTATTTTAATTATAAAACATTTTCTAAGAAATCTCAACAATAGAAAAAATGCAAGGATTTTAATCTACCCTTGCATTTATATTGTAATATTATTATATTACTTAGGTTGCTTTCCGATGTATGCTAAGATACCACCATCAACATATAATATATGACCGTTAACAGCATTTGAAGCATCAGATGCTAAGAATACAGCTGGACCAGCTAATTCTTCTGGTTGTAACCAACGGCCTGCTGGTGTCTTTGCACAAATGAAAGAATCAAATGGATGACGAGATCCATCAGCTTGTCTTTCACGTAATGGAGCAGTTTGTGGAGTTGCGATATAACCAGGTCCAATACCATTACATTGAATATTGAACTCACCATATTCAGAACAAATATTACGAGTTAACATCTTTAAACCACCCTTAGCAGCTGCATAAGCAGATACTGTTTCACGTCCTAATTCAGACATCATTGAGCAGATGTTAATAATCTTACCATGACCCTTCTTAATCATTCCAGGGATAACTGCCTTAGAAACGATGAAAGGAGCATTTAAATCTACATCAATAACCTGACGGAATTGAGCAGCAGTCATTTCAAGCATAGGAATTCTCTTGATAATACCAGCGTTATTAACTAAGATATCAATAACTCCTACTTCCTTTTCAATCTTTGCAACCATTGCATTAACAGCATCTTCATCAGTTACGTCACAAACATAACCATGAGCAGTAATACCTTCTGCCTTATAAGCTTCAAGACCCTTGTCTACTAATTCTTGCTTAATATCGTTGAAAACGATAGTAGCACCTGCAGCAGCAAAGCCCTTTGCGATATTGAAACCAATACCATAAGATGCACCAGTGACTAGAGCAATTTTGCCATCTAGTCTGAAATCATTCATTGTCATTATTTTCTTCCTCCAATTTTTTTTGAATAATATAGGCTATTCAACCTTTTTATAATTAAATTAAAACTATAAAGATTTTAATTTATTATTAATGAAATTAAATGAAAATTCCATATCTTCAGGTTTAGAACCTTCAAATATTAAATATGCATTAGGACATAAAGCTTTGATTTTAGGTAACATATAATCAAAGTTCATCATACCTTTTCCAATACAGCATTGTTTTAATGCACCATCTTCAATAACGAAGTCTTTAATATGGAAAATTACAATTCTATCCTTAAATAATTCTAAGCATCTATCAAAAATTGCAGTATGATTCATATAATTTTCCATTGCAAGATAATTATAAATATCAACTGTATAATAAATAGATTTTGAGCCAATCTTATCAACTAATTCTTTTAAACGATCAGGATTCCACATACAGTGGCCAAAAGCACCTTCTAATGCAATTTTTGCATTATTTTCTTCTGCTACTTTTGCAAGTTCACCAAAAATTTTTATATTTTCTTCTAAAGCCTCAGGTTCTCTATTTAAAGGATTATATGTCCACTTATCATCATTATAAGAACCTGTTTCGCTTCCAACATAACCTGCGTGGAAGTCATTTTCATATTTTAAATGTTCAGCAAATTTTTCCTTTAATTGTAAAACCTTAGATTTATCGGAGTGAACTGGATTAAAATATGCACCAAGCATAGCAATCTCTAATCCTTCTTTTTTAAAAGTTTCATAGTAATAATTAGCTTTTTCTTTAGATAAAGTTCCTGCAAGACCAGATTCACCTTCAATTGCTTTATTTAAAACTAATTGAACAGCTTCAAAGCCAACTTCTTTAGCTTTTTTAGCTAAAGTTTCAGCATTTGATTTTCCGAAATCATGCACTCTAACTCCTATTTTCATACTATTACCTCCATATGAAATAGATAGACATTAAGTGCCACAGGTATTCCAGTGACACTTAATAAATTATTTTTTAATATAATTAACGTTGTACACGTCCGTTAGCAGAACCACCAGCTAATGCGTTAACTTCTGCTTCAGTAACTAAGTTGTAGTCACCATTGATTGTATGCTTTAATGCTGAAGCTGCAACAGCGAATTCTAGAGCCTTAGCTTGATCGCCATTGAACTTGATTAAACCATTGATAACTCCACCAGAGAATGAGTCACCACCACCAACACGGTCGATGATTGGGTTAAGATCATAATGCTTAGATTCATAGAATTCCTTACCATTATAGATTAATGCCTTCCAACCATTGTGTGTAGCAGAAATTGATTCACGTAATGTAGAAATAACATACTTGAAGCCGAATTCTTTAGCCATTTGTTCGAAAATCTTATGGTATCCAGAAGCATCTGTCTTACCACCTTCAACGTCTGCATCTGGCTTGAAGCCTAAGCATAATTCAGCATCTTCTTCATTACCAATACATACGTCTACATACTTCATTAAAGGCTTCATAATAGAAATTGCCTTTTCAGAAGTCCATAACTTCTTACGGAAGTTTAAGTCTACTGATACAGTAACACCATTTCTCTTAGCAGCTTCGCAAGCTAATCTTGTTAATTCAGCAGCCTTATCAGAGATTGCTGGAGTAATTCCTGACCAGTGGAACCAAGTTGCACCCTTCATGATTGCATCGAAATCGAAATCAGAAGCATCTGCTTCAGCGATTGCAGAATGTGCTCTATCATAAATAACCTTTGAAGGTCTCATTGAAGCACCAGTTTCAGCATAGTAAATACCTACTCTGTCTCCGCCTCTTGCGATGTAGTCAGTATGAACACCATAACGTCTTAAAGAGTTTAAAGCTGCCTGACCAATTTCATGAGTTGGAAGCTTAGAAACGAAATATGCATCATGTCCATAGTTTGCTAATGAAACTGCAACGTTAGCTTCTCCTCCACCCCAAATGATATCGAAGTTATCAACCTGGATAAATCTCTTGTTTCCTGCAGGTGATAATCTTAACATTAATTCTCCTAATGTAACTACCTTTGCCATTTTAAATTATTCTCCTTTTATTTTTTATTATTTTTCAATTTTTACTTTGACAACAACTTTTTCAACGATTTCATCATCAGCTTTACACTTAGCTAGATGAACATCTTCTGTATAAACTAGAGCAAAACCTTCCTCTAGAGTGAAGTATACAGCACCTTCAACCTTACTTGGATCATCTCCATTGTATTTTGTTACATCCTTAACATCATTATATTCAGTTGTAACCTTTAAGCTTGGATTAGTAATATGAGTATAACCAATTACTTCCTTACCCTTTAATACAATTTGTATATCAATATAATTTTCATGATTTTCAAAGAAGCACTCATTTAAAGGACGTGCAACATAAGTATCACGATTAATATATACATTATCTCCATCTACAACTGTCTTTCCCTTAGGTAAAGCCATTAAATCATGGCTTAATAAATAATCAATTGCAGTATCGATATTATGAGCTATACCCTTATAACGGTATAAGTCAACTAATTTTCCTACGATCATTTTATTTCTCCTTAACTATCTTACAACTTCAGCTGAACCATTCGCAGCCATAAACTGTTCAATATCTTCAATTGTGAATGTTGCAGCATCACCGTAAATAGTATGCTTTAAAACAGATGTTGCAAGTCCATATCTTACAGCATAATCAGGATCATCAAAATTCTTTAATAATCCATGAATAACACCTGATGCGAAAGCATCACCACCACCAATACGGTCAAAAATATTGAAACGAATTGGATCTGTTAAATGCCATGTTAATTCATCACCCTTAAGGCTAAAATAATAGCCTGCTAAAGAGTTATCAGTTGCTGTATAAACAACTCTATCAGTACCAAAGATATACTTTAAGTTATACTTTCTAATCATCTTAGGGAAGACATTTCTTCTCTTAGCACCTAACGTTTCATTCATATCGAATCCTTCATCAAGTGGAATTTCAAGAATAGTATTAGCGTCATAGAAAGATGCAAATACTATATCTACATAATTCATGAATTCTTTATATACTGGTCTAGCCTCTTCAACTGTCCAAAGCTTAGCACGATAGTTAAAATCGAAACTTACAGGAACATTATGTTTCTTAGCTTCTTTAACAGCTCTTAATGCTACACTTCTAACTCTTTCACCTAAAGCTAATGTAATTCCAGATAAATGGAACCATGTTGCATCAGTAAATATTTCATCCCAGTCAAATTCATCTTCTTGAATACGAGTGATAGCACTATGCTTACGGTTATAGATTACTTTTGAAGGTCTTCCACCGAATCCAGTTTCTAAGAAGTAAATACCAATTGTTGTAGAACCTCTTACAATATACTTAGTGTTAACACCATTTGCCTGTAAATGTGTAACTGCTCCATCACCTAGTTGATTAGGTGGAAGCTTAGACATAAAGTAAGTATTATGTCCCATATGGGCTAATGATACTGCTACGTTTGCCTCTCCACCACCATAATTAACTATAAATGAATGAGTTTGATTGATTGTTGCATAATCTGGTGTAGATAATCTTAACATTATTTCACCAAAAGTAATAATTTTTTCTTCTTTCATTCAATCAGCTCATTTCTTTTTTATTATAATAAATTAATATTTTAAACTAAATTACTTTGCAGCAAGTTCTGCTCTAGCAGCCTTAACAGCCTCAACATATTGCTTAGCACGAACTGTAGTTTCTGCTAAATCTCCCTTTGCAGCTGGTGCAGTTAAATGTGAACCAGAAGAAATTGCAACAGCACCCTTCTTAATCCATTCGCCAGCATTTTCAAGGTTAACACCACCTGATGGCATTAAATCGCAATAAGGAAGTGGTCCATGAACGTCCTTGATGAAGTTAGGTCCTAACATATCGCCAGGGAATACCTTAATTACATCTGAACCATATTCCATAGCTGTAACAATTTCCTTAATTGTTTGGCAGCCAGGTACATAAGGTACTTGGTATCTATTGCATAATAAAGCAACTTCCTTGTTCCAAGATGGTGCAACGATAAATTCAGCACCTGCAAGGATTGCAGCACGTGCAGTTTCAGGATCTAATACAGAACCAGCTCCAACACATAATTTAGATGCAGGGATTTGTTCCTTTAAAGCTCTAATAACTCTATCAGCACCAGGTACTGTGAAAGTTACTTCAATAGATTCAACTCCTCCATCTGTACATGCCTTAGCAATGTTGATAGCTTCTTCTTCATTCTTTGCACGAACAACGGCAACAACACCACAGTTAGCAATTCTAGTTAAAACATCGAATTTCTTTTTCATTATTTATAACCTCTTTCGTTTTTTATGTAATTTCTTACGAAATTATACATATATCATTATAATTTTATTTATATGTTTTGTCAATTAATTTAAACCAAAAGTCCTAGCCTTAATGGTCTTATTTGTCCAAAAAATAAAATCAGAGATAAATTATAGACATTAATTATTGCAATTTAACAACATATTAATTTAAAAAATATTTTATTTCTTTTACAAAAAATATCCCAGAATAAATCTGGGATAATTAATTATTTATTTTGTCCGTGACAGAATTTGTATTTTTTACCAGAACCACATGGACAAGGATCGTTAGGGCCACAATTAACAAATAGTGATTCATCTAATTTAGGTTCTATAGCTTTTTGAATTAATCCATGACAGAATTTGAATTTCTTACCAGATCCACATGGACATGCAGAATTAGGTGTTATATTAACTAACTGTTCAGGAGCTAATGGCTTTAATCCATCAGTTGTAAGCTTTGGCATAATTTCTTCTAATTCTTTATCAAGTGGAGATTCTGTTTTTACAACCTCAGTAATAGGCTTATTTTGGTTGCCTAAAGCACCATGGCAGAATTTAAACTTCTTACCAGATCCACATGGACATGGATCGTTTGGTCCACAATTAACAAACTTGTTATGGTATGGATCAGCCTTTCTTACCTTAGACATATCCTGGTTAGTATTTAATCCCTTCATTGGATCTTGTTCAGGAGTTTGTCTACGGAACTGAATTCTTGCATGCATTGCTGTAATGAAGATTTCTTCATTCATCTTCTTATTTAATAATTCAAATTTCTTATAACCTTCACGTTGGTATAATTCAAGTGGGTTATTTTGTGCATATTGTTGTAAATAAATACCTTGACGGAATCCATCCATATCATCAATATGCTCTCTCCAGTTCTTATCAAGAATAGGTAAAATGATTCTCTTTATAAACATCATCTTATTCTTCTTAATAACATCTGGGTCTTCCTTTAATACTTCTTCAGGAACCATTTCTTTGAAGTCTTCTTCACATTG
>Ga0247610_10005539_pt1 | contig 13281 bp, 12 predicted proteins | sample 174DNAGHGhighgp2_FD_193483 | JGI IMG/M metagenome (GOLD analysis project Ga0247610, IMG submission 193483) | Sheep rumen microbial communities from Palmerston North, Manawatu-Wanganui, New Zealand - 1742 DNA GHGhigh gp2 | ecosystem: Host-associated > Mammals > Digestive system > Stomach > Rumen...
AAACAAATGCGCACTCCAGTGACCGCAAGCAAGCCCCGCTCAAGTACTACAAGCCGGACGGAGCAAGAGCCCAGCCCGGCCAGAGAGTGAGGAAGTATAGAAGGTGAACGTCAGAAATGCTATTTTTAGTAATCAAATATCCATGATTGAAGAAATCATTTCCTTTGTTGGGAAACCTAGAATCGTTGATTTTCCATTTTCATTGATATCTACTTCTATGTAATTTCCGTTTTCTAATTCGTAATTTTTATAGCGATTGCTCAAAAAAAGAATTTCTTGATTAGTGGAACCAATCCATTGTCTTTCAAGGGTTCGGTATTCTTGGATATAGCGACCAACAATTAAAATATCAGAGACGGACTTAATTTTCTGCTTTTCCGACTGATCAATCTCAGATAGTTCATAACCTGTGAAAATCATTACAGAAATGCCATTTGACTTACACATCTTGCAAAGTTTATAGGCTTCTTCAAACTGATCTAAGGGTTCTCCGCCAAGAATAGTGATGCCTTCAACATTCTCTTCAACAATCATCTCAAAAAGCTGTTCTACCGAAAACTCTTGTTTTTTTTCAAAACTCCACATTTGAGTATTCCAGCAGCCTTTGCAGTGTATTGAGCAGCCTTGAACCCAAATTACCAACCGGCACCCTGGTCCATAAATAAAGCTTTGACTTTCTATGTGAGCGATATTCATTCTAATATGTTCTTTTAACTAAAACAAGTTTAATCTTGTTTTTGATTTTTTCTTCTTTTACGTAATAGCCTTTCGACTTGGCTTTTTCAATTATGGCATTTTTTTGTTTTTCTACAAAGGCTTTGCGTTCATTTTCAATGCGGATTTTTTCAGCAAGTTCAATTTCTTCTAACCTTTTTTGGTATAATATATTGTATTGTTTTTCAATGTTTTCCAAAAAAGAACTAACTGTTTTGTATTGTTGTAAATCAATGTTTCCCCAGGGATAGTGAGGTCCAAAGCGCATATTTTCTGCACTTGAATCATGCATATAAACATATCGACCATCTTGCAGATGAAATTTTTGCATACCATAATAATCACGACGATCCGTTACAATATCGGTTCCCTGTATCTGGTATTTACATCCACATTGTTCTAATGCTTTGCAAAGAATCTCTTTGTCAATAAAAGGGGTAATAGTCTTTACAATACTGCTCATTGTTGCTTGCCCTTTAGAATGTTCTTGTTCTTTATTTCGACCTGTTGAAAATATTCATCTGTCTTTTTTACAGATTGCAAATTATCCAAGTCATCAAGAAGTTCTTGTAATTCCGAAAGACACATCTCTCCTTTTATGCCGGAAGTTGATGCGTCTATTTTTCCGTTTTCATCAATGGTTATAGTTATTCGTTGTTCTGCCATAAGATTTCTCCTATTTTATCGCACAAAGTTTGGCATTAAATCTTTCTGCTTCTTGTTTTCCCAAGTTATAGTCCTCCCAATATTCTATAGCAAGATAGGTATTTCGTTCATAGGAGAACAATTTTCCTATTTGCGGTAGTTGCGGAATGTTTTGAATGTCGAATTTTCCAGAGATTCCGTTTGACTGTTTCTTTTTTGAAAAAACATCTAAAGAAGATTTTTCTGCAGGTTCTATATTTTCTTTTTCAATTTTTTCCTTTTCATCTTTTTTTGCATTGATACTATTTTCAATTCTTTCTTTTTCCTTTATAATTTTATTTTTTTCATCTATGACCTTTTGAATAAATACATTTTCGTTTCGTATTTCTTCTTGAAATTTTTTACAGAGATTGATTTTATTTTCGATATTTTCCCTGTCTTGTTGTTTCATTTCAATTATATCCGAAAGATTTCCTATTTTTTCTAGGGAATCATTTAATTGACCATTTTTTTTATCAAAATCATCTTGAAGGTCAACTTTCTCTTTTTCCTCCATATTTTTTTCATCATTAATCTTCTCCGCATCAAGCTTCGCTTTGATCTTTTCCAATTCTTTTTCTAAGAATGTTTTTTTCTCCAATAATGCCTTTTTTTCTTTTTCACTTTGCGATAATTGCCCATTGATGGACGCGACCTGCTTTTTCAAGCCATCAAGCCATTCTTGAATCTTAGATTCGCTTTCAATTTCATACTGCTTACAGAAAGAACAAATCTTTGATTCTCTATTTTTCCTTTTTTCAGATAATTTTTTTTCAATTTCTATTTGGAAATTATTCTTATCGTTCAACTCTTGTGCCAAATTTTCAATTTCATCGTCAATCAAAGCTTTTTTATTTTCCACATCAATTTCTTTTGACTGCTTGACAATTTCACGATAGATTTCATTTACCTTATTTATTTTTTCGTCCTTTTCATTCTTTGACAGATTTGCAAAATCAACTTCTTCTATTTTTAGAAGTTGTTCTTTTAAATTTGAAAACAGATTTTTTTTGCCCAAAAAGAGCCTTTTTATTCTAGATGAAATAGTTTTTTCTTTCTGTTCCGATTCCTCGATTTTTGTTATGAGAGAATCGAGCTTAGATTTAATTTTTATTTTTTCATCATTCCATTGCGTATATAAGTTGTGATCTTTAGCATTTTCTGGCAGATAGAACGGAACATTTCTCCAAGAATAGGTGATTTCTTCCGATACACCATCATCCTTAAATACCGGTTTTTGTTCTTCGTATTCAGTTTTAGGCAGAAGTTCTTTTATTTTATTATCGCCTAATTCCTTGAATGATGAGGCGATTATTTCAATGGGCGATATATTTTCCTGATTAAGATAAACAATCTTTTGTCCTACTATATTTTGCCTTTCGGTCTCTTTTACAAATTTAAATAATGTTCCGTAGACATAATCTTTGCCGTTGAATTTATTGTCGTCATAAAAGACATCAATTGGTTTTGAATGTACATCCTGTGGAGTGTCTTCAACAATTTCAGTTTTAGCATTTGACCAAAACTGATAACAATAATGACGAAAAAGTTCTTTTATATCATTTTTGGATGTTTCAAACAAGAAATGTGCTGCTGAAAGACTTGTACTAGTGAGTTGTCCACCAAAAAACAATCCTTCGGAATCATCTGATTTTGGATTTTTTAGGATAAAGGTACCTTTGTTTTTTACACCGGAATACCTTATGAGAGACTTGCCCACAATAGGGAGCAACTCTTGCGAATAATCATTAACTAGAATATATACCTTTATTTTTTCTGCAATATTGAAAAGTAAATTAATTAATTCGTTGTCTGTTATTTTTTCAGAATAAATACAGATGAAACCACTATCAGTATTTTTTATAAATTGCGTAATGAATTGTTTTGGTGTACTGCGAGTGATTGGACCATCTTTCAGCATCCAAAAATCATTAATCTTTTCTTTCCCGTAATTTACGGTTTCTTCTTTTTGTACAGGTAGGATTTTATTCAACATAATCAACCTTTGAAAACATCTTCAATAAATCAATCATTAGGATCCAAATCTATCGGTGCATTCAAATGCCAGAATTCAGTTTGTGATTTCGTTTGGAAAAAATGCAAATCTGGAATTCTTAATTGATTTCGGAATTTTTTAAAAGCATCTTCATCAGTAATTTCTTTTGCGTTGCTTTCGAAATCTCTTGGCGTAAGATACTTTTCAGAGATTTTTTCCCTTAAGAGATAATCACGCCAAAGAATTGCATTTTCTAAATCATATGGCATCAATTTTACGGAATCTATCATACCTGAAAAATCTTTCCAATTGCAGGCATAATTTTTGATTTTAAAATCCTTGTATTCTGGCCTAAATTCAATTTTTAGGCGGTCATATTTGGGCTCATAATTAGGCAGTATATTAGTAATTATCTCTTTGAGATTATCACTTCGGGGTACGGGACTATTTTGCTTGAATACAATTTTGCCTTCTTTTCCGATGTGCCCCGAAAAGTAGCAAGTAGTTTGCTTGTCATCTTCTAAAATTAGTATGGCGCAGATAGTATCGGAATTTTGATTAAGCGCTCCACATAATTCTGATTTTGTTAGAGTAAATTGAGTATAATCATTTTCCTCATTTTTGTCTTTTTGAGCAGGAATTAAAAAATGTCCCTCTTTGCTAAAGCCTAAGTCCAATTCATTTACAAGGCTGTTGGGGTATGGTGATTCGCGATGGAAATATAAAATGACATTTCCAAAATAACGATCTTTGCTAGTAAACCATATTTTATATTTTCCTTCTTCGGATGTCGGAAGAAAGCCTGTTTGTTTTACAGATTCCCCCAATGCCGTTATTTGGTTTTCATCATTGTAAACCCCAATCTCTTTAAGATATGCGTTTATGCGATTGTTTATTAGGGAATTATCGAAACGACGACCATTGAGATATTCCTGGATGTCGGTACGAAGTACATCCTTTTTTAGCCTCATATAAACAGTCGCCGATTTTACTTTGATACTTTTATTAAAGGTTATCTTCATAGTCTTAATTTTGTCTAAAGGTTTTTTGCGCCAACATCTTTAAATCTTCAGAACGAGATTTAAAGGAGAAATAATTGTAACTTCCTAAAATAACAAGCTGAAATTTTGCACGCGTAATTGCAACATTGAGTCGATTAGGGTTGTCCAAAAAACCGTCTCTTTTAGTTTGAACCATTGACAAAAAGACGATGTCTGCTTCATGTCCTTGAAATTTGTCAACCGTATGCAGTTTTATGTTGATATTATTGATATTGAAATCAGAGTAAGAGTTTTCATTGCCCGTGATTTTACGAAGATTTTCACGAAGTTTTGCTTCTTGTCCACGATAAAAAGTGAGAACTGCAACAGTCCATTTTTTTCCTTCTGGTTGAGGATTCTGTTTTGCGAATTCGATAAACTTTCTTAGGTGTTGTGAAAGTGCTTTAACCTCTTCCTCATTATAATTACGTTTTGTTTCTCCATTCACATCAATCCACACACTATGCTTCTTATAATTCGTATAATTCCATTCGCGGTTAAGATTCGCAGTGTCTTGAAGGGCATTTTCTTCTTTATAGAATTGCTCTCTTGGAAACTTGGATATTTCTGGGTGCATTCGATGTTGAAAAACAAGTGTTTCTCGGCGTAAGCTTAAATCAATTGGGTCGAATCCGTCAGAAATTGTTGATATGACTTTTGTACGACGTCCTTTGATTCCCTTTACCAATGATTCCAAAATTGACGGGAATGCCATAGCGGCAATCTGGTTGATTTTTTCTTCAACTTCACCTCCATCAACTGATTTTGGCAAAAGATTTTCGATTTGTTGAGAATAATTTTGTCCTTTTGTTTTTTTCTCTATCAAACGTAATTGGTGTTCACGGTCAATTCGCCACGCAATTTCTTCGGCCCAATTTTTTTCTACAAAGTATTTGTTTAAATCTTCTACGGCTTCAAAACTATTTGTTATTTCTTTACTTTTTTCTTTGAGATAAAAGTTATGTTTCTTTTGCCAACAATTGTGTTCAAAGGCGTGTTGCGATTCAAACCATTTCGAATATGTCAACACAGCATGGGTTTCTGGTAAAATGTTGGAATATTCTTTCAATAACTTGTTTTCAATAACAACAACATCAAATGCATAAAGTTCAAGTTTGCTAATATTCTTTATGTTTTTGATGTTAAGACAAATGTATTTATTTTTAAATTCTGGACGATTCTTTAATTCGATTTCAATAAACTTCATGACTTCGGATGTTACTGGTAAAATAAATCTATTGTATTTATTATTCTTATAAAGGCATTTTTCAATTTTTTGTAGATAGAAAATCGCTTGTTGCAATTCAGATGGAACTCCTGATTGCGAAATATTTGAAACGATTTCATTTCTATCGGTAAAAGGAGAAAGTTGCATACAGTCTCCCGCAAGAATCCATTTTTTTGCATAAAGCGCGGGAACAAGAAATTCTTGGAATGTGGTTTTGCTACTTTCATCAATTATTAAATAATCAAATTCAGGAACAATGGGAGTAGATTTTCTTCGATTTTTGAATTTTGGATTTTTTAGGATGCCGATTGTTGTTCCACAAACAAGATTGGCTGAATCGAGCAGAAAATCTTCTGAAATATCATTTTCTTCAATGAGATTATTTATTTGAAATTCCTTTATTTCTGCATTAATGCGATTTTCATCGCCAATTCTGACAGGAAGGATATTAAATTTATCCAATAATTTTTGATCTTTCAGTCTTTCTAGAACATTATCAATAGCGACATGCGTACTTCCGCAAAGTAATATTCGTTTACCCTGTTTTATGATTTGACATATAAGCTCCAAAATGACTGTTGTTTTCCCAGAACCGGGTGGTCCCTCAAGAATTGCAAAATCAGGCGTATTTAAAGCCTTATTAACGAAGCTTCTTTGTTCTTTACATCCATTACGGTTGTCTTCGGTTAACACTTCCCAATTCGTAATGAGATTATTTTCGGGATATTGCCAACGAGTTTGCAACTTGTTATTAAAAAGCTTGATGAGATTTACGTGTTCTTTAACAGGCTGATTTTTGAGTGTGCTTATTGCATCCAGTTGCTTTTCGAGCTGATACGTGTTAACTTTTACCGTTAATTTTGAACCATCTTTACCTTGGCCTCCTTCCGGAAAACAGTAGTCATAATATTTTCCACCTTTTTTCCGTAAAACTATTTTATTTTCATCTTCTTTTCCTGCGGCAACTTCGTACGAATTTTTGTTGTCATCACGAATTTCAATATCATCATCAAAAAAATATCTCAGCGGTGAAAGAATTTGGTTCTCATCGCCTTGATTACCATCATCTATATCTAACAGTTGAATCCAGTAAAAATCCTTATCTCGCTTATTAGGCCGCTTAATTCTGAATTTTAATTTTTCACTAACAATTGTTTTGTCATAATCAGAATCGCTTTTTAAAGAAATAGATAAAATGTCTCGTTCGATGAATGAAAATTTTTCGCCATTTTCGTACTTAAGACGATCGAAGTCAATATAAGATTCTAATTTGCTGCCTTGTATTTCCTTTCTATTTGGGGGCAGAAGTCCAATTTCTTTGTCCTTAATGTAAACGATCTCGCGGTAATCATCTTTTTTGATAATTATCCCAATGTGATTGTTCTTTTCGTGTACGAGTTGTAAATCAATATCATCAAAGCCCCAAATTACACGAGAAAAATTTTCTTCCTTAAAATCTAGATCTAAGATTTTATTGTTCCATTGGTCTTCAGTAATTTTGATAGACCCTTTTTGGTTTTCAGATTTATATTTTATTTCTTCTGAAAAATCTGGCTTAAAATCATCATCAGTGATAATCTTATAATGAAATTTTTCGGCCGGAATTTCAAATAATCTTCCCTCAAGTTGTAATTCAGCTAAATTATTTTCATTTATTTTTATCCAATTTGCTTTTACATCATCCTTCTTTTTTAAGTTGCATATTGCATTGTCTAAATACGTTTCAAATGGCGAAAAAGCCTGTTCAGCAGTCTTTTGAATAGCCGTAGAAATAGCAACATTTTTATCAAAACGAATGTTTTGATTTTCTTTAGGCAAATTTATATAATAATGTCTCATGCAGAATTAAATGAAAGGATTATTATATGTTTCCTGTTTCAATTTTGGCGCATCCTTATCCTTGATTTCCAGGATTTCACACTGTTCCGCTGAGGCCGAAACAGCACGACTTTTTGCCCACTGGCGCATTTTTTCAATTGTATCGTGCATAGTACGTGAAAGGGGGTAAGTCTTATTTATGGCCCTTAAGATATGTTCATCTTCAATTTCAACCTCATCATCATACGCTTGGAACAGTGCTTCCTTTATCGCTTCTTCCAATTCCGCACCAGAAAATCCTTTAGATTCTTCGGCTATCTTTTTAATATTAAATTTCTCTGGTCCGCGATTCTTTCTTTTGAGATGGATCTTGACAATCTCTTCACGTTCTTTTGCCGTAGGTAAATCTACAAAGAATATTTCATCAACACGACCTTTTCTTAAAAGCTCCGGCGGGAGTTGAGAAATGTCATTTGCTGTAGCCACAACAAAAACAGGTTTTGTTTTTTCTTGCATCCAAGTCAGGAAAGTTCCCAAAACTCTTGCAGTTGTTCCGCCATCTGTTGAACCGGAAGATGAAATTCCCGACATACCCTTTTCAATTTCGTCAATCCAAAGAATGGACGGAGAAATCGCTTCCGCTATTTTCAGAGCTTCGCGAATATTTTTTTCGGACTCTCCAACTATACCGCCAAAAATTTTTCCCATATCAAGTCTTAAAAGAGGGAAATGCCATAAATTGCCAACAGCCTTGGCGGTCAAGCTTTTTCCTGTTCCAGGAATACCGAGCAATAAAATTCCCTTTGGACAAGTGAGACCGAAATCCTTGGCATGTTTATCAAAACCTCTACCCCGTTTTTTCAGCCATTCTTTAAGATTTTGCAATCCACCTACATCGTTCATTGTTTCTTTGGGGTGGTAATACTCCAAGTATCCGCTCTTTTTGATGACATTCTCTTTTTCTCGAATGACTAGCGGAACTTCTGCTCCCGTGAGTTTTCCATTTTCAATAAATGCTAGCGAGAAGGCCTTTTCGGCCTCCATAATTGTAAGGCCAAGAGCGGCTTCAATCAATTCATGGTCTGGTTCTTCAGAATTCTGTATTTCGTATGTATTGCAAACTCTTTTGTAAATAGCCTTTAAATCTTCAACATCGGGATAAGGCAACTCTAAAACATGGACATCTTTTTCTAGTTCTTTGGGCAGCTGCAAAAATGGTTGTGAAAAAATCAGTGTTTTATTGTGGGAGCTTTCTGCGGCAATATTACGCAGGGATCTTATCATTCTCGGTTTGTCTTCGGTGAAATCTGGATAGAAATCTTCTAAAAGAAGAATCATGCCTTCATTTTCATTGAAGAACTCAATTGCAGAATCAGGAGTTTCATCTGTTCCTTCAGATTCAAATTTACAATCATCCCCATTCCATTTTTTTATACCATCAACCCTATTCCAAATATAAAAGTCTCTGTCTAATTCTTTTGAAACATTAATCAGCATTGCATGAAAACGCATTGTTTCGTAACTAACTATCTGAATTAGTTTGACATTTGCTTTGATGAGATTACAAAGTTTTTCTTCTTGAGAGTTATTCATAATATACTCCTATAAATTTATTATTTGCAAACTATAAACAAAACATATTTTTCATTGATTCTATTATTTTTGAAGTCTCAGCATCATATTCCCTGCGTCCAGACCCCTCTTCTTGAATAAATTTTGATATTCCATCCAAAGAAACTTCTGATAATATAAGATCTTCTAAAGTAACATTATCGTCTTTTAATGAACCAATACGCTCCGTAATTTTACGTTGCTGAAATAAATTCTCATTTCTAGCAGGATTTGTTAGGACAAGAGTTCCTTTTGGAGATACCACCAAACATTCTTCAGATTTTCTTGCGCGAAATAAATCACCATAGTTGTTACGAAGATACGAATAAAATTGAAAATCAGAGCAATTCTGGATATTTTTTATAATGTTCAGACCGCAATATCCTGTAGATGAATACGGAGAAAAATTAATAAATGTATAATTATTCTCTTCTACAATTATCCGATACACAATTTTCAGAGACTGATTGACTTTTTGCAATGACTCTATATCATTTTTTTGTTTTAGAATTATTTTTTTTGCTAATTCTACATTTTCAGGCAAAACAACATCATCAATAATTTCTATTTGAGAAATCAAATGTGCAAACGGACGAAAAACTTGAAGATTTTCAAAGTGCGTTAATACAGAAACTTCAACATTATTTTTTTTAGCACATTTCGAGAACGCCAAAACCTTTTCCCATGCAGCACAGCCTTTAGTACAGTCAATATGCCAGCGTATTTTAACATCCCCATATTTTTGGTAAATTTCCTTAGTTATCTTGGCAACCTGATTTGTACTACTAGTTGATACATTACAGGGGTGTTCGGTACTAGGAATAACAGTAATTGTTAAAAACTTGGACATACATATCTCCTTACATTTGTAAATCTAATATATTTTTTTATTTCGCGTACATAAGAAAAAAACAATCTCACTTTCTCTGAATGCCAAATTTATTGATTCGATTGCCCGAAAAAGTATTGTGGGTAAAATCTCCCCGAACGCTAGGCTCGGGGAGAGGGTTTACTTGGTCGATGAAACTATAAACAGATGTCCTTAAAGATGGAGTCGAACGGATCCACCGGCTTAACGATTCCGAAGAACTTTTCCATGGCATGGACAGCCTGCCAAGTGTACGAACCGTCATAGCGGCCATCGAACTTGGCTTCGTTGAACTTGATGTCCTGAAGAGCTTCGGCGAACGACACTTCCGTCAGCGGGCGGCTGTAGCTGTATTCGGTGCTCCCGTTTTGGAAAAGGCGCCCGTCCGGGGAAATCATCAAGTAACTTTCGGTCATGGCATTGTTGTCCTCGATGGTGATTTCGCAACCATCATGATGGCGGTCGAACTCCTTGTAGTTATTGCGGATAAAGGAATAGAACATGAAGTCCGAAATTCCCTTGTTCTCGCCAAACGGCATCTGGCGCAGAATTTTCCACTTGCAGGGCTTAAGCGCAAGAACCGTATACAGAAGTTGTTCGGAGAAGTTGTACTTGTTTACGACCGTGTTCACCTTGATTTTGAGTTTAGGGTTAATCTCCTGAACATACTTGATCTTATCCTTGATTTCTTCGTAAGAAAGAGTCTTGCCGTTACAGGCGCGCCCTATTTTCAAATTCGTTTCGTGGTCGAAGGAATCAATGGAAATACCTACCTGCGAAATCATGTGGGCAATCGGGCGGATGACTTCAAGATGATTACCGTTTGTAATCATCGAGACTTCTGCACCGCAGTCTTTTGCGATTTTCACGACATTCCAAAGTTTGTCGGGATTCATCATGGGTTCGCCACCGACGATATTGAGGCGGAAACGCTTGGGAATCATACAAGTGGTATCCACATAGTCGGCAATGCCCTTGATAATATGCTCGGCCTGATCAGGGTCGTCCCATACTTCGCGCTGTTTGCCCCATTTGGCAAAGCAGTGGTTGCAGCCGTAGTTACAGGTTTCGGTGACATGCCAGTTGACGCACATAGGGATGGTCGCTTCTGTATGAGTAGACATAATGTAATCTCCTTTTTTAAGGTTGAGGTTTAGGCGATGATGACGCCGATTTGAATGAGATAGGTGCGGATATAGCGGTTGTAATCGCGCCGGAAGTTCGCAAAGGCACGCGGGTCACTTGGCGTACAGGGAACGATGAAGAACTTTGTTGCCCCGTTAGTCATGTGTCGTAGAATCGGGTGCTTTGAGTGTCGAGCAAGTTCCCAGCATCCACTTTTCAGCATTGCATTGCACATTTCGTTGATTTTGGAATCGTTTGAGAGGTTTGACATAGGTTTCAGTCCTTTTTGATGATTGTTTTATGATGTTTCTCGTTAATGATGCCTTTAAAATCGCTTTTTTATCAGTTATTTTTGGTTAGAAATGAGGTCTTCTATGGGTCAAGTAAAAACAGGGGCTATTTGTGCCCTAGCAGGAATTATTGGTGGTGGCGTTTTGTCCTATGAACGCGAGAATGATGAATCAGCTAGATTTCTCAAGCACATGGATGAGGAAATACAGGTTCTCAGGGATCGTGCTGATGTTCATGGCGAGTATTGGGATTCCTTGAAAAACGTCATCTATGAAAAAGATTCCTTGTTAAAGGAGTATGTTGTTGCATATAAAGCGCAGAGGGCGGAAATTCAGGAAAACGAAAAATCGATAGAGCTCTTGAACGATGCCGTAAAACAGAAAGACCGTGAGATTGAAAAGTACGAGACGAAGTTCGGTGGACGCTATACCATGGAAAAGGAATTCGCGTTGCTGTACGAATGCCTTTATGGAAGTTCCAATGGTTACTACAATTCCTACAGTAGCTACAGCTATTCAAGCTACAAGGATTGTTGCGTAAAAGCTGTGCGAAAACTTCAGGAGCAATATCCTACAGAGAAGAAACTCGCCGAATGGGAGAGTGTTTCTCAGTTCAAGTGTAAGCAGTAAACGGAGTCTTTATGACGTTGTCGGACCTCGCCGATAAAATTAATGAACTTATCGGTTCGCGGAAAAGGAATCAGAAAATTCAGGATTTCTGTGACTATCGTAAGAAGCGGGGCCAGCCGCTGGGAGCAAAAGAATCTGTTGAAAATACTTTCAAACAGTATTTTGCCGAAGCCGCCAAGAGCCGTAAGGATGGTCTGCCCCATAATAATGGTAGGGCTTACGAAATGCTCCTGGATTTCTATGAGTTTCTTGAAAAGGAAAATGAAAAGATAGTTCTCCATAATTTGCCTGAGAATCCTTTTAAGGAATTGCTATCAGTTAAGGAACGTCGCTTAATTCGAGAAATGCGCGACAATTTCAATAACGATATTAACTGCAAAAAGTGAATTTGGGATAAGGTAGACTACTATGGACACTGAAAAGAAAATTGCCCTAATTATCGACTGCGACAATGCTAAGGCAGATGCCATTTACGGCATTATGGAAGAACTCTCCAAGTTCGGGGAGACGAGTATCCGCAGGGCGTACGGCAACTGGAAGGGGAACAATCCCTGGGAAGAGGTCTTGCATCCGTTCGCGATTCAGCCGATACAGCAGTTTCCCTATACGAAAGGGAAGAATGCGACCGACCTCGCTATGACTATTGACGTGATGGAACTCCTGTTCACAGAAAGCATCGACATTTTCGCCATTGTGAGCAGCGACTCGGATTTTACGCCGCTTGCCATGAAGCTCAGGGCCAAATCAAAACAAGTAATTGGGTTTGGCGAAGAAAAGACTCCGCAACCGTTCATTGATTCATGTAATTCCTTCATTTATATTGACAAGTTCAAGAAGCCTACGGAAACGGATGAAGCGACTAGCAATATCGAGAAATGGGATCGCAATAAATTGCGCGGTCATACTAAAATTATGAACGCCATTCGTAAAGCGATAAATGAAGAAGCGGAAGATGATGGTTGGGCGCTAGCATCAAAAATATCTCAACAGATTAACCACTTGATTTCGTTAAGTCCCAAGAATTTTGGTTATGCAAAATGGCCTTCTCTAATTCGCGCTACAGAGTATTTTGAAGAAGGGAAAAATTCTAAAGGTCAACCCGTTTTCCGCATTAAGAAAAAATAATTCCTCTCCATCGCTAATCCTTCAAAAAAAACACCTAAAACAGGTTGCCTATTTTAGGTGTTTTTAAAGCTAGCAATCGTTTCTTCCACCTGTTCAGCCATTTTAGTGATGTCGGCTTCATGCATCAGGTGGAAATCGGAAAGGATGCGTTC
>Ga0247610_10005540_pt1 | contig 13277 bp, 28 predicted proteins | sample 174DNAGHGhighgp2_FD_193483 | JGI IMG/M metagenome (GOLD analysis project Ga0247610, IMG submission 193483) | Sheep rumen microbial communities from Palmerston North, Manawatu-Wanganui, New Zealand - 1742 DNA GHGhigh gp2 | ecosystem: Host-associated > Mammals > Digestive system > Stomach > Rumen...
TCGTGAAGGGTATCGAGATGCCAAAGAAGATATTATTAGCTCTATTGCCAAACAATACAGCGAGCATGGAGAATTGATACCTCCATGGCTGTCTATCGGAAGTGTCACAAGGCAAGTACACGAGGAAATGAGTTAGTCGAGTTAGTCAATTTAATAATTCAGTTAACTAATTAGTTAACTGAATTAAATTAAAAGTTAAAAGGAGGAATGAACAATGAAGATTGATTGGAAGAGAAAGCTCACATCGAGGAAGTTTTGGCTTGCTCTCGCATCGTTTGTGACCATGCTGATTATCTACTTCACTGGAGACCCAGAAAAAGCCGAGAAGATCTCGGCTTTAATTATGGCCGGAGCTACAGTAATAGCTTACGTCGTTGGTGAAGGTCTTGCTGACGGAGGGCATATCGGTGAATGACACTCTTTTGGCAGGAGCCGTGGCTATCATCACGGCTTCCGCCATTTGGCAATTTGTTCAGTTTCTTATAGTGCGGAAGGATAACCAGAAGGTTTCGTTCAAGAAGATTGAGAACGCTATCGAGACTTTATCCGACAAGGTGGACCGCAATCAGGCTATACTTGCGAGAACTCACATCCTCCGATTTGACGACGAGCTCATCAATGGCATTGAGCACTCGAAGGAATATTTTTCTCAGCAATTACAGGACATAGACACTTATGAGGCGTACTGCCAAGAACATCCTGATTTCAAAAACAATTACGCAGTCCTTGCAGCTGACCATATCAAACAAACATACAAGGAACTACTCGAGAAGGGAGAATGGAAACGATGACCTATCTTGAAACAATCAACTCGGCTGTCAGCTGGGCTGTCAAAACTGCGAACGATGATTCCCACGGATATGACCAAATTGGTCGCTGGGGGCCTGATTACGACTGTTCTTCTCTCATCATATCTTCATGGGAACAGGCTGGTGTCCCTGTCAAAGAAGCTGGTGCTACTTACACAGGAAACATGAGAGCTGCATTCGAAAAGTGCGGATTCAAGTCAATTCCGTTCGGCTCGGTCGGAGTTCTCCTGAAGGGTGATGTCCTTTTGAACGAGAAGCACCACACCGCCATGTTCATCGGTGACAACAAGGTCGTGCAGGCTTCTTCCAACGAGAAGGGCGGCATCTACAACGGGAAGGACGGCGACCAGACAGGAAAAGAGATCGCGGTCTCGAATTATTATGTATATCGTAAAGGCTGGGACTATGTTCTCCGCTATTCCAAGAAAGACAGTGAGGTGGTCAAAGTGAATATTGAAATGACACAGATACAGTCCGGCTCAAACTGCGCAGAAGTCGGAACTCTTCAGGCTCTTCTCAATGCTCTGGGTTTTGTCGGCAAGAACGGCAAACCATTAAGCACAGATCACGACTTCGGAGGCAATACCGATTACGCGGTTCGAAACTTCCAGAAGTCAGTTGGTCTCAATCCTGACGGTATAGTCGGGAAGAAGACCTGGGACAAGATCCTCAAAGCTGATTATTGAGTGATTGCCAAGAGCGGCAGCCCCCTTTCTATATAAACCACAATCAAGCATACAATCCTCCAATATATAGTTATTGACGCAGTCCTTCCCTTGCCGCTCGGGGAAGGACTTTTTTATTGCCTGAAATTGCGAAATACCGCAGAAGTCTTTGGGCAAATCTTTGGGCAAAATATGTCCGCAGCAGGAAAACAGTCAGGTGTCGAAAGTCCGCAAACCATAGAAAACACGGCATTTTTGTTCATGGCTGAACATATATAAGTGGGTTCAAACCCCACAGTTTCCACCAGTGCAAAGCCTTGAACTGTAAGGGTTTCAAGGCTTTTCGTCTACTTCTTCGGGCAAACTTTGGGCAAATCTGTCTGAAAAGGTCAAATCGACGATCTCCGCAGCTCGTCTCGATTCGCCGTCAAGGATGTGACCATAGACTTCGAACGTCGGCATGGATGCGGAGTGCCCGACGATATCCTTGACCATCTGCTCCGGCATGACATTCTTCATCAGAGAGATGAAGGTGTGACGGAGTGAGTACGGTGTGCCTGGAAGGTTCCGCTCTTCCTTGAGCCTGTTCCACGACTTTCTCATGGCGATCTGAGTTCCGTTGGATCCATCGCGAGAACAGAATATCCAGTCCGTGTGAAGTTTGAGTCCCTTGTTTCTTTCGACGGTATCGTTCAAGATCACGGACGCGAGCCTGCCGATCGGGATGATCCTGCGGGCGTTCTTGTTCTTTCCATCGGTGATATATCCCCGGTCATTGATAGCGCGTTGGATGGATATATGATCGCCGTGGATGTCGGAAGTCTTGAGCCCCAGCAGCTCACCCGGACGAAGTCCTGTCAGGATCGCGAGACAAAAAGCCGGATGGAACCATTCATCGGATGGCTCGAATAACCTTTGAACATCGTCAAGCTGAAGGATCTCCTTCTCCTTCTTTTCGCGGCCTTGAGGAATATACAGATTCGATCTCAGGAGCTCGCATTGATAGTCAGCATAACCGAATTTGACGATTCCCATGATGATCGAGCGAAGGTTGGAGAGTGTCTTATGCGATAACGGCTTCCCTGACTCGCTGTGTGCCTCGTTGATGAGGTTCTGCCACTCGTGACTACTAACTTTACATATTTTCTTACTCGCTAATTTAGGGGCTATGTAGAGCCGTATATAAGCACTCGCTTGAAAGTAAGAACCGGAAGTCTCGCCGCGTCTGGCTTTCAGATCCTCGAGATATTCAGCAGCCACCGTGCCGACCGTCTTCTCTCCGGAGCCTTCGCCAAAGTACCAGGTATCATACTTCTTCTGACATTCACGCCTGCCCTTCGCTCCGGGAACGGAAGACGAGAATGAGAACTTCCGTCCGTCACGCATCACTCTGATTCGCCATCTCTGGCCGTCCCATGTCGGTGTCATTCTGAATCCTCCTTCCTGTTCGAAATGAGAAACTTAATAAAATTCTTGGTCTGCTCCCGTTCTTCGGAAGTCATGCACTCGATGAGCATAGCCATCTGAGCTGTCTCTACTGAGAAGTCAGGGGACGTATCGTCGTAACCCATGAGCCAAACGGGATCTACATGGAGCGCGGCAGCCATCTTCGCGATAGCAGGAACTCTGGGAGTCATAGTTCCTGACAGATATCTCGAGATCGAGGCTTCGCTCAGCCCGCACCTCTTTGAGAGCTCGCGAGCGTTGAGTCCATTATTCTTCATCGCTGTTTTGATTCTGTCTATATATCTCTTTACATACTCCATAATAGCTCCCTCCTTTATGGGAATTATAAAACATTTTTACGAAAAACGCAAAAAGTGGTTGACTTTGTGCAAAAACTCGTATAAATTAAACTTACGACTTACGCAAGTCGCAATAAATCGGAAGGAGGAAACGATGAAATGGACAAAGCAGAGGATCTGCGTTTTTTAATTAAGGCGAAGCTCGGATCAATAAGGCGACTTTCCGAACTCACAGGAATCTCAGAGAACACGATCAATACCCATTTGAGAGACGGGAACTGGGATATGACGCAGGCTTGTAAAGTCATTAAGGCTCTTGATATACCAAACAGTTACACTCATGTTTATTTTTTTGAGCCGGTACTTACGAAAAACGCAAGTGAGGTGACAGAATGAGGCGGTCAGGTATTCCAGCATACCCCGCGCTCGGTCGATTCTTCGACTCGATGGACCAGTTGGCCAGTGCTGCTTGTATCGGCAGGACGCAGCTCTATCGGATCAGGAAGGGAGAAGTGGACTTCACTCCATCACAGAAGTCGGCGATCGTAGCGGACATCATGGCGAGGATGTACGTTGGGCAGTTGGAACAGGAAGAAGAGATCAATTTGCAGTCCTTATATTTCGCCTATAACGGACATTTTGATGAATTTTTCAAATCGGAGGCAAAAACATGAAAGTTATTTTATTACTCACCGTTCTCGGCACGACTCTGATAGCTGTCGGTCTTCTGGGACTTTATATCAACGTCACCATGAGACTCAAAGAGATCGAGAACGACATCCACGACATTAAGAAGAAGAGTTCACGGAATCGTGAAAGAATCCGCATCCTGGAAGACAGAGCAGCTGACCAGTCTGACCATGTGATTATCACTCACAAGTGGGACGAGGTTTCCGGCATCCGTTATCCGTCGCAGGAGGTGTGATATGGCATCACTGTATGACTTAACAGGCGATTATGCCCGATTCTCGGAACTCATGGAGATGGAAGAGCTCACTCCCGAACAGGCTGAAATGCTCAAAGATGCGCTCGATAACATGGTAGTCGATATCGAGGACAAGCTCGAGAATTACGCCAAGATCATCAAGAATTTTGAGTCAGATATCGAAGGCTTAAAGGCTGAAGAGACAAGGCTCGCATCCAAGAGAAAGACACTCGAGAACAATATCAAGAATATGAAAGCTCGGATGACGGATGCCATGATCGCGACAGGGAAGACCAAGATCAAGGGCTCTCTCTTCTCGTTCAATATGCAGAAGAACACACCGTCAGTGGTCATTGATGAGGCTTACATCGAGAACATCCCTTCCGAATACCTGATCGCACAGGAACCAAAGATCGACAAGAAGAAGCTGTCTGATGACCTGAAAGCAGGGAAGGACCTTGACGGTGTGGCTCATCTCGAGCAAACGCAAACAATCAGAATCAGATGACAAAGGAGGTTAAAAAATGTCATTGGAAATTAAAAAAGGACCACAGGTTCGCTCCATAAGGTGCATCATCTACGGTCCAGAAGGAATCGGAAAGTCAACTCTGGCCAGTAACTTTCCTGAAGCGGTATTCATCGACTTGGAGCATGGCACCGACTCGATGGATGTTTCAAGGTTCACGACTCCGAGCAACTTCGCTCTGTTCATGGACCTCTTAAACAGTATAGCACAAGAGGATGTCTGTAAGACAGTCGTCATCGACACAGCTGACAGACTCGAGCAGATCGTCACCAAGTATGTCTGCGAGAAGCACCAGATCCGCTCCATCGAAGATGCGGGCTATGGTAAAGGCTACACCTATCTCTGGGAGGCTTGGCAGGAAATCCTCAAGGCTCTCGATAAAGTCATTGACTCTGGGAAGAATGTTGTCCTGGTCGCTCATGCCCAGATGCGGAAGTTCGAGCAGCCTGACGAGATGGGAGCCTATGACCGTTGGGAGCTGAAGCTCTCCAAGAAGACCGCACCGTTAATCAAGGAATGGTCCGATATGCTTCTGTTCTGTAACTACAAGAACAACATCGTCGAAGATCCGAAGACCAAGAGCAAGAAGGCAAGAGGCGGAAAGCGCGTCATGTATGCGACACACTCTCCTGTCTATGATGCCAAGAACAGGTTCGGTCTTCCCGATGAGATGGAGATGACTTTTGACGCGATCGCGTCATGTTTCAAGGAAGTCCCCCAGAAGTCAATAGCTGACGAGTTGCGCGAACTTTATTCCGAAGTGGGAGAAGAAGCTGTCATCAAGTTCTGTCACGACAACGATGCGAAACTTCGAGAAGACGCGGTGTCTTTTGACACTCTCCCGCCTTTTTACATCACGTTCCTGAAGGGGAACTCGACCAAGATCATCAAGAAAATAAATTCAACAAAACAGGAGGAATCTTAAAATGGCAGAAGAATTTGGATGGGGCAGCAAGCTCCCGGCAGAAGTAGAAAGTAAGGAGTTCGCTATCCCGCCAATCGGCGAATACAACTTCATGGTTGTCGATGTCGAGAAGACATACGCGAAGAGCTCAGGCAATCCCATGCTCAAGGTCAGACTGGACCTTCAGGGCGCGGAAGGTTGCGTCTTTGATAACCTCGTAATCTCCGAGAACGGAATGTGGAAGCTGGTCTCCTTCTTTGAGTCAATCGGAGTTAAGGAGAAGGGCAAGGAGCTCGGGATCTCCATCGGTGATGCAGCTGATAAGGCTATCAACAAGGAAGGTCGTTGCAAGATCAAGCATGATACCTATAACGGGAAGACATCAGCGAAGGTCGATTCATATATCTATGTGAAGCCCGCGTTTGATGCGAAGGCAGCGGAGGCCGAACTGCCGTTCGAGATCTGACATGGACGGAACGAAACAGATTCAGGATGCGCTCACTGCGCTGGATCCATCACGGCTGAGTTATCAGGAATGGCTCGAGGTTGGCATGGCTCTCAAGGCTGAGGGCCTGCCATGCGCCACCTGGGACTCTTGGTCTATGAAAGACTCCGTCAGATATCATCCCGGCGATTGTATGAGGAAGTGGAACACTTTCGAGGGAGCCGGTGTTGCTGGGGGAACGATCATCCATCTGGCACAGACATACGGAAACTACTCTACGAAGAAGGTCTATTCATGGGATGACTATATGCCTGCCGTAGTGGAAGGCGGGAACTACTATGAAGAAGTTCTTGCTAAAGAGGCGAAGGAAGAAGAGCCTTATCAGATGGCTATCCGCTATCTGGAAACGTTGTTTCACTCTGATGAGACGGTAAGCTATGTCCACTCCGCTAAGTATGACGAAAAGAGGGACAAATGGGTTCCTGCTGACGCAGGACACGTCCGCAAGGTCTCTGCTATTATTCGAGACCTCAAGAAGTACAAGAGACTCGACGAAGCATTCGGTACTATCAACCCGAAGGCGGGAGCGTGGATTCGTCATAACCCCACTACGGGACCGAATAATAAGGATGTTACTCGATTTGAGTACGTTCTTGTGGAATCGGATTCCATGCCTCTTGATGAGCAGAAGGCTTTTCTCGTTAATCAGAAACTCCCCATCGCGGCTCTGATCGAGTCGGGTGGCAAGTCCATCCATGCCATCGTGAAGATACAGGCAGACGACGAGAGCGAATACACGCAGCGAGTAAACTTCCTGTTTGACTTTCTCTCACGGCATAACTTCCAAGTAGACGAGGCGAATAAGAATCTCGCGAGACTGTCGCGTATGCCGGGAGCCGAGAGAAATGGCAACATCCAGAAGCTCGTCGCGGTGAACATTGGCTGTGGCTCATATCTCGAATGGACAGACATGATTAACGGCATAGATGACGATCTTCCGCCTATTAAGAACTTCTGGGAGCAGCTGCAAGATCCTCCGCAGAAGTCTCCCGAACTCATCAGTGGAATCCTCCGAGAAGGATGCAAGATGATTATCACGGGAGAAAGTAAAGCGGGTAAGACTTGTTTGTCGCAGGGACTTGCTGCGTGCATCGCAGAGGGTAAGCCGTGGCTGGGTAAGTTCAAATGTGAGCAGGGGAAAGTCCTCTATATAAATCTGGAAGTTGAAGAGGCAGATTTGTTTGACCGCTTCGAGGCTATATACAAGGCGAATGGATGGCCGTTCTCGGAAGAGTCATGTCGGAATCTCCATCCGTGGAACTTGAGAGGCAAGGCGGTCCCGCTCGATAAGTTGGCGGACAAGGTCATCAGGCGATGTCGCGGTGAGAACTACAAGGCCATCATTCTGGATCCTCTCTACAAAGTCCAGCAGGGCGACGAAAACAGTGCGGAAGCCATCATCAAGTTCTGCAACGCCCTGGATAAGATCGCACACGAGACAGGAGCGGCAGTTATCTACGACCATCATCATCCGAAGGGCTCTGCCGGACAGAAGAAGGTCATCGACAGAGGTTCAGGCTCAGGAGTGTTCGCACGAGATGCTGATGCCATGTGCGATTTGTCCTTCTTAGATCCGAGCAAGGAAGTCATCGAGGTGATAGGCTCTCAGCTTCAGACGGGAGAGAAGCCTATGCAGATTTCATTCGTACTGCGAGCTTTTAAGGATATTGAACCTCAGAACTGCTTCTTTAAGTTTCCTGTTCACTATCTTGACAGTGCTGGCCTTCTTACCGGAGTTCCTGTCGAGGGCTCTGATGAAGCGCATAGGCAGAAGAGCCCCAAGAGGACACAGACAGGAGCAGACCGAGCCGAGGTTCTCGAGACAATTTTCGATATGTGTGAAGAACACGGAATAGCGAAATTGTCCGAGATGGTGGACTGGTGTCAGGGTAAGCCGTCGGAGAAAACTCTTCGAAGATATATCAAGGAGTCAAGCAAATATACAGTTGAAAACGGCTTTGTTAAAAGGCTCGAAGACGAAAAATGACACAAGGGACAGAGGGACAAAAGGGTACAGAGGGACAAAAGGTGTATTTGCGCCTATTGTCCCGATTAGGGACAGGGACAAAAGGCTTATAAGGAAATAGTGTCCCTTGTCCCTCACGGACAAATGTCCCTATACGGACAAAGGCTCGCAAGCTTGCCTTTGATCCGTAGGGTACAGGACATTAAAGGTTTTGACCGGAAAGGATAAAAGATGAACAACTTCAAATCTATCGAAACTGTATACGACGGTCATAGATTCAGATCGAGACTTGAAGCTCGTTATGCGATGTTCTTTAACGAGCTTCACATCAAATGGGTTTACGAACCCGAAGGCTTCGTGTTATCAGACGGCACTTGCTATCTCCCTGATTTTTATCTTCCTGAGTCGGACTCATTCTTTGAAGTTAAAGGAATTATGTCTGACAAAGATATGCACAAAATAGAAATGTTAATTCGAGATGCTGATAAGCAGGTCATTATAGGCTATCCCGATTTTACATTTGAAAGTTGTAATTACGGAGGCTGGGACGGCGAAAGTTATATCAACTCTCTTACAGGAAAAAGCTCGTCTGTGCTGGTGCATTGTCGTTCATGCCAGAGATATTACTTCTCCGGTATCGAATGGAGTTACGAGTGTAGATGCTGCGAGGCATACGACGGAGATCATTACTTCAATGTCGTGATGTGGGGAGATGGCCGTATAGAGGAGAGAGAAATAAGAGACGCCATCTTCAAAGCTCAACAGGCTCAATTTGAGCGATGGGAGAAAGTATGATTACTCCTACTCAGTACACACGAACCTACGAAGCTGCGCAGGAGATGCTCCGCGATGAAGCTCAGCGAATAGCTCGGTCTTCCGAAACTCGTTCCTGGCTGATGAAGAACATCGGCAAGGCTCCGGATCAGGAAGTCATCAGAAGAGCGGTCGAGTGCATCGCGGATCTGACAGGAGACACGACACTCAGAAAGAAGGTGAACCCATGAACAGAGTTGTTACACCGAACATGGCTTCCATCATAGCGACAGACGAGTTCATCCGGATCGTCAAGGATGAGATGGAAAAGCAGAACCTGACCAAAGAACAGATTGCCCGAGTAGCTCACGTTAGCAGAAAAACGATCTATGCCTGGCTGAATGGTACGAACACACCGAGACTCGACTCTGTCGCTCAGATCCTCGCAGCTCTCGGTTATCAGGAAATCAGGCTCCCATTAACCATCAGGGAGGAAGAGACAGAATGAATATCTACATCAGTGGTCCCATCACGGGACGGACAGAGTATGACTGCACGATCGCCTTCGCGATCAAGCAGTCCGAGGTGGAGTCCTTCGGACACACACCGATAAATCCGTGGGCTATCGGCGCATATTTGCCGAAGCTCACTCATGAACAGTATATCGCCATTGATCTCGAGATCATCAGGAATGCAGCGGACGCAGTTTACTTCATGCCCGGATGGCGAAACTCAAGAGGGTGCGTCATCGAGCATGACTTCTGTGAGAAGCAGGGCATCTCGATCATCGAGAAGATATCAGACTTGAAGGAGGTATCAGAATGACAAGAGCAGAAGCCATTGAATATGGCAAGAAATGGGATAAAGCCATTGAAAGCAGAGGCGACACACCATTTTCAGAGGCAAGACAGTTTTTGAACCTTGCTATCAAGGCTCTCGAGATGGATGAGAAAAACGCAAAGTACGGTTCCGAACTGGCTCGGATCGTCGCCGAACACGAGGAGGTGTCAGATGGTCATTGAGTTTTTCCTCGAAGAGAACCCGAAAGGTACAGCCCAACAGAAAGGCGAATCTGTCTCGAATGGCCGGATCCATCACTTCGAGAAGACAAACGTCCGCAAAATGAGACAGATTTACAAGGAAAAGATCCAGCACGAGATGGAAAGGGACAGCATAAAGGCTCCGCTCATCGAAGGTCCGGTCTTCCTGTCCGTTGATTTCTATTTCTCGATCAAGGACAAGAAGAAGCAGGGCAAATGGAAAGATACGAAGCCTGACCTGGACAACTCGGTCAAGCTCTTGCAGGACGTTCTGTCAGATCTCGGCTTCTTCGCCAAAGGGGATGAACAGGTTGCTTGCTTGGTCCTTCACAAGTTCTGGTCCGTCCGTCCGCATATCAAGATCGAGATCTCACCGATCGTGGAGGATGAAGACGATGACACTATATGAATTCAAGCAGGAGCTGTATATCGTCAGAGATAACCGGAGAGTCATGAGATCTCTCCGGACTTCCCTGGCTAATCTGGAAGAAGACATCCTGACTTCTGTTTTCTCCGGTGCTATTGACTACTCGAAGGAGAGAGTCCAGCACCAGTCAGATCCCGATTCGGCGATCATCAACGCGATCATGCTGACCGAGAAGGAAAAGGAAAGACTCAGGAAGCAGCTTCAGGAACTCCAAGACGAGAACGCGGAACTTGAGCAGCTTATATACCGTCAGCGCGGTTTAGGTGCGGAGATAGTCAGACTCTACTTCATTGAAGGCAAGACCATGATGGAGATAGCCGACAGGCTCGACTGTCACCGCGACACTTGTTACCGGCACTGGAACGATTCGATCAAGACTATGTGGGAGGAGTACGACAATGAGACTGGTTAAATGCGATTATTGCGGTTCGGTATTCCCCGAACGTGAGATCAACTGCACGAGCGATTCACTGTTGCAGTGCCCGCGATGCAAGCTCGTAGAACCGGGATTCAGCTATGTGGAGGTGGAAGATGATGAATAAGTTGATTACTTTGGTGTCCGTCATCTCTCTGGGCATCTCGCTCATCAAGGCACCTGTTCCGTTCGAAGCACTTTCACTGGAAGAGCGAGCTGCACTCGTCGGACTGTCAGTTGAAGACTACGAGCTCATGAGCGATGTGGTCGAAGCAGAAAGCAACAGAAGCACGGATGGAGATCTGACAGGGCGCATCTATATCGCACTGGTTATCTTCAATCGTGTGGAAGACGAGCGGTTCAACTGTGACACGGTGCGCGAAGTCCTGACCGCTCCGGGACAGTTCTCGACAGTGCGGAATGGAAGATGCAGCTGCGCCGATAGGACCGACTTCTCGGATAGGGCAATCATCCAGGCGTGGGAATGGATCCAATCAGGAGAGGAAGTCCCGGAAGTCTATTTCTTCAACTGTCGTGGATATTTCTCGAGCAGAAGTGCTGTCGGTGAATTTGGGGGAAATTACTTCAGTGGTTTTTGAGGAGGTTGAGAATGAGCAAGACGATTTATAAGTGTTTGGAATGTGGCGGAATGTTCGAAAACTTCAAGTATAGATATGACAGTTCGCCGAGAGGTGATGATGAGAGTGTTTGTCCCTGTTGCGGAGCGGTAGAGCCGAGAACGACATGGATGACAGAAGAGGAGGTGAACGATGAATAACAGAACAGAGAATAAATTAAAAGACACATTAGGCATGGAACGAGCAATCAAGGCTTTAATTCAGCAGGCTTGGGAGAGAGGCTATAAGTACGGATTGGAAATAATGAAGGGCGGTGCAGAATGAAACTGATAATTGATATATCTGAAGAAGATTACAAGTTTATCAAAGAGGTGCAATTTTATCATTCTGGTAGACGAAGCGGCAAGACAATAGAGCAGAAAGTGATTAACGCAATTAAGAATGGTAAGCCTTTACCTAAAGGACACGGAAGATTGATAGATGCTGATGCACTTAATTTTAATGCAGATTACAATGAGCCCTTGATAAGCAAATTGGATTTTGACCAAGCACCAACAATCATAGAAGCAGATGTTGCGGTCTATCTCCCGAAGACGCAAAAGAGATAGTCGATAGTGTTAAGGAGGCAGAGAATGAAGTTATCTAAAGCAGAGCGAAAAGCCTATAAAGCAGGGAGGCAAGCAGGTTATGTCGATGGATATGTGAAAGGACTTCACGATGGGAATCCGTTTAACAAGCTTGCGGATGCCGTGAGAAAGATGGGCTATGTGGTTACAAGTCCAGAATTCTTGGAAGCCTTGAAAGCTGCGAACGATGAAGAGGAGGCAGAGGATGAGCGTTGAAAACAATAAAGTCTGCTGTAATTGCCGACACAATATAAGAACAGGAGAATTAAGTAATATTCAATGTCATTGTGAGCTTGATGGATCATATATCGGATACGTTCAATGTATGGAGCATTGGTGCAGGCATTGGAGCAAGGAGGCAGACGATGAATAACGATTTAATCAGCCGAAGTGCTTTGAAAGAAGAGTTTGCAAAACACGAAGATAGGAAAGGGTATTTGATAGGTGATTGGGAAGATATTATCGACAATGCACCGACAGTTGAGCCTACATTCAGAGAGGTTGTTGCTTATGAATGCGGTCAGAAATTGGTTGAAAGACCGCAAGGCAAATGGACAGAACACTATGATAGTTCAGACGGCTTCACTTGGCTTACTTGTTCACGATGTATGTTCAAGGCATATGAAGATGATTATAACTTCTGTCCTAACTGCGGAGCAGATATGAGGAAGGAAGCAAACAATGAATGACGATACAGTTTGGCTCTTCACTTATCGTGATGCGCTCGGCAAAGAGAAGTACATGGCTATCTTTGAGGAGACCAGGTCGGAAGCGGAGAAGAAGTATAACGCAACTCGGGAAGCGACTGATCGCCTCGTTGGATCCACCAGATTAACCTCGAAGCAGTACCGGGATTGGAAGAAGTCCCTTTAATTTCACACTTTCCGACAAAGTCCGACAGAATACGACACACAACTGTGCTATTCTGATAGTGGTTAAACTATTTCATGGGTTTGACTCCGATGTGATTCACCGCTTCCGAATGGGAGCGGTTTTTGTTCGGGAAAAATAAAAGAGGGGGACGGGTATGCCTAAAGCAAAACGAGCGGATCACTACGGTGCAAAGTCTTCGTTTCTCAAGGCCAAGAAGATAATATACTCCACCCAGTCCCTCTGTGGGATATGCGGACGGGCAGTTGACTTCGACAAGAAGTTCCCTGATCCTTGGTCCGCTACGATTGACCATATCATTCCGGTTGCAAAAGGCGGCGATCCTGCGAGCCTTGAGAATCTTCAGCTCGCACACCTTCAATGCAATCGTGTGAAATCTTCCAAACTCGTTCAACCTCAAATCAAAGAAAAGACGATAAGTAATCGAGACTTGCCTTTGACCTTCGATTGGTCAACCTTGAAATAAGGGGGGATAGTACCCCTATGGCTGGATGGAATCTCA
>Ga0247610_10005541_pt1 | contig 13276 bp, 12 predicted proteins | sample 174DNAGHGhighgp2_FD_193483 | JGI IMG/M metagenome (GOLD analysis project Ga0247610, IMG submission 193483) | Sheep rumen microbial communities from Palmerston North, Manawatu-Wanganui, New Zealand - 1742 DNA GHGhigh gp2 | ecosystem: Host-associated > Mammals > Digestive system > Stomach > Rumen...
CTACTAGCCATACACCTAATATCGGATCCTCTTCTTCCCTTTTACAGGAAAATAAAGGAAATAATAGACATATGGATAATATAATCAATAGGATTCTTTTTTTCATTATAGCTTCCTTATGGATGGGTGGTTAGCCTTAAGCTTTTTAATTCCTGTTGGATGTGGGAATGCAACAGAAATAATATCGCCCTCAATCTTTACTACCATACCATCGCCAAATATCTTATGATTTACCTTATCCCCAATAAAGAATAGACTCCTTGTAGTAGGCTTTGCAGTAATTGCTGATGTTTTAGGTAAATTCTTAAATGGTTTCAATCTAGCATCAACTGCCTTGATTCTATTAAAGTTAGAAGCATACAAGCTCTTATCCATTTCTTGAATAAACCTAGATGGTATCATTGGCTCAGTCTTACCAAATCTTAATCTTTCCTCTACTGAAGATAGATATAGCTCATCCATTGCACGAGTAATACCTACATAACAAATTCTTCTTTCCTCTTCCTCTTCTAATCTGTTTTCAGGTAAGGTTAAACGCGGTGGGAAAATACCATCTTCCATTGCCACCATAAATACTACAGGGAATTCTAACCCCTTTGCCTGGTGAAATGTTGTAAGTCTAACTGAATTGGTTTCCTTTATATCATCATTTTCACTACGAAGTGCTAAATCTGATAATAAATTCTCTAACATATTATATTTAGATAGACCCTCATATTGCTCTTCAGTTTCACTTAATACAGAGTGGAATTCTTTAATGTTATCTACTCTATCTGAGAATGTATCCTCATCCTTTTTAAGCTCCTCTTCATATTCGAATTGCTTATAAATTTGATGTAGTGTTTCATATAGGCTAACATTTTCTAGATTGGCCTTAATACCTTCTAAAATCACTTTAAATTTCTTTAAATTCTCATAGCCTATTCCACTACCCTTATAATCATCAATCGCCTCATATAAGCTAATTTTATTCTCTTCTGCAATATTGCGTAGCTTATCTAGTATTGCCTTACCTATTTTTCTTTTGGGAACATTGATAATTCTTTCAAATGAAAAATCATCATCCTTGTGAATCAATATTCTTAAATAGGCAATCATATCCTTAATTTCTGTTCTAGAGAAAAAAGATGTACCACCATATACTACATAAGGTATTTTATTTCTTACTAGCATATCTTCAAAATTACGAGAGATATAATTTACACGATACATAATTGCTATATCCCTATAGCTTCTACCATGATTAACCATATCCTTAATCTTGTTAATAACATAACAAGCCTCATCATAAGAACCTGTTGCACGGTAATAATATGGCAATTTGCCATCTTCTCTTACTGTATACATTTCCTTTTGAATTTGGTTTGGATTATGCTTAATTACATCATTTGCTAGATTTAATATTTGAGTAGTTGATCTATAATTTTGTTCTAATAAAATTAATTTATAATTAGGAAAATCTCTTCTAAAATGATTGATGTTTTCAATCCTTGCTCCTCTAAAAGAATAAATGGATTGGAAATCATCACCTACAACAAATAGATTATGATGCAGTGATGCTATCATTTTCATAAGCTTATACTGTAAATCATTTGTATCCTGGAACTCATCAACTAATACATAATTAAATCTTTCCTGGTATTTTTCTAATACACTAGGATTTTCCTCTAATAGCTTAATTGTATAAATAATTAAATCATCAAAATCCAATAGATTGTTTTGCTTACATTTTTCTTCATATCTTCTATTTACTTGAATAAACAATTGATGAATTCTTGGATCTTGAATTTCATAATTTAAAAAGTTTTTAGACTTAGAAATATAATGCTTAAAATCCTTTGCTCTTTCATCAATACCAAATTCTTCTAATACCTCTTTAATAATTTTAATAGAGTCATCTTCATCAATAATAGTAAAGTTTTTATTGAATGGAGGCATCTTATCTATTTCTAAACGTAATAATCTAGCACAGAAGGAATGGAAGGTAGATATCCACATAAATCCTGTTTGAATACCTAGCATAGCTTCAATTCTAGATTTCATTTCTAGGGCTGCCTTATTAGTAAATGTGACTGCAAGAATCTGACTTGGGGCAATACCTAGTTCTTGTATAATGTATGAAATTCTTGTGGTTAAAACCTTGGTTTTGCCAGAACCAGCTCCAGCCATAACCATTACTGGACCTTCAGTTAGGGTTACTGCCTTCTTCTGATTTTCGTTCAAATTCTTAAGTAAGTCCATAATTACTCCTTTTCTAAGAACTCCTCATATGTAGTCATTCTATCGATAATATGACCATCCTTAGTAAATGCGATAATACGATTAGCTACAGTTTCAAGTAGCTCAGCATCGTGGCTTGAGAATAGGATATTACCCTTGTAATTAACCATACCCTCATTTAATGCAGTGATGGATTCCAAATCTAGATGGTTAGTTGGGTCTTCTAATACTAAAATGTTAGGACATTCAAGCATTAGCTTTGCAAACATACATCTAACCTTTTCTCCACCTGATAATACGTTACACTTCTTTAATGATTCTTCTCCACTAAATAGCATTCTACCTAGCCATCCACGGATGAAGGATTCAGTTTGATCCTCTTTAGAATATTGTCTTAGCCAATCAATTAAGGATAATTCTTTATCAAAATATTCCTTATTATCCTGAGGTAAGTATCCTACTGTTGTTGTAATACCCCATTTGAATTTACCCTTAAAGTCTGTATCCTTACCAGATAGGATATTAAACAATGTTTGAATTTGTACAGTATTTTCTGATAAGAATGCAATCTTATCATTCTTATTAACTGTAAAAGAAACATTCTCAAATACACCCTCTTTAGTTAATCCTTCAACAATTAAGATATCATTTCCTACCTCACGGTTTGGTTTGAATCCAATATATGGATATCTTCTTGAAGATGGTTCAATATCATCTAGTGTAATTTTTTCTAATAATTTCTTACGGCTGGTTGCCTGACGGCTTTTAGATTTATTAGCACTAAATCTTGCGATAAATTCTTGTAATTCTTTAGCCTTTTGTTCATTCTTCTTATTTAAGTCTTTAGCCTGTTGTAATGCTAATTGGCTTGATTCATACCAGAATTCATAGTTACCAACATATAATTTAATCTTTCCATAATCCACATCACAAATATGTGTACAAACATTATTTAAAAAGTGACGGTCATGGGAAACAATTAATACAGTATTTTCAAAATTTAATAGGAAGTTTTCTAACCATCTAGTGGATTTATAATCTAAGTTATTTGTAGGCTCATCTAATAATAGAATATCAGGGTTTCCAAATAATGCTTGGGCAAGTAATACTTTAATCTTAACCTTAGCATCTAAATCTGACATTAAATTATAAAATAAACTACTATCTACACCTAAACCGGCAAGTAATGTTTCAGCATCAGATTCAGCTTCCCATCCACCAAGCTCTGCAAATTCTCCCTCAAGTTCTGCCGCAAGGATACCATCTTCATCTGTAAAATCTGCCTTTTGGTATAGCTTATCCTTTGCCTCTTGGATTTCCATTAATCTTTTATGGCCCATTAATACTGTTTGAATTGCAGTATATTCATTATAAGCATTTTGGTCCTGTTTTAAGATTGACATTCTTTCTTTCTTATCCATAATTACCTCACCAGAGGTAGATTCAATTTCCCCAGATAATAGCTTTAAGAATGTAGATTTACCAGCACCATTAGCACCGATAATACCATAGCAATTTCCTTTACTAAATGTAATATTAACATCCTTAAATAATACTCTAGAGCCATATTGTAACCCTAGATTAATAACCTTTAGCATAAAATAATCCTCCAAAAAAATATAAGCTTCTTATATTCTTTTTAATATTAATACATAATATTTTGACATCAATTATGTTCATTTAAAAAGAATATAAATTTTTATTAAGGAAAAATTAAGGGCTGATACCAGTCCTTAATTGAAATTTTTAAAGTTTGAATGAGCTCTTTAATCCGCAAGTACGGTTAAATACAAGCTTGTCTTTAGTAGAGTCCTTATCCGTACAATAATATCCATTACGGATGAATTGATAATGATCAAGTGGCTTAGTATCCTTTAAAGATGCTTCAACAAAGCCTTCTTTTACAGTTAATGAATTAGGATTTAATCTTTCCATAAAGTCCTTATCCTTAGCACCCTCATCATCTAGCATTAATGGCTCTAATAATCTAAACTCTGCAGGAATTGCTGAAGTAGCCTCAACAAAGTGAATATTGCCATTAGGCTTTCTTAAATCAAAGCCAGAACCAGACTTAGTAGCAGGATCATAGGTTGCATGAATTAATGTAATGTTTCCATTTTCATCCTTTTCTACACTTGTTGGTGTAACAAAGTATGCATGCATTAATCTTACCTCAACACCTAAGGCAGCTCTTTTCCACTTCTTGTTAGGTTTTTCTTCGATAAAGTCTTCTCTTTCAATATAAACCTCACGAGAGAATGCAATCTTTCTAGAGCCTAACTCTTCATTTTCTTGATTGTTTGGACAATCCATATATTCAACCTGTCCTTCTGGATAATTATCAATTATCATCTTTACAGGGTTAATTACAGCATTAGGTCTTAATGCCTTTAATTTTAAATCATTTCTTAATTCTTCATCTAATTGATCTGCCTCTACTGTAGAATTAACTCTAGATAGACCAGTACCTAAGATAAAGTTTCTAATAGAATCAGGTGTAAATCCTCTTCTTCTTAAACCAGTTAAAGTTGGCATACGAGGATCATCATATCCAGATACCTTCTTAGCATCTACTAATTGACGTAGATATCTTTTTGACATAATGGTATTTGTGATATTTAATCTACCAAATTCATATTGATGAGGAATGTGCTCCATCTCACAGTTTTCAACAACCCAGTCATATAAAACTCTATGGTTATCATATTCTAATGAACAAAGGGAATGTGTAATTCCTTCGAATGCATCCTGAAGTGGATGTGCAAAATCATACATAGGGAAGATACACCACTTAGTACCCTGACGATGGTGGTTAATATGTAAGATACGATACATTACTGGGTCTCTCATATTGATATTAGGACTTGCCATATCAATCTTAGCACGTAATGTCTTTTCTCCGTCTTTATATTTTCCTTCCTTCATTTCTTCAAATAATTTAAGGTTTTCCTCAACACTTCTATCTCTATATGGAGAATTCTTACCTGGTTCATTTAATGTACCACGGTATTGTGAAATTTCCTCTTGAGATAGATCATCTACATAGGCTAATCCCTTCTTAATAAGCATTATAGCCTTTTCATATGTAGCCTCAAAATAATCAGAACCATAGAATACATTATTTGGCTTATAGCCTAACCAAGCAAGGTCATATAAAATACCATCTACAAATTCCTGATCTTCCTTTGCTGGATTTGTATCATCAAATCTTAGATTAGTTTTTCCGTTAAAAGCCTTAGCTAGCTCAAAGTTTGTAATAATCGCTCTAGCATGACCAATATGTAAATATGCGTTAGGCTCTGGTGGGAAACGAGTAATAATTTCATTTACCTTTCCAGAATCTAAGTCATTTTGCATAATTGTTTTAATAAAGTTATTAATTTCTGCCACAATAACACCTCTTTTAAAAATACAATTTATTATACTACAAATCAGACTAAAACTCTACCAAAAAACGCCAAAAAAGAAAGAATAACAGCTTTATCAAAAATAATACTTGAAATCCCTTAATTTTTATTTATAGTGTTTTGGAAGATGTTCCTTGCCTAACCATCTTCAAAAATAAAAAACAAGGAGAAAGTATGAAAAACTTCCTCTTTTTTTCTAAAGAAAAGCCCCTGTTTAACAGGGGTTTATCTTATTTAATTTCTAAACTAATCTTGGGGATTCACTCTTATAAGGGTCTGTTCTTTTTAATCCTTTTATGAATCTTTCAAGCTCCATATCCCAAAATCTCCACTCGTGTGCATATCCTGGAATAACATTATATAAATGAGTAAAGCCTAGTTCATCTAAATCTCTATGTAATTCATTATTATCCTTTAATAGGCTATCCTTATCACCACAAGAAATATAAATGAATGGTAAATCAGTTTTTCTTCCTACTAGCTTTTTAAAATCAATTCCACTTTCTCTCATTTCAATATATGGCACACTAAATGCCGCAATAGCTGAATAAGCCTTTGTGTTTGTTAGGCCATGATATAATGCGCCAAATCCACCCATAGATAGACCTGCGATAAAATTATCCTCTCTTTTTGGTGAAATTGGGAATGTACCATACAAGAAATCCTTTAATTCATATTCAATAAAATCATAGAAATTGTCCTTTGTAGTTGGAGTATCCCAGTTTAAAAAGAACTTGTTTTCTCCATTAACCATACAAATGGCAATATTATTTTCCTCTGCATAAAATTCCGCTCTTGCATATCTATACCAGTTCTTCTCATCATTTAATAAACCATGTAAAAGAATTAATAATGGATATTTTTTAGTTTTCTTATCCTGGTAATAGGTATTTGTTTTAGGATCATAATCTAAATCTAATGTAGGGGCTGTCTTTGTTGGTAATATCAAAGTAAAATCTACAGCTCTTCCCATTGAATTACTAATTAAATTAATATCTATATGTGCCATAAAATAGCCTCCTAATTGTATTTATCTTCAAGTTCAAGTGAAGCATCTGGATTTAATCTTAAATCCGCAAGATTAGGATATACCTTATATTGATAATATCCTGCGGCACCTATCATAGCTGCATTATCTGTACAATATTTAATTGATGGAATAGAGATATTAAAATCCTTGCCCTCTTCTAAGAATCTTTCCTTTAGACCCTTATTTGCAGATACACCGCCTGCAACAATAATATTAGAAACACCCTTTTCTTTAGCAAGCTTTAAGGTCTTTCTAACTAAAACCTCAGTAACAGATGCTTGGAAGGAAGCACATAAATCATTTACGTTAATCTCTTCATTTCTTTGGTGTGCATTATGTGCTAAATTGATAACTGCACTTTTTAAACCGGAGAATGAGAAATTATAAGAACCATCCTCTAAATATACTCTAGGTAAATGGTAAGTATCCTTACCCTCATGAGCAAGTCTATCCACATGAGGGCCGCCTGGATATGGTAATCCTACTACTCTTGCGACCTTATCATATGCCTCACCGACCGCATCATCTAGAGTTTGTCCTAAAATCTCAAAAGAGAAATGGTCTTTCATATAGATTAGCTCAGTATTTCCACCAGATACTAATAATGCGATACATGGGAATTTCATCTCATGCTCAATAGCATTAGCATAAATATGCCCAGCTAAATGATGCACACCAATTAATGGCTTATGATACATCATAGAAAATGTCTTTGCCGCATTGACACCAACTAAAAGTGACCCAATTAATCCTGGTCCTTCTGTTACTGCAACTAAATCAATATCTTCTGGTTTCACCCCTGCAGATTTCAATGCCTTTTCAAAAACCATAGATACTTGGTATACATGGTGACGTGATGCAACCTCAGGTACAACTCCACCAAACTTTTCATGAATTTTAATTTGTGTATTGGTAAAGCAAGATAATACTTCCTTACCATCCTTTACTACTGCGACACTTGTTTCATCGCATGAGGATTCTACACCTAATACTAACATATATTACACTTCCTTTATATCTTGAAAATCGACTTGAATTACCTTATCTAAATCCTTAGGATTCATTTCGATTTGAAGTCCAATCTTTCCACCAGAAAAGATAATTGTATCATATTCTAGTGCACTGATATCAACAATCGTTTTAAAACTCTTTTTCATTCCAATAGGACTACATCCACCACGTACATAGCCAGTTAATGGTAATAACTCCTTTACCGCTATCATATCTAATGATTTAACCTTTGCCACTTTTGCACATTTCTTTAAATCAAGCTCATATGAAACAGGCACAACCATTACATGATAATGCTTAGTATTATCAACAACTACTAATGTTTTAAATACTCTATTTGAATCTTGATTTAACAATTTTGCAACCTCTAAACCATCTACACATACTCCATCTGTATGAGGATATTCATAGGTATTGTATTTAATTTTTTTCTGATCTAATATACGCATTGCATTTGTTTTATCCATATTCTACACCAAGCTTTTTTCATAAACTAAGGCATCACAAGAATCCTTATAATAATTCTTTCTTATAGATATCCTTTTATAGCCAAAGGCCTCATATATATGAATCGCCCTAAAATTATCACTTCTTACTTCTAATATAGAGCTTTTCGCATTCTTCTTTTTCATATTCTCTAATAAATAAGACAAAAGCTTTTTACCAATTCCCATATTTTGGCACTCTTTAGAAACACAAAAATTTAAAATCTCAAGTATATCTCCATCAAATGTATATGAAATATATCCAATTAATCCTTTATCTATATATACATAAGCTCCCATTAAAGGATTTAAAATTAAATCATTAAGCATATTTCCTAAAGAGCTTCCAATAGTATCATTTTCTAAGGATATAATATCTTCAATATCCTTTTTTTCTATTTGTCTAATCATGTAGATTTCTCTCTGCTTCAGTTTCTCTTAAATAATTAGGGATTAATAGATGAGGTTCATCTACTTTTGTTTTATGTGATAAAACATAAAATGGATCTACCTTAAAATCAGAATCAGTAACAATATATTGATAAGAATTATTATCTAAAACATCACCCTCATAATGTCCCTCAGGTACAATATAAGTATCATTTTCTGTATCAATAATTGTACCAAAGACATTACCTCTTCTTGCATCAATAATAGCCTTTACTACACCCTTTTTGCCAGATGCCATAAGTTTTAATGAAGAAATAGTATATAATGGCTTTTTCATAAATACAGATAGCATCTTACAAACAGTAACTGCCATACGTACTCCAGTATAAGACCCAGGTCCAAAGCCACATACTACCTCATCTAAATTAGATGCTTCAATATGATTTTCTTCTAATGCCATATTGACATAATAAACAATATTTTTAGCATGATCCTTGTTACCCTCTAAATACTTTTCAAATAAAACCTCATTATCCTTAACAAGACAAACATATAAAATTTTAGTTGATGAATCCAAAATTAAAGAATACATATTATAGCATCTCCTCTATCATTTTATATCTTCCAATACCTGTAATAGATATGGCTCTATCTGTCTCATTTAGACGATCAAGTCTTACCATCAAATACTCTTTTGGTAAAATCTCTTCAACCTGGAAGGGCCACTCAATTACACATACACCCTCAGATTCCATATATTCCTCTAAATCAAAATCATTATTTACACCATTCAAACGATATAAATCTAAATGATATAATGGACATTTCTCTCCCTTATATCCCTTTACAATAGTAAATGTTGGAGAATTGATAATCTTTTTAACTCCAAGGGCAATACCAATACCCTTAGTTAATGTAGTCTTTCCAGCAGATAAATCTCCTGTCAATAGTACAACATCCCCAGGATTTAATACTAATCCAATTTTCTTTCCAACCTCTATAGTTTCTTCTGGTGTATTTGTTTTAAATTCCTTCATAAATATCACTCACTTTTAACACATACATTATACTATTAAAGTCATTTGAAAAAAAGTCTCCGGGAAACACTTTCCCGGATATATTAATTCATATTTAAGACCTTTTCCTCTTCTTTAGGCAATTTTGTAATTCCCTTAGCATGAAGCATAACTACCTCTTCTCCAGCAAGCTTAGAGAATTCATGCTTAACCTCACACTCTAAATAGATGACATCTCCATCCTTAACACTAACATTTGTATCATTAATAACCTCATATCCTAAGAATTGAATATCATTAGCACAGCAAGTCATTACCTGACGTCCAATAACAAATGTATCTTTATTTACATCACGAACAAATGTTTTAAACTTAAATGTCTTATTAAAGTATCTTTCATAATTATCAAATACCTCAACATACCAAGTAGGATAAATATCTTCCTCAAAACAAATCTCATCCTTAGATAAATCATAAGGTAAGTCCTCATCTAGCATAGAAGATAATCTACCATCTGCTTGTTCAAAGGCAATTTGAGCCTGTTGAGTCATACCACGAATTAATCTTCTAAACTGGCCTAAATTCTTGCCTTGTTTTTCACAACGATTGAAAATAACTAAGGAAGAATCTCTAACCATTACCTGAAATATTTGTTTCATATTGTTAAACATAACCTGGAAGGTATTTGAATCAATTAATGTAATTTGTTGATAAATAACCATTCTTTCTGGGAATTCCTGTAAATTCCAATCAAAGAAGGCATTATATTCAATAACAAAGCGTGTAGGCTTATATTTCTTATCCAATTCATCAAAGAATTCAATAGTAAAATCCTCTTGATTTTCTACATATTCAACATGGACTTCATTATCCTTACACCACTTCTCATCGTATTCTACCTCACCCTGTTCACAACAAATAATGACAGTAGAATTACCATGATAATTCTCATTATTCTCAACGATTTCCTTAATTAAAGAGGTCTTTCCACTCTCTAAAAAACCATTAAGTAAGAATACAGGTACCTCTTTTCTTCTCATGATTCACCTCAAATTAAAATAACTTCTTAATTTCTTCTTCATTAATCTTAGAGCCAATAACTACAATCTTACCCATTGGGATAGCCTTAGACTCTGACACTGAAACCTCTTCTGGAGTTAGGTTAAATACATACCACTTACCATCAAGGCCTTCAACAATACCCTTAGAACGTACGATTAAACCATACTTTCCATTTGCCATATCATCAAGTAATGCCTTTAATGCATTAATGTCATACTTCTTTACAACCTCCATACCTACAGATGTAAATACCTCATCTGCGTGATGGTGATGATGGTGATGTTCTTCTTCATCTTCTTCATCATGGTCATGATGGTGGCAACAACACTCTTCATCCTCGTCTTCATGATGGTGATGATGCTCATGTTCTTCTTCATCGTCTTCATGATGGTGGCAACAACACTCTTCATCCTCATCGTCGTCGTGATCGTGGTGATGACAACAGCAATTAGGATCATCACATTCTCCATCCTCATGTAAGTGTTCTAAATCGATATCATCAAATAAATCCTCATGAACACCCTCATATGCTAAAACTAAATCCTCATCAGATAGCTTATCAATTGGAGTTGTAACAACAACAGCATTTGGATTATGATGACGTACAATTTCAACTGCAGCATGAATTACTTCTTCCTTTGCAATATCAGTACGAGATAATACAATTGTGTGTGCAACTTCAATTTGGTCTACAAAGAACTCACCAAAGTTTTTCTCATACATCTTAGCCTTCTTGCAATCTACAAGACAAACTAATGAATTTACATTTTCTTGTAATCCTGTTGAAGCAACAGCATTAATAATATCTGATAGCTTACCAACGCCAGATGGTTCAATTAAGATTCTATCTGGATTGTATGTATCAACAATCGTCTTTAATGATTTAGAGAAATCACCAACTAAAGAACAACAAATACAGCCTTGGCTTAATTCTTTAATCTCAATTTTAGTATCCTTTAATAAATCTGTATCAACAGAAACCTCGCCATATTCATTTTCAATTAATACAACCTTTTCATCCTTTAATTTTGTAGCTAATAATCTTTTAATAAATGTAGTTTTACCAGCTCCTAAAAAGCCAGAAATAATATCAATTTTTAACATAATTAATTCCTTCTTTCTTAACCATTGCTATTATACTCTTTTTTTTCATTCAAAACAACAAAGAAGGGAATCCTTTTGGATTCCCCATTTCTTAAGCAGCCTTTGACTGTCTTTTCTTTCTTTCTTCGTATAGCTGACGGATACGCTTAATATTACGAATACATTCAGCAGCCTTAGCACCATCACCAATAGCCTTATAATATTGTAATGCAGCAGCATAGTTCTTTCTCTTTAATAGACGATCAGCTGCAGTCTTAAGCTTTTGTCTAGCTCTTTCCTTAGATGTTTCAGATGTATAAGACTCACTTAATACCTTACAGTATAAGTCGTATCCTTCCTTAGTTCTTCTCATCTTAGAATCGAATGCCCATGATGATTCATATAGATAACCTAAGTTATATAATGCATCTGGGTTTTTAAATCCGATAGCCATCTTTAAATATTTCTCAGCAAATTCAAGGTTCTTAGTTTGTGTATATAAATAACCAAGGTTATTACAAATTAAGCCTTGAGAATCCTCATCTGTTGCGCCTGGAACATTATTACCCTCTAGTGGTAAACAAATAGAATAATAATTAATTGCTTTATCTGAATCCATTAAGGATGCATAAGCATCTGCAATTCTTTCCTTAACCTCTAGGTCATGAATCTTAAATACTTTTAGCAATAGGCATAGTGACCATACATAGTGCTCTTGTGAGAATAATACGAAAGCTTGTTGACGAATTCTCTTACGATTTAAACGGTTAACATGAACCTTATTATAACCACCAACAATGATTGCACAAACATCATTAGCTAAAGCCTCAATTGGATATCCCTCTACCAATTGAATCTCATTTATACGATATTTACTCTGATATACTTCCTTTGTTGCATAGCAGCATATAACTTGACATCTACCTGCTGCCTTTGAAAATTCATGAGTATAATCATCATAGTCAAAGTCATCTGAAATATGAAGGATGATTAATCCACAGGATCCTTGAATATCCTTTAATAACTCAACGTCCTTTCCTTCCATCTTTTCAAACGCATGAACTTCAACATGCTTTTCCTCTAGAATTTCTGCTAAATAATTAGCATTTTCTTCGTCCTGAGGAAGATATACCAATGTAACATAATTCTTTCTCATACTGTAACCTCCTAGACTTGTGGACATAGTCCACCCTATGGCGCTTTAACATATTGATATTATAACATAATTCTTTTATCTTTTACAACATAACAAATGCTTTTTTCACTTTTTTTCGTAGAAATCATCTTCATTTTTTAAAATACCTTAAATATGCTAAAGGAAAATGATATAATCTTTTTGGTGATATTATGGAACGTATTTCAAAACAAAATGAAAAATTCCTTCAAATGAAGGAATACATAAAAACAAATCATTATAAAGATATTACAGTATCTGATGATCTTCAGGTACTTAAAATAGCCCTTGAGCATAACCTTAAAATTAAACTACTATTATATAGTTTTGAAGAGGAATATAAAAAAGAAACTAAGGAACTTTTAGATAGATTAATTGAAGTTGCAGATGAAGCTTAT
>Ga0247610_10005542_pt1 | contig 13273 bp, 13 predicted proteins | sample 174DNAGHGhighgp2_FD_193483 | JGI IMG/M metagenome (GOLD analysis project Ga0247610, IMG submission 193483) | Sheep rumen microbial communities from Palmerston North, Manawatu-Wanganui, New Zealand - 1742 DNA GHGhigh gp2 | ecosystem: Host-associated > Mammals > Digestive system > Stomach > Rumen...
TGAGCATGGGTAACAGCGCGGTGCGCTACTCGTCGCCGCTTTTCAGCACGGAGAATGACGTGCCGTACTATGAGTCGTATGTGGTGGCTGGAAGCGACACGATAAGATATGATGTGATGATAGAGCGGAGCAACCCGCTGGACGGCAGGCCGCATGTGGTGCTCAACGTGGACCGCAGCTATGGATACAACATCATGCTGGTGTGCACAGCCGACAGCGGCAGCACGGTGAACATCTGGAACGTGGGCAATGTGCGCAACAACGCGGGCAACACGGGCAACGACTTTGTTCATAACAATATAGAAGGATGTACACCTGGCGACCACTTCTACGGCATCGGCGAGCCGGCCTGTGCGGAGAAGACCATCAGCGTGGCGGCGCATGTGGCGGACCACTATGACAGTGACAGTGTGTACACGACCGGGGCGCTGACCTACTTTTCGAGCCATGGTCCGACGCTTGACGGACGCAACAAACCGGAGATTTCGGCGCCTGGCAGCAATGTGATTTCGTCAATCTCGTCGCGCATCACGGCAGACGATATGGCGACGTATACGGCTGAATATGAAGCTGTATCGGGCGGAAAGCGTTATATATGGAGCCGGATGAGCGGGACATCGATGTCGTCGCCGGCTGTGACGGGCGTTGTGGCGCTGATGCTGCAGGCAAACCCGACGCTGACGGTGGACGATATACGCGAGATAATATTCAGCACGGCACGCAACGACGACAAGACGGGTGCGCTTCGTGCGAACGACAGTGTGAGCATCCAGTGGGGCTACGGGAAAATAGACGCGCTGCGCGCGGTGAATGCGGCCTACGACAAGCTGGGGATAGAGGAGAGCGCGAAGGTGAGTCCGTCGCTGGTGGTGTTTCCGAACCCGACGAGCGGGATGGTGACGTTGCGCACCGGGAGCAACCGTCCGCAACTGGCACGCCTGTACAGCATTGACGGCAAGGTGATGAGGGAGTTCACGGTGACGAGCGAGACGACGATGGACCTGAGCGGTCTGAGCAGTGGTGTGTATTTTGTGCAGGTGGGCGACAACCGCTCGACACGCACGGCGAAGGTGGTTGTGAGATGAATTTTGAAGGTTTATACGAACACAAATTATACGAATTAGGACGAAAACGAAAACCTTCCTTTCAAGCTGCGTTTGCACGCCATGCCACTATGGACAAATTTCCATTGGTCATTTAGCCGAGGTCACGTTGCTACCATTCGGTCGCGACGCTTGACGAAAACGTTCGGTTACGAAAACGAAAAACGATAATAAAAACTGCAACAATTGCTTAAGATATTCAATAGCAACATACTGGTACAACTGCTGATAATAGTGGCGGTGACGATGGTACTGTGGATGGAGGCGATGGTGACGGGCGCAGCCATGCAGCCGAGCTACTACTACTCGCCGCTGTATGACGTGCTCTACGGGATGCTCTACAGTATGCCCAGGGTGGCAGTGGTGGTGGGTATGGTGTGTGTGGTGGCGCAGGGTGCATGGTTCAACATCACGCTGAGCGACTTCAAGCTGTCTGGGACGAACAGCCTGCTGCCGATGTTGCTGTACATAGTGGCGATGAGCTGGAACAGGAATGCGCTGACAATCACACCAATGGTGCTGGCCATGTTCCCTATTCTGGTTGCCTGCCGCCAGCTGCTGAGCCACGGAGCCACACAGTTGCCTGTGTCGAAGAATTTCAACGCCGCCTTCCTTGTGGGCATCGCCGCGATGTGCCATTTGCCAATGGTCGGATTTGTCTTGCCGATGCTTATCGTCTTCATACTCTATAAGATGTACAACTGGCGCGACATCGCTGTGTCGCTTCTCGGCCTTGCGGCGCCCTACGTGGCTCTGCTGACCTACGCTTTTCTGGACGACAAGCTGGAATACAGCTGTATACTGATGCTTCACGACCTGACGACCATCACTACCAGAGTGGAGCACATCGCCACCCTGCCTACCGTGACCAACATCATCTTTGTTGTAGTGACGCTGGTTGCGCTGCTGGGCATGCTTGCCGGTGCGCGCGACAACATGGTACACCAACGCATCAACAACGCTGTGCTCTGCCTGCCGCTGCTAGTCGCCTTCGGCGCTCTGTTCAACGGTGTCCTCTTTCCACCCGACACGCAGGCGCTGGCAATACCTTTCGCCTTCATGACGTCGCAGTGGCTCAACACGGAACGGCGCCGCAACTGGATAAACGAGGTCGCGCTGTGGATAATACTGATCAGCGCAACAGTGTAGACTTTGAATTTTGAATATTTTGACGTTACATATAATAATATGCTACTCCCCTGCCATAATGAGATGTTGATAGAAGCCGGCTGCGACGAGGCTGGTCGCGGATGCCTGGCGGGTCCCGTAGTGGCGGCGGCGGTGATACTGCCACAGGGATATAGCAACCCGTTGCTCAACGACTCGAAACAGCTGACAGTGAGGCAGAGAACCACGCTGCACGAACAGATTGAGGCCGAGGCGACGGCATGGGCGGTGGCGTTTGTGGACAACGAATACATAGACAGCCATAACATACTGCGCGCCTCGTTCCACGCCATGTGCCAGGCGGTCGGCGGACTGTCGACAACGCCGGAGTTCCTTCTCATCGACGGCAACCGTTTCTATAATGAGACGGAGATTCCGTACCAGTGTTTCGTCAAAGGCGACGCCACCTACCAGCCGATAGCGGCGGCCTCCATACTCGCAAAATACTACCGCGACAAATATATGACGGAGCAGCATTCAATCTATCCTCTCTACGGATGGGACAAGAACAAGGGCTATCCGACTCAGCAACACTACCTTGCCATTGAGCAGCACGGCATCACACCCCTGCACCGCAAATCGTTTGCACTCTACAGGCAACAGGAACTGGAATTCGAATTTTGAATGACGAAAACGAATCTTGATAATACCAACGAAATATGTTCAATTTCATCCTAAACAAATACCGGCAACACCAGCTGGAACGCCTCATAAAACAAGAGCGTCCGAAACAAATAGTGAACTGGAACGACATTAAGTCGGTTGCGCTCATCTTCTGCGTCGGGAACAGCGACTACTGGAATCTCATCCACCGCTTCATCACCACGCAAGAGAAGGCCGGCAAGAGCATCACGCTCATTGGCCTGCAACCGCACAACTACGAGACGAACTACATCTTCTCGCACACGCGCACCACTATATGCCACGAAGGGAAGGACTTCAACAAGCTGGGCATGCCGAAGGAGGAGACAATCCACCCCTTTATAGAGAACCACTACGACGTGGTGATCGACGCGACACCACAGCCGAACTTTTTCGGCAAATACCTCACAGCCCGCAGCAACGCCGACCTGCACGTGGGCTACTCGAACACGGAAAGCGAGGAGGATGAAGGCCTCATGGAGATGTACGACCTCATAATCAAGGACGACCACGCGCTCGACTTCAGGGAGTTCATAGAGCAGACAGTCAAGTACCTGTCGATGATAAGCAAGTAAGCCCCCGTCGCCGTGAGACAATTATTTTACAAGAGGGTCGGAAAAAAAATGTATTTTTGCTGACCGAAACAACAAGCCCATGAAACACCATAACAAGATTATCTTATTGACACTTATACTATTCCAGACGCTCCTCGTTGTGGCGTGTACCGCCAAAAAAACGGACAACAAGCCTGCAGAGGTAGTGGAAAGCGTCGACGAGAACGACAGCGTGCCGGAGAATTACGTCGTCGTCACGCCCGACGGGTCAAGCGACGCGACGGCAGTGACCGTCGAAGCCACGCCGCAACAGACGACGCAGAAAAGCACCGCAAAGAAGAGCGAGGCTACAATAGGAGGACGCGAGACGCTATACATCTCAACCTATGGCGCCAACGGCAAGGTGTGGGGGCATGTGACGATGAACGGACGCACGGGGCATGGGACGATACACGACGACATGGAGAACAGCTACTCCATCAAGGTGACGCGCCACGGCGGCGAGCTGTTCGGCATAGACCAGAACGGAAGAGAATACGTCTTCAGGCTTTGATTGTTTGGCCGAAAATCAAGATTGAAATTTAAGTTGAATACAATAATATATATATTCACAATGAAAACAATAGAGGAATTACAGACTCTCGCGACTCAGGTGCGTCGCGACATACTACGAATGACCACCGCCGCCAAAAGCGGACACCCGGGCGGCTCCATGGGCACAACCGACTGGTTTGTCGCCATGAACTTTAATATCATGGACATCAACCCTGACGCCTTCACGATGAGCGGCGACGGCGAGGACATGCTCTTCGTCTCGCAAGGACATATCACTCCCGTGATATATAGCACCATGGCCCGTCGTGGCTATTTCCCCGTCAGCGAGCTTGCCACTTTCCGCAAATTCGGCACCCGTCTGCAAGGACACCCCTCTACCGAGCACGGCCTGCCGGGCATCCGCATGGCCAGCGGCTCGCTGGGACAAGGAATGAGCGTAGGTATCGGCGCCGCTCTGGGCAAGAAGATGTGTGGCGATAAACATCTGGTATTCACCATGCATGGCGACGGCGAGCTGCAAGAAGGCCAGATATGGGAGGCCGCCATGTTCGCCGGAGCCAAACAGGTGGACAACCTCATCAGCACGATAGACTACAACCATCAGCAGATAGACGGCACCGTGGAGCAGGTCATGACCCTCGGCGACCTGAAAGCAAAGTTCGAGGCGTTCCTCTGGACGGTGACCGTCATCGAGAACGGCAACGACATGCGTCAGGTGGTGGAAGGCATGCAGAAAGCCAAGACGCTGGCAGGCAACGGAAAACCTGTTTGCGTACTGCTGCAAAGCCAAATGGGCTATGGTGTCGATTTCATGCAGAACACCAACAAGTATCACGGCAGTGTACTCAACGACGACGACCTGACAAAAGCATTGGCGCAACTGCCGGAGACCACGCTTGGCGACTATTGATTCAGTAATGATAAATAGCTGGAATTCAGAATCGAGAATTCAAAATTAAGACACTCTATTCCCTCGATGTCCTTTCGAAACATAAAAGGAATAATATGCTTGACGCTGCTGGTGGCGACGTGCCTCTCCCCTGCCCTCTCGCAGGAGAAAAATGCCGCCGCCAGCGGTGACAAGACACGTGTGCTGCTGATACTCGACTGTTCGCATAGCATGTGGGACAGGTGGCAGAGCGACGCAAAGATAAAGGTGACGCAGAAAGTGCTGCTCAACTTTCTGGATAGCGTCGCCAGCCAGAATAATATAGAAGTGGCGTTGCGCGTCTTCGGGCACCTGAACAAAAACTCATACGGCACACGACTGGAAGTTCCTTTCGAGAAAGGCAACAACTACAAGATACAGAGCAAGATAAAGACCCTTGTCCCCAACGGTGCCTGCACCGCGGCATCGGCTCTGAGCAACTCGCTCAACGACTTCCCCACGAATGGCGATTCGCGCAATATCATATTGATAATCACCGACGGAATGGACGACTGCGACGGCAACATCTGCGACGTGGCCCGACAGGTGCAGATGAGCGGCGTCATTGTGCAGACCTTCATCCTCGGCATAGGCAACAAGCAGGATTTCCAGCACAGCCTGGACTGCGCCGGCAAATTCACCTACCTCCCCGACGAGGAACACTACTCGTCGACACTGCACAACATCTTCCGCATGTCGGAGGAGGAGGCGAAGGTGGTGGTGAGCCTCTCGGACGAGAGCAACCACCTGATTGAAGCGGCAATACCCATAGCCTTCTACGACAAGCAGACCGGCGTGGTGAAATACACGACCGTCTACTCCATTGACGACCGCTACACGCCAGACACGCTGATTGTCGACCCACTTGTGTCATACGACATCACTGTTTTTACCCGTCCAGTGACGATGCTGAAAAACAGGCAGTTCAAAGCCGGAAGACTTAACCGCCTGAACGTAGAAATAGAGCAAGGCGCACTGTTTCTGCACTTCGACGGCAAACGCACAAACTACCAGATACAGCAGTACCCCGTCATGGTATATCGTCATGGTGACGCTGAACTGCTTAACACACAGTTGATTGGCGAGAAAATCGACTACCTGTCTGGCGACTACGACATTACGATACTCTCCAGCCCTCCCCTGCACCTTGAGAATGTCTCCATAGCAGGCTCGTCGGTCACCGAACTGACGATACCGACACCAGGATTGGCCAACATCAACAAAGGCAAGACGATATGTCTGGGCACCATCTTCGCTCTAAAAGAAGGCAAGTTGACGAGGGTGTGCGAACTCAACCCCAACAAAATCAACGAACGGCTGACGCTGATGCCCGGCCAATACCAGGCAGTGTTGAAACCTATCAACGACATACGCTACTCCTTGGTAAAGACCGTGCGTTTCCAGATAGAGGCAGGCCAGACCACCGTTGTCAATTTCTGAAAAGAATTTGTGATGATATACCGCCAACTCTTTGTCAGTTTCTGGAAGATAGGAGCCTTCACCATCGGTGGAGGTTACGTCATGATACCACTTATGGAACAGGAGATTGTGGACCGGCGGAAATGGCTCAGTCGCGAGGAGTTCATGGACTGCATGTCGTTGTCGCAGGCCATGCCGGGCGTCTTTGCCGTGAACATGGCCACCAGTGTCGGGCAACGTCTTGGTGGTGTGCGTGGCATCATCAGCGCCGTGCTGGGCAACATACTAATGCCTATAGCCATCATACTGCTGATAGCCATCACGTTCCGACTGTTCCGCGACAACATCTATGTCGAGCGCGTCTTCATGGGTCTGCGTCCTGCGGTGGTGGCGCTGATAGCCGCCCCCGTGTTCCGCATGGCAAAGACGTCGAAGGTGACATGGAGCAACTGCTGGATACCCATCACGGCGGCGCTGCTTATCTGGTTGCTCGGAGTCTCGCCGGCATGGGTCATCCTTGCCGCCATTGTCGGTGGTATAGTGTACGGAATAGTAAGAAAGAAAAACAGCGACAAGAAAGGCATACAGCAATGATTATCTGGCAGTTGTTCTGGACATTCCTCAAGATAGGCATCCTGACCTTCGGCGGTGGCTATTCGATGATAGCACTCATACAGAACGAGGTGGTCGAGAAATTGGGCTGGATGACTGCAGGAGAATTCACCGACATCCTGGCCATCAGCCAGATGACACCGGGGCCTGTGGGCATCAACACAGCCACCTACGCCGGCTACACCGTCGTGGTGAACAGCGGCCTGCCCGTCTGGCTGGGCGTCGTGGGGTCGCTGACGGCCTCTTTCGCCGTCGTCCTGCTTCCCGTCACGGCGATGACGGTTGTGTCGGGCTGGTTGCTGCGCAAAAAAGATGACACGGTGGTTTCCAGCATGTTCAGAGTGCTTAGGCTCACCGTCGTGGGACTTATAGCCGCGGCGGCTCTATTGCTGCTGACCACCGAGAGTTTCGGAACACCAGGCATTAATGTTCAGTTCATTACAAGCGTATTGATATTCGGCGCGGTGTTCTACCTCTCATATCGCAATAGAACAAGTCCCATCATACTCATACTGGCATCGGCGCTGTTGGGACTGATTATTTATTCCATTGTATAAAAAAAGATTTATATTTGCACATTGTTTTAAAACAATCAACAAATGACAAGATACCTGTTTTTCATAGTGTTTATCGTTTTTATAGTGATAATGCTGGCACTGGATTTGGGCGTGTTTCACAAAAAAGACCATGAGATAAAGATTAAAGAAGCCGCTGCATGGACGGGAGTGTGGATCACGCTGGCCATGCTGATGGGGCTGCTCCTCTTCTTCCACGCCGAATGGGTGCACGGAATAAACGACATGGAGTCGCTGCTGGCATACGCGCAGGGCCAGCCGGTGCTGCTGAAAGAGATACAAGCCGCCGCCGCATCAGGTGGCTACGAGGCGGCGCTGAGCGTGTACCGCCACGAGATAGCCGAGCAGTATCTGGCAGGCTATTTCCTCGAAGAGTCCCTGTCGATAGACAATATCTTCGTGATGATCATGATATTCGTCAGTTTCGGAATCGACAAGAAATACTACCATCGTGTACTCTTCTGGGGCATTCTGGGTGCCATCATCATGCGCTTCGTGTTCATCTTTGCTCTTGGCGCATTGGTGACGAGACTGAGCTGGATACTGGCAATCTTTGGAATAATACTGATATACAGTGGCATTAAGATGTTCCGCGACAAGAGCGACGAGAAGATAGACACCGCCAACCACCCAGCCGTCCGGTTCGCCTCGCGGCATTTCCGTGTCAGTCAAAAACTCGACGGACACAACTTCTTCACCAAGATCGACGGCAAACGCTACATCACTCCCCTCTTCCTCGTCCTGCTGGTCATCGAGTTCAGCGACATCATTTTCGCCGTCGACTCCATCCCCGCCGTCTTCTCCGTCACCACCGACACATACATTGTCTATTTCTCCAACATCTTCGCCATCATGGGTTTGCGCTCGCTGTTCTTCCTGTTGAGCGACGTAACGGAGAAGTTCTGGCTACTGCGCTACGGTCTCGGTGCGCTACTCTGCTTCATCGGCTTGAAGATGATAGCCGGCGAGTTCTTCGACCTGCATATCAGCACTATGGCGTCGTTGGCCGTCATTCTCGCAATACTTGTCGGCAGCATACTGCTCTCGCTGGCGATACCTAAAAAAAGCACACAGACAACTCAGGATTAATAATAATTTAAAAAACAGAATAAAATGTTACTACTCGACATCTCTATGGGTTTGAAAACTGGTATAATGATTGTGGCCATGATTGCGGTCTTCTACCTCTTCCTCATCCGTCCACAATCGAAAAAAGCAAAAGAAGAACAGAAATACCGCGAGTCGCTCAAGAAAGGCGACCGCGTGATGACCGCCGGTGGCATCCACGCTACCGTCGTCAGCGTGAGTGGCAATCAAGCCATGATAGAGATTGCCCCAAATAAAAACATCAAGGTGCAGCTGGCAACTCTCAATCCGATTCCAACAGCCAAATAGCAAAAAAATCTATTATTCTTAAAAAATACAAACGGGAAAACCAAGAACGGTTTTTCCGTTTTTTTTGTCTATCTTTGCAATCGTTTTTTTTGAAAAATTATATACATATAAACACTATAAAAAATTAAAATTCAAGTTAATGTATAGCGAAGAATACAAGAACAGAATCATTGAAACCGCCATAACGCTATTCAACAGCAAGGGATGCAAGAACGTCACGATGGACCAGATAGCGCAAACATTGCATATCTCGAAGCGTTCGATGTATGAGATATTTGACAGCAAAGAGGCGCTCATGCTCGAATGCCTCGCCCATGTGCACCGCATAATGGGCGAAGAGAGGGTGAAGAGAATCAAATTGACCGACGAGACTTTTCTGATTATGCTCTACATCATCAGCAGCGAGACCTCCCAGAACATGTACTACGCGCGCATACTGCAAGATGCGGAGCAGTACTACCCCGAGCTGACAAAGAAACTTCTTAAGGACATCTCTCCGCGCTTCAAGGAGGTGGTCACCAATATTTTCAACGAGGCACAGAAGAATGGCGACTTGCGACGCGGAGTGGACATCCCCACAGCGGTGAACATGATTGAATACTATATCCATCAGCCGATGTACATCAAGAAAGAATCTGACGACCTTTTCCAAGGCCGCCTGCGCGACATCTGCTACACCTACCTGCGCGGAATGCTCTCCATTGAAGCCATAAAACGCTACGATGCTAACGAAGACAAATTCAAGCAATTGCTATCTGAACAACAGAACTGAACTGATATACGGACACTCAAACTTTGACCACCTTGATACTACAAAGATAATAAACAAATAGTTGACATACAGAAACAGCATTTTTTTCATGAACGCAAAGATCAAACTCCTATTGGCCCTGGCGGCGCCGCTCCTGCTGCACAACTTCAGCGTTGCCCAGGCCCCCAACACCTTGCGCCTCTCGCTCGAAGAAGCGCAAAACTACGCCGTACAACACAACTACACGCTACAGAACGCCTCGCTCGACGTCAAGAAAGCTGAATACTCACGCTGGCAGACCATCTCGACGATGCTCCCTCAAGTGAAAGCCGGCTTCGACTACCAGAACATGTGCGGCTACGAGATGCACATGGGCGGTTTCAGCATACCTATGGACCCAAACGGCACCTTCAGCGTCACCGCCTCCCTCGCTCTCACCGGAGCGCAACTTGTCGGCGTCACTCTCCAGAACATCGCCGACAGCATGACAAATATCAACCTGAAACAGACCGAACAGACAACACGCTCGCAGGTGCGCAGCGTCTATGTCTCGATACTGGTGATGGAGGACATCGTCGGACTGCTCGACAGCAGCCTGGCCAACATGCTGCGACTGGAAGAAACGACACAGCAGAGCGTCGCGGCAGGCGCCGCCGAGCAGATTCAGGCCGACAAACTGCACGTGCAGGTGGCGTCGCTACGCAACAGCATCAACGCCAACCAGCGCTCGCTACAGATGCTCTACAACTCACTGATTCTACAGCTGGGAGCCGATGTCGACAGCAAAATAAAGCTGACCACACCCATCGACGAGGTGCTTGACATCAAGAAGCTGGCGGCGCTGACTATGGGCGGCTTCGAGATAAAGGACAACTACAACTACCAGCTGCTCGAACAGAACGAACGACTGTCGAAAAACAATGTCACCATGGCATGGATGGACTTCACGCCAACAGTATCAGTCTACTACCAGTACAGCAACAAGGTCTATTTCGGCGATGAAGGCATGAACATGACGCCTCCAAACATGGTCGGCGCCAGCCTCTCCGTGCCGCTCTTCTCCTCCGGCAACCGCTACGCCAAGATTCAGGCCGCAAAGATTGACTATCAGGAGAATAAGAACAGTCGCCAGCAAGCCGAGGACGGACTCCGTGTGCAGTACAATCAGCTCTGCTACGACCTCGCCAACGCCATCGAAACCTACCAGATACAGAAGGACAACCTCGACGTGACAAAACGCGTCTTCGACAACACCACCGAGAAGTTCAAATACGGACACGCCTCCAACCTCGAGGTGACCAATGCCAGCACCGACATCATCACGGCTCAGAGCAACTACATCCAGGCCGTGATGAGCGTCGTCTCCGCCGAGGTCGCTCTCGAAAATCTGCTCGGAAGATAATCACAGAATCAATTGCTTAATATAGAATAAATAAAACACTCAAATATCATGAAGAGAATAATCAAGATGGCCACGATAGCCCTTATGGCTGCGACCGTGGCGGCCTGCGCAGGCAAGAAAGAGAGCAAACAAGCGTCGACCGTTCTGCAAAAAGAGGTCGAGAAAGTCAAAGTCATGGAACTCAAGACTCAGCGCATCGCCAAGCAACTCGAGCTCTCCTCCACTCTCGAGGGCTACGAGACCATGAACATATCCCCCAGCATCACCGGACACATCGAGCACATCTACGTCGAGGTCGGCAGCCGCGTCAGCAAAGGCGCCATGCTCGTACGCATGGATCAGACGCAGCTCAACACCACGCGCATCAATCTGGCAAGCACCAAGACCGAACTCGACCGCGTCACGGCTCTCAAGAACTCAGGAAGCATCAGCGAACAGGTCTACGACCAGACTAAGGCAGGCTACGACCAACTGGTCGAGACCGAGCGCTTCCAAGAGGAAAACACCTTCGTCAAGGCTCAGTTCAGCGGCGTCATCGCCGCCAAGAACTACGAGGACGGCGAGATGTATACCGGCGCACCTATCCTGCAACTCTGCCAAATCAGCCGCCTCAAGGCCATCATCAACATCCCCGAAAGCTACTTCCCGCTCGTCAAGCAGGGCATGAAGGTCAACGTCCTCTGCGACATTTACCCCGACAAGTCGTTCCCGGCTACCATCGAAATCGTCTATCCCACCATCGACCCCTCAAGCCACACCTTCCAAGCTAAGCTCAGCATCCCCAACCCAGGCGAGAAAATACGTCCGGGCATGTACGTCCGCACAACGCTCGCGCTCGGCGAGGTCGACGCTCTCGTCGTACCCTACCAGACTGTGCTCAAACTGACAGGCAGCAACGACCGCTACGTCTTCATCGCCGACGGCAACACCGCCCGACGCGTCTCCGTCTCTCTCGGACAGCGTTTCGACGACCAGATTGAGATAATTCCTCTCACCCCAGGCGACATCAAGGAGGGCGACCGCCTCGTCGTCACCGGACAGGCCCGACTCGTCGACGGCTCCCAGCTCGACATCGTTGAGAATTGAAATCTTCGACAACAATTGTATCATCTTTTAAGCTTTAAACTTTAAACTTTAAAGAAATGGCTATTTACAAAACTGCAATCAACAAGCCCATCACGACCGGCCTCATCTTCGTCGCCGTGATAATTCTCGGCCTCTTCTCGCTCACCCGACTCCCCATCGACCAGATGCCCGAGATGGACCCGCCTTACGTCACCGTTATGACCACCTATCCGGGCGCCAACGCCAGCGAAATCGAAACCAACATCACTAAGATAATCGAAAACTCCCTCAACTCCGTCGACGGACTGAAGAACATCACCTCTACCTCGCGCGACAACCTCAGCGTCGTCTCGCTCGAGTTCGAGTGGGGCGAGGATATCGACGAAAGCCTCAACGACATCCGCTCCTACGTCGACCTCCTCTACGACAACCTACCCGACGGCGTCTCGCGTCCCATGATTCTCAAACTCAACTCCTCCGCCATGCCTATCATGGTCTACGGCTTCACGGCAAAGGAAAGCTACTCGGGCATGAACCGCATCCTCGAGGACAACGTCGTCAACGTCCTCAACCGCATCGACGGCATCGGCAACATCACCGTCAGCGGCGCTCCCGAACGATACATCTACATCGACCTCGACCCTAAACAGCTCGACGCCTACGGCATCCCGCTCGAACTCGTCGGCAACGCCATCAGCGCCAACAACCTCGACCTCGCCTCCGGCACCGTCAAGATGGGCAAGGAACAATACCAGATGCGCGTCAAAGGCGAATACGTCGAAAGCAGCGAAATAGCCAACATCGTCGTTGCCACCACTCCCACCGGCAAACAGATATTCGTCCGCGACCTCGCCACCGTCCGCGACACCATCAAGGATCTCTCGCTCGACGAGAAAATCAACGGCCTCGACGGCGGACGACTCATCATCACCAAGCAGACCGGCGCCAACACCGTGGCCATCGCCAACGCCGTCAAGATGGAGATGACCAAAATCATGAAAACTCTCCCGCCCGACTTCGAATGCACGCTGATCCGCGACGGCTCCGAAGAAATCGTCAACGCCATCAACGGCCTCGCCGAGAGCATCTTCTACGCCCTCCTCTT
>Ga0247610_10005544_pt1 | contig 13270 bp, 7 predicted proteins | sample 174DNAGHGhighgp2_FD_193483 | JGI IMG/M metagenome (GOLD analysis project Ga0247610, IMG submission 193483) | Sheep rumen microbial communities from Palmerston North, Manawatu-Wanganui, New Zealand - 1742 DNA GHGhigh gp2 | ecosystem: Host-associated > Mammals > Digestive system > Stomach > Rumen ...
GCGTGGGAACTCTATGCTCGCGTCGGCACCATACTGGTATGAGTTGGCTCTTTCCCCGCCCCCGCTGGTCTGCCACTCGTAGGCTCCGTGCAGGTTCACGTCGATATGTTCGCCGCCACGGAACGCATTGCGGCGCACCAGACCCACTTTCATCTCGGGGCCGGCGCGGCCTATCGTGCGGTTCTTCAGGTTGCCCTCCACGTAGAAGTCGTAGGGCTGGTCGAACGTGCAGTTGAGGGTGAGGTCCAGTTGGGATGTCATTTCTGGTTTCTCGTTTTTCACAGGTGTGAACCTGAAGTCGACCGACGAGAATATCCCCATTCCGCTCACCTTCTGCATCGACTCCTGATAGTTGTCGTAGCTGAACAGCCGTCTTGGCATGAGTTTCATGTTTCTGAGCACCACGCCAGGGCGCAGAGGCACATGTTTGCCATGGTAGCGTATCTTCAGGAAGCTGCGGTCCACGCTGTCGGTCATCTGTTCGCGCATGGAGCGCCTCATCTGCATGGTTATTTTCCCTATGGTCCATGGCCGCAGGACCTCTGGCGGCAGCGAGTCGGCCAGTTGCAGGCGCAGTCGTGCGCGGTTGTCTATGCCGAAGGTGTCGGCCAGGTAGAACATGTATTCTGGTTTGAAGTAGTAGTAGCCGCTGTTGCGCATGAGTTGTGACAGTCGTGTGCGTTCGCCGTCGAGGTTGGCCACCGACAGTGCCTTGCCCGCACCTATCTTCGCCTCGCTGAGTGTGGAGTCTATGAGGTGCTGCATAGGTGGCGGGAAATGCTCGTAGCTCATGGTGTCGACGGTGAAGAGCGAGTCCATCCTGACGGTGTAGTGCAGCTTCATCTTCTTCGGGTTCTTCTGTGGCACCTCCTCATAGCTTACCGAGGCGTGCAGGTAGCCGTTTTTCCTCAGCACCGACTTTGCCACCGAGGCACGCAGTGCAGGGTTCACCTTGCTTATGAGCACTGGCTCCTTGCCGAAGGAGCGGTTCATCCATTTCTTGAACACGCCGTGCGACCCGTTGGCCCAGTTCCATATCCACAGGCCTACGGGGAATGGCGTGCGGTAGTGGCTGCTGCCGAAGAGCGACCCGTTGGGGGCGGTGGCAAGGGCGGCGTCGACCTCTGCGCGTGTCTCGTCGAAGTGCTCGCCCGGGACGTAGTCCTCGTAGTCAGTGTTTTTCAGTCCTGTGTACAGGTATTCGTCGTCGGGTATCTGTCTGGTGGTGGAGCACGACGAGGCACATAGCAGCAGGGCTATGCTTAATGATAAATAATATACGGCAAACGGCAAGCGCGGCTGTAGGCTGCGCGTGCTGTCTTTGCCATGTGTACTACTGCCAATCATCATTGTCTCCTGTTTGTGCTCACAGAGTCGGCCGGCATGTTTCTTCTGCCACCCACCGAGTCGGTCGTCTGTCTGCGGTTGTCGTTTATAGGTGCTATGTTTTTTCTGCCCGAAGTGCCGGTGAACATCTCCCACCAGTGGTCCATCTTGCGTTTCCACACATATCCGCCGCCATACTCGCCGGTGTAGCCGTCGAGCCAGTCGTAGACGTTCTGCTTGAAGAAGAGCTTCAGGTACTGGTTGCTGGTGGGCGACAGGCGGTACTCCATGGTCACGTTGTCGAAGAACGACTGTTGCTGTCCCTGCAAGTCATCCTGTCCGCTCGACACCTTGCCGCCTATCTGCACCTTCAGGCGGTTGTTCCAGAAACGCTTTGCGAAGCTGAACGAGTAGTCGGTGCGCATCTGTCCGCTGGCGTCGGTGGTGTTGTCAAGTCCGATGCTGAGGTCCAGTGTTTTCAGCGCGTTGCCTGTTATCTGGTTTATCTCGCTCTGCAGGAACGAGCTAAGTGCCGAGTTCATGGAGAAGTTGCTGCTGTTGCTGTCGGCGAGGTACATGCCTGTGGTGAGCATGGTCACGGCCAGCTTGCCCCGTTCTTCCAGCGACATCGCCGACAGCTCGTTTTGCACGGTCATGTCCTCTGGAGCGGCTATGGTGAACTCAAGGCCCATGTCGGCCAGGGTCTTGGTGATGACCACACCGCAGTCGAAGGCCACGCTGCGTGACTGCCCGTCGTCTGTTGCCACGCTGGCCTTGGTGCGCTCGGTGGCAGTGATGTTGAGAGTGGGGTTTGTGGGGTCGCCGGTGAACTCTACATAGCTGCCGTCGTGTATGGTGAAAGTCTTCAGCGGTATCACTGGCAGCGAGTATTTCATGGTGCCGCTGCTCAGCGTGTAGCGTCCTGTCAGCTGCAGGTCTTCGCCGCCGCCAAGGCGCATGCGCAGCTCGCCACCGCCGAAGAGGTCTACATAGTTTGTCTGGTCGGCGTTGAGGCCGCATTTCACGTGGGCGCCCTGGTCTATGTTTATACGCAGGTTCATCTCTAAACCGCCTGGCACGGGGCGGTGGACCACGGTCTGCGTGGTGTCGCTGAAGTCGGTGAAGCGCACAAGCTCGTCCAGCTGGTTGTCGGTGGAGAGCGGCGAGTCGAGCAGCAGATATGTCAGGTCGGTGGAGCCCAGCACGTCGAGCCGTCCGCGGAAGTTCAGGTGGTCGAGCGGGCCGCGCATCATGGAGAAGAAGTTGACGTAGCCCTTGCCGAATACCTGCGAGCCGGTCGTCTGCTTAGAGTTGATGAGCAGGAAGTCGCGGGCCTGCAAGCGAACGTCGAGGGTCATGTTGCCAAGGTCGCTGAAGTCCAGGTTGCCCTGCATGTTCAGGGCGTTGTCGTTGTAGGCATACATGGCGAAATTCTCGAGCAGCAGCTTCGACTTCTCTATGCGCACAGGGTCGCGGTCGAAGCGCAGGCGCACACCGTAGGTCTGGCTCACCAGGTAGGCGCTGTCGAGCAACAGCTCGCCGTCGACGAGCGGATGGCTTGTTGACCCGGCAATGGTCAGCTCACCGTCGGTGAAGCCTTCGAAGCCTAAGAGGTCGTCGGGTATGAAGCCGTTGATGAGGCTCAGCGGTGTGTGTTCGAGTGTGAGCACGCCGTCCATGCGCTCATGGCCGCCAGTGACCTTCTTGTTTATGTAACTGCCTGACAGCGAAGCCACTTGTCTGCCGTCTATGGCCAGCGTCCCGTCTACGGCGTGGCTGTCGTCTTCACGTTGCAGATAGACGAACTCGGAGCCCAGGTCGCCTATCTTGCTGCCTTCGAACATCATCGACGCCACCTGCATGTCGCCGGCCACGGAGATCTGCTGCTTACGGTCCATCACGGTGTGGAAGTCGCCGTTGAGCATGCCTGCAATCTTGGGCAGGAACGGCAGCGAGGTGGTGAGCCGGTCCAGGTCCAGGCGGTGGACGCTTATGGTGATGTCCTGCAGGTTGGATGCTTCTGCCTGCAGCGTGTCCTCCTGTTCTGAGTACACTTTTATGCCGGTACCGTCGTCGGCAGTGAGGTTCACATTGGCCATCAGGCGCATGTCGTTGCGCAGGAAGACATAGTTGCCGGCATTGAGGGCGAAGTCGCGGTAGCCCAGTGTGGGGCGGCTGGGCAGCAGTGTGAAGCGCACGCCGTTGGCCTCCATGGCGGCCTGCGTGCCTATGCGCAGGCCCAGCTTGCCGTCTTTGTCGAAGATACGTGCCCCGAGCAGCAGGCCGTGCTCATAGAGATGGCCGTCGGCCAGGGCGGTGAACACCATCTGCGGGTTGCGGCGGTTGTTGGCCACGCGTGCCTGGTAGCTCAGCCCGTGGTTGGTCTCCTTCAGTGTCACCTGTATGGTGTCGATGAGTGTTGAGTCGGCGTTCAGGCCGTAGATGTGTGCCAGGCCGTTGATACCGTGCTCGGGCGAGGTGGTGATGTCTACGAGCAAGTCGCGGAACGTAATGTTTTGCCCTGCCTTCAGCATGTTGGCCAGGGTGTTGTCTCTGCCGCTGGTGATGTAAAGGTGCCCGGTGGGCAGCAGGCTTTTTATGAGTGGCTGGTCTATGATGCGGCGCTTGTCGAGGCTTATGAGAGTGTCGTTGAGCGTGGACAGGGTGCTGAACAGCCGGTCGTAGGAGCCGCTCGCGTCGAGCTTGACTATGAAGTTGCCGTTTTGTATGCGGGTGTAGGTGGTGTCGGGGCGCGCGTTGAGCAGCACACCCAGGTTCTGCGGGTGGTAGGTGGCGGCCGAGTCGCGCAGGCTGATGTTTTGCGCCAGTCCGCTCAGCTTGTGGCTGTCCTTCAGATTGCTGCTTATTTTCAGGTCGGCGGTGAAGCCCAGGTCCAGCTTGTGGTCTGAGGCTCCCAGTGCCTGCATGTTCAGCCGGCCTATGTCGGTGGTCACCGTGGCGTCGATGTGTGTGGAGTCTATCAGCGCGTCGATGCAGGCGGTGCCCTCGGCCAGGTGGTTCATGCTCATCACGTCGACCAGTGCGTGGCCGCCGTCCAGATGGCCGATGAGCTCCATGTTGTCCAGGTCCCAGCCGTCGTAGTGCAGGCGTTGGGCCACTATGTTGCCATCCATTCGGCACTTCTTGCTGAACAGGTCGGTGCCACGGCCCTCGAGCGTGGCGCTGACGCCGCTAATATGGCAGGCCACGGTGGGCAGATAGTGGCTCAGGTCGAGGCTGTCCACGTCGATGTGGGCCTGGTAGCTGTCGGCGTCTTTGTCGTAGTGGCCTTGGGCCTTTATACCGTCTTTGCCGCTGTGGGCACTGATGTCGGCGGTGTAGCGGCGCCCTTCGGCGCTCACGGTGCCTGTCACGGAGAGACCGGGGGGGAGGGTCAGCGTCTGGCGGTCTATGCCGGCGGCGCGCAGGGCGAAGTCCACTTGCTGTAACTGTATCTTCAGGTCTGCGTCGGCCAGCAGACGGTCAAGCCACTCGGGGTGGCTTATGGTGTCGGGCGAGAAACCTATGTAGCCCCGTGCCTCGGCGTGGAAGGCGGTGGGCAGGTCGGCCACCAGATGGTCTATCTCGGCATGGGGCATGTTGCCGCTCACCTTGGCGCTCACCGTCAGCGGCCACGGGGGCAGGGTGGGGCGCTCGCCTTCGGGGTTGGCAGTCTGGAGGGCGAGGAGCAGGTCGTGGCTGCCCACCTCGGCGTCTATCTCCACATCCATCTGTCCGTTGCCCTGGCTGTCCAGACTGCCATAGTCGATGTCGGCCTTGGCGGCGATGGCAGAGTGGGGGGTCTTCAGCACCAGCGAGGGGGCGCGTATGCCGGTGGCGTCGAGGGTCAGCTGGCCGCTGAGGTCGCTGAGCTCCATGCCGCTGCGCTCTTTCATCGACACGTGGCGGATGGCGAGTCGTGTGACGGGCGAACGATAGTAGATGGAGTCGGCGGCCAGATGTATGTCGCTCAGTGCCAGGTGGTTCATGTCCATGCCCTGTGGCAGTGCCGGTTCGTAGGGATGGTCGAGGGTCAGGGCCGACTGCTCCACTATCAGAGTGCCCACGCCGTAGTGCTCGTCGGCCAGGTCTATGTCTCCGTGGGTTGCCTCGGCATGTGTCAGTGTGGTGCCAATGACGAGCGAGTCGCCGGGCAGATGGATGGCCACGCGCGAGTTGTCGACGGTGAGCCGCGACAGGGCTATGCGCCACAGCGTGGGGCCGCTGCTGGTGGTGTCGGTGGCGGCGGTGTCGCTGAGCAGAACCGTCACGTCGGCGTCGCGCAGAAGGGCGTCGCCAAGGCTCACGTCGCCAGTGCCCCAGTGGGCGGTGCTGCCGTCGACGGTCAGCTGGCCCATAGAGCCCAAAACCTGGGTGTCGCTGATGAGGTCGAGGGTGTTCAGGCGGACAAGCTCAAGGGCCAGCCCTTTCACCACGGCACGCTCTTCAAGCAGGGGCAGAAGCTCGACGTCGACGACGGCACGGCCAACAACGGCAATGGTGTCGCCGCGAGGGGCGCCGCTCGTCACGGTGACGCCTTCCAGGCTAAGGTCAAGGGGAAACTTCAGGCTTACGCTCTCTACGCTGATGTCAAGGCCGGTCTCTGACGAGGCAATCTTTGCTGCCTCGTCGACAAGCCACTGCTGTATGGGGGGCACATAGACAAGAAACGGCAGGACTGCAACGAAAGTCAGTGCAGACACCACGATGACTATTATGTGTTTCAGCCGTTTCTTCATTTCAGTTGCCACCGGCACTGTGTGACCTACGACAGCGCTGGGCTGGCGCAAGGATGACCACACAATGGCGTTGCAAAGATATTACAAAAAAAACGGAAACACCCTTTTTCTGCCACCTTTTTATCTTTCCTTAACGTTAAAAGGGTAAGATTGCAATCGCTTTTATGGCAGTTAGATAGTTTCTAACTGGGAGTTAGATAGTTTCCAACTGGGAGTTGGATAGTTTCCAACTGGCAGTTAGATGGCAAGTTCTTGCCACAGCCGTTCTTTGGGCAGGGGGGCTTCAAGCACAAGCTCTTGCTTCGATACCGGATGCACAAACTCTATGCGCCGCGCCATCAGCGATATGCTGCCGTCGGGGTTGCTGCGCCGAGCACCATATTTCAGGTCGCCCTTGATGGGCATGCCTATGGCCGACAGCTGGCAACGTATCTGGTGGTGGCGCCCGGTGAGCAGCTCCACCTCAACCAGGTTGTAGTGCTCGCCGCGGCTCAGCGTGCGGAAGCGCAGCTCTGCCTTCTTGCTGCCAGACACCTCGCGGTCGTGGGCGTAGGCTTTGTTTTGCTTCTCGTTGCGTGTGAGCCAGTGGGTGAGAGATGAGAATTGGGAGGCGGGAGACATTCCTGACCTCTCATTTTCCACTATCGCCCAGTACGTCTTGTGCACCTGTCCGTCGGCAAACATCTTGTTGAGCCGGGCCAGTGCTTTCGACGTCTTGGCAAAGACCACCAGACCGCTGACAGGGCGGTCCAGCCGGTGGGTGACGCCCAGAAACACCGCTCCAGGCTTTGCGTATTTCGCTTTCAGGTATTCCTTCACCAGCTCAGACAGTGGCACGTCGCCAGTCTTGTCGCCCTGCACTATCTCGCCGCTTTGTTTGTTGACCACTATTATGTGGTTGTCCTCATATATCACTTCCATCTTCTTGTCCTGTCTTACACATTATTCATTTCCAAAGGTGAGGGGCTTATCTCTCTTTCAGGTCCTCGGTGGTAAGCTGCAGCATGGCTTTGCTGACGCGTAGCAGACGGTCGCAGCTGTCGCCCTCGCTGACTATGTAGCGCTTCATGTCGAAGTCGTACAGGCAGTGGCCGGTGGAGTCGGTGGCCCACTGCGCATTGTAGTAGTTGTGCACTGCCACGGGGTGGCGGTAGGTCTGCGAGAGCACGTCGCGGCTGAAAGTGAAGTCGTCGTGGGCCAGTCCCAGCTGTCCGAGCAGTGTGGCTGCCAGGTCGCTCTGGTTGCAGATGGTGCTCACTGTGCGTGGCTCACGTATGGCTCCGCCGAGCCACAGCATGGGTATGTGGCTCTTCTCGCGTGGTGTCGAGGTGTCTATGCGTCCGTGGTTTATGCCGTGGTCGGCGGTGAGCACTATGAGCAGGTTGTCCCAGGCGGGCGAGGCTTTCATGTGCTCTATGAAGTCCCAGAGACACTCGTCGAGGTAGCCGAACGCGTTGAGCACCTCGTCGTCGTGCCGTCTGTCGCCCGGCACGTCCCATGGCTCATGGCTCGACAGCGTGCTGTAGCCCACCAGCAGGCTTCTCTTCTCCGTAAGGCGCGGTTTTGCCGCGTCGCCCGCTGCGTCTACCGCTGCGCCTTTCGCCGCGCCTTCAACCATCTCCTCCACGGTCCTGAAGGTGATGTCGTCTCTCACCCCCCACTTCGCTGTCTGTCGTTCCGCCACGCTGTAGTCGTCCATGCTCGTCAGCTGCTCCCATCCGGTGCCTATGAGGTACGAGCGCATGTTGGTGAAGTTGATGTCGCCACCATATATATATCGTGTGGCGTATGCGTGCGCGCGAAGGGTCTTGGCTATGCCTGGCAGACTGCGTGTCTTCTCGGGCATCTTCATCACCGACAGCGACGGAAACGACGGGTAGCCGCTCAGTGCGCACACCGTGCCGCGGTCGGTGCGCCAGCTGTTGCCATAGCAGTGGCTGAAGTACACACCCTCGCCCTTCAGCTGCTGAAGACGGGGCATGGCCTCGGCAAACTGCTCGCCGCAGCTCTCAAGCAGTATGATGACTATGTCGGGGCGGCGGGTGGTCAGCAGGGTGTCTGTCAGCACGCTCTCGGTGGTGTAGACACCCTCTGTCAGCCGTAGGCACTCGTCGTAGCTCATGAACTGGTACTCGGCCATGTCGCCGGTCTGGTGGCTCAAGGAGTAAAGGAAACTGAACACGGGGTTTACCGCAGCATGGTTCAGAAACTGGTTCTGCGAGTAGTACACCTGTCCAATGTTGGTGGTCGACTCGCTGACGCCGCCCCTTATGCCTACCACCATCAGCGGGACCAGCAGCACGTAGCCTGCCGTGGCTGCCAGACGGCGGCCTGTGCCGGAGGGGCGCCGCCTTGTGGGGCTCTCGGCAAGGGCTCTCGTCGGCGGGCGCAGGCAGCAGACCACATACACCTTATATATAATATAGGCGGTGACGACTGTTGCCACTGCCCTGAGTAGCAGATACCCTACCGACACGCTCGAGGTGATGCCCTCGGGCTGTTCCAGATACTGCAGGCAAGAGGCGTCGAGCTTGAACCCCCAGAAAGGATAGAGGCTCGTGTCGGCAACGAAAGCCACGGCAAACATTGCCGCTATGAAGGCAAAATACACCTTCCACAGCCATTGCGGAAGGCGCGTCCACACCTCGAACATGGTAAAGACCAGGGGAGCGGCGACAAAATAAAGTGCGGTGGAAAGGTCGAGCGTCAGGCCGTGGACTGTCACAGGCCATACGTCGGATGCCGACACACCATGACCACTGCCGCAGCAGGCAAAGAACACCACCTTTGCTGCCACGAACACCACCACGGTCACAACGTAGGCGGCCAACAAGCGCAGCCATTTGTCATTTCTCATCTCTCACCTCTCATTTTCCTCACCTCTACTCTGAACGTGGTGCCGCGGCCCACCTCGGAGCCTTTCACATAGATGTGCCCCTTGTGATACTCCTCCACTATGCGCTTCGCCAGCGACAGACCGAGACCCCAGCCCCGCTTCTTAGTGGTGAAACCGGGCTTGAAGACGGTCTTCAGGTGCTTCTTCTTTATACCCTTGCCGGTGTCGGCAACCTCTACGGCCACTATGTCGTCTTCCTCAAGCAGCCACAGGTCTATGCGCCCGCTGCCACCCTCCATGGCGTCGACAGCGTTCTTGCACAGGTTCTCGATGACCCACTCAAAGAGCGAAGCGTTCATCTTCACTATCACTTCGTGGTCGGGATAGTGGCCGCAGATGGCTATCTTCTGCGACGTGCGCTTGTCCATGTATTCTATCACACGGTCCAGAAGGGCGTTCATCGACTCGTCGACAGGCTCGGGAAGGGAACCGATCTTCGAGAAGCGCTCGGCTATGCGCTCCAGTCGCTTCACGTCTTTGTTCATCTCGGGTATCAGAGCGTCGTCGGGATAGGTCTCCTTCAGTATCTCGACCCACGCCATGAGGCTGCTGATGGGGGTGCCCAGCTGGTGGGCTGTCTCTTTAGACAGGCCTACCCACACCTTGTTCTGCTCGGCACGCTTCGAGGCCAACAATGCGAAGATGGCAACAGCCGCAAAGACAGAGACGATGCCGAGAGCCCAGTAGGGGTAGAGCGTAAGACGCTTCAGAAGGGTGGACTCGTCGTAGCACAACAGCTGGAAATCGTTGATGCGGATGGAGTCACCACGGGCAAGCATGCGCTCGGCCAGACGGGTAGTGTCTGCGATGTTACGGTAGTCGACCACGGTGCCGGAACCGTCGAGAACGACTACGGGAATGGTGTTGTTGCCCTCTATGACCTTACTCACCAGGCTGAGGTCAGTGTTCTCGTCGGCTTCAGTAAGGACTCGCATGGCTTCAGCCCAGACCTCCATGTTGTTGCGCTCCTCGCGCTGAAGGTCGCGCACAAGATAGTGCGACACCAGAAGCGAAGCTCCTGCTATCACTATCGCTGCCACTACTAACCATATCTTCAGACCTTTCATCGCCTATAAAAGCATTGATGCTGCAAAGTTAATCAATTTATTCGAGCTGAATGAAAAAAAGTGAATAAAAATTTGCACAATTAAATCTTTTTACGTACCTTTGCACCCGCTAAAGAGAAAACGGGGTGTCACAACACCACGAGACAGAGAAAAAGGGCGTTTAGCTCAGTTGGTTTAGAGCATCTGCCTTACAAGCAGAGGGTCGGCGGTTCGAATCCGTCAACGCCCACAATAAAAGCAGAGCAAAAGGAAAAGTCGCAACACAGTGCGGCTTTTTTCGTTACACAGGAAAACCAAAATAAGCCCATCTAAAAAATCTTAATTTTTACCACCCAATTTGTCTTTCTTGATTTAATGTGCTATCTTTGCACTTCCTAAACGATAGACATCATAGCTAAAGATAAGTAATAAAAGGATAATATAGAAAAAACATGGAACTGAAAGCACTGACTGCTGTGTCACCCGTCGATGGGAGGTACAGAAGCAAAGCCCAAATCTTAAGCAATTATTTCTCGGAGTATGCACTCATAAAGTACCGCATACGCGTCGAAATAGAATACTTCATAGCTTTGTGCGAACTGCCATTGCCACAACTCGCAGGGATTGACCCGTCAATCTTCGAAGAGCTCCGCGACATATACAGGCGCTTCACCGTGGAAGACGCTGAAAGGGTCAAGGAGATTGAAGCCGTCACAAACCACGACGTAAAGGCCGTCGAATACTACATAAAGGAGCGGATATCGTCATCAGAGCGCCTCAGTTCCGTATGTGGCGATTCTATCGCCACAGCAAAAGAGTTCATACATTTCGGACTCACATCACAGGACATTAACAACACCAGCTTCCCAATGATGCTCAAAGACTGCATAGACGAGGTCTATGTGCCGGCTGTAGAGACTCTCATAGAGAAGCTCAACGACTATGCAGAGGAGTGGAAAAACATACCCATGCTCGCAAAGACGCACGGACAGCCTGCATCGCCAACAAGGCTCGGAAAGGAAATAATGGTCTTCGTGTACAGGCTCGAAGAGCAGATGAGATTCCTGAAGGACACACCAATGACCGCGAAGTTCGGCGGAGCTACAGGCAACTTCAACGCACACAACGTGGCGTTCCCAAATATTGACTGGAAAAAGTTTGCAGACAGCTTCATCAGTGAAAAACTGGGGCTGGAAAGGGAACAGTACACCACACAAATCTCAAACTACGACCACCTCGCTGCAGTGTTCGACGCCATGAGAAGGGTGAACACCATCATCATTGACCTCGACAGAGACTTCTGGATGTATATTTCCATGGAATATTTCAAGCAGAGGATAAAGCAGGGGGAGGTGGGATCAAGCGCCATGCCCCACAAGGTCAACCCGATAGACTTCGAAAACAGCGAGGGAAACATGGGAATGGCAAACGCCATACTCGCATTCATAGCACAGAAACTGCCAGTGAGCAGACTGCAGAGAGACCTCACAGACTCTACCGTCATAAGAAACATAGGCGTGCCGATGGCTCACACCATCATAGCTATAGAAAGCACAAAGAAAGGACTTGGGAAGCTGATACTCAACGAGGCAAAAATAGATAGTGACCTCGAAAACAACTGGGCAGTAGTGGCAGAAGCAATACAGACTGTGCTCAGAAGAGAGGCATATCCCAATCCATACGAGACGCTGAAACAACTTACAAGAACAAATGAGACAATAACACAGCAAAGTATTCAGAACTTCATTAATAATTTAAACGTATCAGAAAACATAAAACAAGAATTATTGCAGATCACGCCACAAACCTACACTGGCATTTAAAAAAGGGCCGGGAGGCTCATTATTAACAAGAAAAATAACACAACTATGGATTTCGAAAAAGAGAAAAACGAAGAGCAGCAGCTCAACGAGCAGAATGTAGGCCGAGAAGGCTATCAGAAAGAGTACAGACCTGCAGGAAGGTCACCAAGACCAAGAATACACACTGCACCACAGTATAAGCCACAGGGATTCAACCGCCCTAACTACAATAGGGGAGGATACGACGATGAGTTCAGGCCGGAAGGCTTCGGAGCTGGTCTCCAGGGACAGGCTCCACAGCGTAATAATAACTATCGCGCGCGTACCTTTAATAATAATGGTGGCTCATACCAGCCAAGGCAGGGATATCAGCCACGCCAGCAGCAGGGACAGTACAGACCGAAGTTCGGAAACACTACCGATGAGCAGGGGGGCTACCAGCCAAGGCAGCAGGGTGGTTACCAGCCAAGGCAGCAGGGAGGATATCAGAACAGGCAGCAGGGTGGGTACCAGTCAAGGCAGCAGGGTGGATACCAGCCCCGGCAGCAGAGAACACAATACAACGCACAGTACGGCAACAGCTACTCAGGACAGTATCAGCCATATCAGGGACAGAACAGAAAAACTTACCAGAAACGACAGCACACAGCTGACTACGATCCTAATGCTAAGTATAGCATGAAGAAAAGGATAGAGTACAAAGAGGTGAACTTCGATCCCAACGAGCCTATACGTCTCAACAAGTTCCTCGCAAATGCCGGCGTGTGCAGCAGAAGGGAGGCCGACGAGTTCATACAGGCAGGAGTCGTCACTGTCAACGGAGAAGTGGTCACAGAGCTGGGAACAAAGGTCATGCGCACAGACGTCATACGGTTCCACGACGACCCAGTGATACTCGAGAAGAAAGTGTACGTGCTCCTCAACAAACCGAAGGACTATGTCACTACAAGCGACGACCCGCAGCAGAGAAAAACCGTCATGGACCTCGTGAAGGATGCCTGCCCGGAGCGTATTTACCCGGTAGGAAGACTCGACAGGAACACAACTGGTGTACTCTTGCTGACAAACGATGGAGACCTCGCATCGAAACTAACGCATCCAAAGTACCTGAAGAAGAAGATATACCACGTCTACCTTGACCGTAACGTCACCGCTCACGACATGCAGGCCATAGCAGAAGGAGTGATGCTCGACGACGGAGAGATAAAGGCCGACGACGTGCAGTATGCCGACCCCAACGACAAGAAGCAGGTGGGCATAGAGATACATTCGGGTAAGAACCGCATTGTGCGTCGCATATTCGAGTCGCTCGGTTACAAGGTCACCAAGCTCGACCGCGTGCAGTTTGCGGGCCTCACCAAGAAGAACCTGCGTCGTGGTGACTGGCGTTACCTCACCGAGGAGGAAGTTGACCGTCTCCGCATGGGCGCCTACGAGTAACAGCAACAGTGCCGGCCCCTC
>Ga0247610_10005545_pt1 | contig 13270 bp, 9 predicted proteins | sample 174DNAGHGhighgp2_FD_193483 | JGI IMG/M metagenome (GOLD analysis project Ga0247610, IMG submission 193483) | Sheep rumen microbial communities from Palmerston North, Manawatu-Wanganui, New Zealand - 1742 DNA GHGhigh gp2 | ecosystem: Host-associated > Mammals > Digestive system > Stomach > Rumen ...
GTCCTGTGAATTTTCTTCGGCCATGGCTTTTTCCTGACTCCATATAACCTTAAAATCAACCTTAGACACCGTCGGATAATTAGCCAATGCCAACGCCAGATTAATTTCCGTCGTCAGCGCCGTATCAGTTCGATTAATGCCGGAACGAATCCGCCAATACGGTGCAATTTTGGCCGTGCGATATCCGTCAAACGACGGCATAATGAAATATAACGGTGTATACATATTCAACCTGTCTTGCACCGAATTTCCAAGCGCATCTTGTTTTTTCAAATCGGCGGCGTATTCCCGACCGAGTGAGCTGTCCTTAAGTATTTTTGCCATAAATTTATCAAAGTGATTTCCCTTGCCGTCACCATTGCCGAACAACATATTTTCCGGCCGCGAACGGTCCGGCGCATCAAATGCCCCCAGCGGCTTGGTTGCCTGTTTCATAAGATGTACGAAATCTTCAACGCTGCGAATAACATACCGGCTGCCGTCGATGTCATATTTTATCCAGCTCAGTTTGTCGTTCAGCCGACGCAAATACCTTTCCCTATCAATATAAAAACCGGTATAATTTTTCATAAACGGCGGCACCGTATTTTCATCAATTTGTAACGGATATTTACTGGTTTGCAAAAACTCGTTCAAAGAATCTTCAATCAATTCTTTAACAAACTGATAGTAACCGCCTTCCTGATATATCCCGCGCTCGGAATATTGCAATATCAGCGGTCTGCCGTGCATATCGCGAAAACCGGCATTATTGATGTATGTTGCGTATTCGCGTGCCATTTTTTGCGAAAGTTTCAGATGGCTGTCACTCAAGCCGCTGCGAGTTGCTCCCATATTCCACTCATAGGCCTCATTGGCAGCATCAAAATTGGTCAGCGGTGACCAAGCCATAACCCCGTATACGCGCTCATTACCGCGCTCCAATGCTCCGATATCCTTAAAATACGGACGAAACAGCGGGCTGTCGGCGGTAGTACCCACCAAAGAAGCCAATCCGCCGCCGGCTTTTGCCCCAAACATAATGATATAGTCGGTGTTTGCCGGAATATGCTCCTGATTATGCCGCATATAGCGTATGGCGGCCTTAATATCAACCAATCCGGCCGGTGCCCCGTGTTCGCTTCCTCTGAAACCGACATGCGCATATATATGCCCGGCTTTAGTGTGTGCGCTGACATTACGATATGCCGTCAATGCCGGATTTGCCTCATATTCCGAAGTTTCTACCGGTATAACAATCGGTGCGGTCTTAACCGTATAACCGCCGATTTTTCCGGCTTCATTCGGCTCACAACCGTACGTTTCCGGTCCGTTGGCACGGCAATTCATAAACTCCGCCGGCACAAACAAAGCCATTCTTTCATACTTTTCATCTTCCGGACGTTGAACATACAAAATTCCCAGCTGATAATAGACATTATCCGCTTCATTATAGCGCCAGCTTGCCATATTAAGAATTTCGCCGTATTCCGAATTTATCGGCCGCTTATGTTCTTCAGCCGCCGCGCTGTCGATACTGTCAAGAAACTTATCCTCGGCGTCGTGATGATGTGTTTTGAACAAATAAGCCGCATATCCGGCCAAAAGAAGGGCTGCAATAACTGAAAACAACAATACTTTCTGACGCATTTCACTCTCCGCTGTTGATGAAACCAAACTTACGAAAAGCATATTGCATCAGACCGATACTGTCAAACGCAAATAACTTTGTTGTGCGTATTTTTTGAGGTTGAAATCGCTGATGACTCGTGCTAACATCGGCATAAGTTGATTTTACGGAGGTTGCGATTATGCTTATAAAAACGTCCTATTTCCTTGCGATTATCATGATTGTCGGATATGTCCTGTTCGGTCACCCAACTCCTACCCGTGCCGACAATCTGATTTATTATCAAAACGGTCAGGCGGAACAATTACCGCTTGATAAAATGCCGAAAGTCCTTACAAATACCGACGCATTGATCAGCAAAATTGATGATGCCTTCCAACTGATAGTAACGGACGAACTCATCACAGAATTAAAAAGTAAAAAATGTCTGGAGATTGTTTTATCCGAAAAACGTGAAGTAAAACCCAATGATTTTGTTGCATCCGGCTTTTCTTATTCACGCTTGTTGCTTCCGCTCTGCGCCGGCGAAAACTGCGGTAAAGGTGTTGCGCTGTATTTTGGCAACGACCGCACCTATTTTACCCCGCCGTATGTCAATAAAAACGCTGCCGCTTATTTGGAAGAAATCCGCAAAATTATAGATAAATAACGGAAAATATTATGCGCTCGCTACGACTTTTTTTATCATTATTCCTTTTGTTCTCCTGTTCGCCCGAAAATAAAACCGCGCAAACGGAAACGGCGAACATCGATAATATTTTGGTAGAAAAAGCCAACCGGAAATTATATCTGCGGCAGGGCGAAAATATCATCAAAACTTATAACATATCTCTGGGTCGAAATCCTGTCGGTGCCAAGGTCAAATCCGGCGATAACAAAACTCCCGAAGGGACATATTATATTGTCAGCCATAATCCGCACAGCAAGTTCCATCTGTCCCTGCGGATTTCTTACCCGAACAGCGCACAAATCAAAGCTGCCGAGGACGGAAATTATTCTGCCGGCGGCGACATTATGATTCACGGTTTTCCCAACAAAGTTCCGGCCGCAGTTTTTAATTTGTTCCATAAGTTCAAAGACTGGACTGCCGGCTGTATTGCCGTTACCAACGCCGAAATCGAGGAGATTTACAACCTGGTCAAAGACGGCACTCCGATAACCATAAAACCTTAGTTTCATAAGCAAAAAACCGCCCGAACGGGCGGTTCTTTAACAGAATATCCTTGCCGATATTACAGAATAAATCTGTGCATCAGCGCAGAAATATCAGCCAGCAACGCTATGCGATTTTGGCGTTCGCGCAAGTCGTCCGAGAGCACCATATTGTTATCAAAGAAAGTATTAATCGGCACGCAAACATTACTCATAACCTTCACAAAATCAGCATAATTCTTTTGCTTCAGATATTGCTCCGCCACCGCTTTGGCTGCAACAAATGCTTCTGCCGCACGTTTTTCATCTGCGTTATTGACCAAAGCCATATCAAATTCGGCCTGCTTCTTTTCTTTCATCAAATTATCGATACGTTGCAGAGTTTGCGCAAACAACTTAAACGGCTCAGCCTCCGCCAAAGTGCTGATAACCTGTGCTTTGGATTCTATTTCCGCCACATTAATCGTCGCCAAATCAATCCGATTGATAACGTCGGTTATCGAATAATGCAAATCTTCATTCAACATCACCGATAAACGCTGTTTGATAAAGCCGATTACATAATCGACAAAGTCGGCCTTACTCATATTTTCCGCCTTGTAATAGCCTTCATACAAATCGGCAACTTCAGCCACAAAATCAGCCAATGCGATATTAAAGCCGAATTTACGGATAATCAACAAAATACCGATTGTCTGGCGGCGTAACGCAAACGGGTCCTGCGAACCGGTCGGTTTCAAATTAACCGCGCACAAGCCCAATACGGAATCCAATTTATCCGCAATCGCCGCCACGGCACCAAGCTCGGTTTCCGGCAATTTATCACCGGCAAAACGCGGCAGATATTGTTCTTCAATGGCTTTGGAAACACTTTGTTCATAGCCTTCTTCGGCAGCATAAATACTGCCCATAATCCCCTGAAGTTCGGAAAATTCCCCTACCACGGTCGAAACCAAATCCGCTTTCATAATCGGCATTACCGTATCAATTTGCTTATCCAAGTCAAGCGATAATTTTTGCGCCAACAAATGTGCCATTGCGGCAACACGCTTCATTTTTTCGGCATAACTTCCCAACTTGGTCTGAAACACCACTTGCGGCAATTTTTTCGCTTTATCCGCCAACGTAGTCTTCTTATCTTCGTGATAGAAGAATTCGCCGTCTTTCAAACGCGCCGTCAACACACGCTGATTGCCTTTGGTAACGCCGTCAATCCCATAATCATCGCCGTTACGCACAAACACGAAACAGTTGGCCAATTTACCGTTACGATATGCCGGAAAATAGCGTTGATGGTCTTTCATCGGCGTAATCACAATCGGGTCCGGCATCGCCAAAAATGCCTCATCAAACCGCCCGAGCGCCGCCGTCGGATATTCCACCAAATTCACGATTTCATCAAGCAAACTCTCATCTATCGGCACTTGAATGTCGTTCTTTTGTTCCAAATCACGTATCTGCCGCAAAATCAAATCTTTGCGCTCATTTTGGTCCACAATCACAAAAGCTTCTTTAACCTTGGCAAAATAGTCGTCAACCGAAGCAATCGTATATTCTTTATCTGCCAACATTCTGTGCCCGTGCGTAAAGTCGGCCGCGCTCAAAAATTCCAGCGCAAAATCCAACCGCCGTGTTCCCAAAAACGAGAGCAGCCAACGTATCGGGCGAATATATTTGCCGACAAACACATTCCAGCGCATCGGATTCGGCTGATATACCGACATAATCAAATCCGGCAGAATCTTTTCCAAAATTTCGCCGGTATCTTTCGCCGCCGTTTTCTGAACGGCAAAAATATACTCAACGCCCTTAATATCCTTAACAAAAGTATCGGCAATCGTCAGTTTGCGACCGGCCAAAAAGCCCTCCAATGCCTTGGTCGGTTTGCCGTTTTCATCATACGCACTTTTCTGCGCCGGACCTTTGACTTCCGTTTCCTGACCGGCCACCTGCAAAGCAACGTTCTCGATATATAAAACCAAACGGCGCGGTGTATAAAATACCTTTAATCCGGCAAATTCAATTAAATTTTCAGCCAAAGCCTTTTGCGTATTATCGCGCAGACTTTCGGCCATTCTTTTGACATATTGAGCCGGAATTTCTTCTATTCCGATTTCCAGTAAAAACTTTTCACTTGCTGTCATTTGAAAAACTCCTTTAGCACTCTTGCGACAAATACGACTTGGCGATTTCTTTCATCAAATTACGAATACGCGCAATGTAGTTTGCACGCTCGGTAACGCTGATTGCCCCTTTGGCATCCAACACATTAAACGTGTGCGAACACTTCAGCGCAAAATCATACGCGGTGTAGATATTTCCAAGCGAAGTCAAACGCTTGGATTCCGCCTCATAATTATCAAAGTCGATAAACAGTTGCTTTTCGTTGCACAACTCAAAACAATACTTTGAGTGGTCATACTCGCGGTGATGATAAATATCGCCGTATTTTTCGGCCGGACTGTATTGCAAATCATACACGTTTTCCACATTTTGCAAATACATCGCAATACGCTCAAGACCATAGGTAATTTCTGCCGTAATCGGCTTACAAGTCATACCGCCGATTTCCTGAAAAAAGGTAAATTGCGTAATTTCCATCCCGTCGAGCCACACTTCCCAACCTTTACCGAAAGCCCCCAAAGTCGGAGACTCCCAGTTGTCTTCCACAAAGCGAATATCGTGCTCTTTTTTGTTAAAACCGATATATTCCAAACTTTTGATGTATATATCCACAATATCAATCGGCGACGGTTTAATAATCACCTGAAACTGATGGTGTTGATACAAGCGGTTCGGATTATCGCCGTATCTGCCGTCGGCCGGACGACGTGACGGTTCAACATAAGCGCGCGCCACCGGTTTTTCGCCGAGAGCGCCGAAAAAAGTCAGCGGATTCATGGTACCGGCACCTTTTTCCACATCATAAGGTTCGCCGATGGTACAACCCTGTTCCAGCCAAAAATCCTGCAATTTACGTTTTAATTCCTGAAAATTCATTAAGTGCCTCACTTATTTATAATTCTGCGGGATTGTACCCACAAAAAAAAGTCATGTCAACAGATATTTATTTTTTGCCGCAAATCCTCTGCCCCACTAAAAACAGCAAAACCGCCCAAACGGGCGGTTTGTCGTTTTTGGCAGCACCAACATAGTGTCATTAGAACTTTTACAGACGATGATCTTGATGCGATAGCATCTGCTTTTATTGAATTGAAAAAGTATTTATGTAAATCTTAATAAAAAATAATTTCTTGTTAATAAAATCTTTTTCTTTAGTGGAGTCTTTAGTATTTATGGTAACATAATAACTACTTATACAATAAAAAAGGATTTACTAATGGATTTTGCTGGTAATGTTAAAGATATGCAAATTGGCATGGTCAATCTAAGAACGTTATTAGATCGATTTGATTGCATCCAATGGAATTGGACTGAACAAGATACTCGCTTTCAATTTATAGATGACTTTTTGGTGTATTGTTTGGGCTGGGATAAAGATTTAGTTAAAACTGAGCATTATGAAAATGGTGATTATACTGATTATGAATTAGGTCATCCTCGATGTTGTATTGTTGAGGCTAAAAAAGAAAGCATTCAGTTTAATTTTCCATCACAAGGTCGTGAAAAATACATTTGTTCAATAGAAGCCCTTATGAAATTGGATGAAAATGCAAAATGTGCTATATCACAAGTATCTGAATACTGTTTTAAAAGAGGTGTTGAACTAGCTATAATTATTAATTCTTTTCAAATTATAGCTTTTCTCGCCTCACGACGTGATGGTATTCCACCCTTGGAAGGAAATGCTTTTGTTATAAGAAATAAAGAAGAATTTGAAGAAAATTTTCACCTTATTTGGCAATTTTTATCTTTTTATGGTGTTCGAGATAAAAATTTGTATAATTTTTTTGTAGCAGGAGGAAAAAATTATTTACCTGATAAATTATCAGTTAGTATAAATAATTATCGAGATATACGTTATAAAAATGAAAACCAAAAAAGTCTAGAGAATTTATCCGAATTATTGTTACAAGATATTATAACTACTTCTGATATTGAGGCTGATTTTTTTCAAGAATGTTATTGTCAAAGTGGTGCTTTATCTAAGGATGCTTTAATTAGTAAAGATATTTTGGCTCAACGGTATGCGCACTTATTTCCAACAGACGAAGAAGTAAATATAGAACCATTGATAACTAAGAACTCAAAAAAAAAGCAACATGATTTAACGGATAAAATATTCACAGAAGCTTTGGCTAAAAGGCCCATCGTTATAATAGGCGATGTCGGTGTTGGAAAAACAAGTTTTTTAAAAAGCTTACAATATATAAATGCCAAAGAAGAATTCGCAAAATCTATCTATTTATACATCAATTTGGGAGACAGCGGAACACTTACTGAAAATTTAAAATCATTTGTACTACAAGAAATAGCAGACCAATTACTTAATAATTACGAAATAGATATAGAGGCCCGTAATTTTATTTTAGGAATTTACGATGATGAAATTAAAAGATTTAAGAATGGTCTTTATAGAGATTTACAACAAAATGATGCCAAGCTATTTCAAGAAAAATTATTTTCTCATCTCGAAGAACTAGTAAAAGACAAAGCAAAGCATTTGCGTAAAGCCATTAGCCATATTGCAAATGCTCGCAAAAAACAAGTGATTATAATAATTGACAATGCTGATCAGCGAAACACTACAGTCCAAGATGAAGCTTTTATAATTGCCCAAGAATTTGCAAGTGGATGGAATGCAATTACTTTCATAGCGTTAAGACCCGAAACTTTTTATCAATCTAAAATGAGAGGAAGATCGTTATCTGGCTATACTCAACGAATATTTACTATTTCACCCCCACGTATTGATTTAGTCGTGAAAAAACGTTTAGAATTTGCGCTGAAAATAGCGCAAGGGCGAACTAAAATTAAAGCTCTTAATAGTGTTTCCTTGGATTTAAACGATATTGTTGTTTTTATAAAAGCACTATCGTATTCAATTGAAAATAACAATGATATTAGAGAAATATTATCCAATATTACAGGGGGAAATGTAAGATTAGTTATAGACTTTATAGCAAAATTCATAGGAAATTCAAACATTAATAGCGATAAAATCATATCTTTCAGCAGAGAAGAAAATTATTTAATCCCTTTACACGAATTTTCAAAAGCCGCCATTCTTGGAGACTATTCATATTTTAACGAGGATACGTCTTTGGCAATGAATTTATTTGAAATTTCATCGCCAGATGTTAAAGAACACTTTTTATCTGCTATGATAATTGCATATTTAGACAGTAAGTATGCAATTAAAGATACTGATAATTTTGTAAGCTATGCAAGTATTGTAGAAGAAATGCAACGATATGGATTTTCTATTACTCAAACAGATTTTGCAATTAGAAGATTAACAAATAAAAAATTAATAGAATCTTTCGGTCGTGTAGAATTTGAAAGGAAAACAGGTATTTTATATGGAGATATACCGGATGGCTTCAGAATTACTAGTATTGGTGCATATCATCTACATAAATGGATTAGTGAATTCTCATATTTAGATGCTGTTTCAATTGATACGCCTATTCTCGATACTATAGCACGAGAAGAGATGTATCCTCTCCGTGATTCATTTAAAATTGAGGACAGATATAAAAAAGCTGTTTTATTTAAGGACTATCTGATAAGTTCTTGGAATAAGTCGAATATTAATTCTAATTATTTCAATTGGAATGATTCTTGCAAATCAGGAGAGGAAGGATTTGAAAAAGTCAAAAAATTCATTGAGAAAAACAATATAGAAATGCAGAACGATATGTAATAAAAGAAGTGCTGATAACTCTCAGCTCATCTCCACGATTTTTCGTTGGGCTTCGGTATCGTAAGCAATATAGCGTTGGGTAGTTGCAAGGGACGAATGACCGGCAAGAAGTCTGACGTCGTTAAGCGTGCCACCGACAAGGCTTATATGTTTTGCTGCGTTTGTAATAAAAGTTCTGCGGCCGCTATGCGACGAACAGCCATTGAAGCCGATTGTTTTATATAAATTGTAGAAAAAATTAACAATAACCTGTGGCGTCGTATGTTCCCCTCGCTCGGTATCAATAACCGTCTTATCCAAACTAAAATATTCGTCTTTTTGCTTTTCTGCCAGTAGTTCGCCCAACAAAATTTTCAGCTCTTTATGCATCGGTATAATGCGCCCAGAATATTTGCCCTTGCTTGCGTTGTTGCTTAAATTGATAACATCAGCAATTTTGCCGTCAGAGTTGCACACCATACCCCAAGCCAGTTTTGAAATTTCTTTAGCCCGCAAGCCCTCTTTAAAACTGAGCAGAAAAATAATTTTATTGCGTAACGGATAACGCGTTGTTTCCAAATGCGCCATTGTTAGATTTTGCTGTTTGTCGCTTAAAATTTTTGCTTGCTTACCTATCGACATTTTGACCTCCAACTTATTATAAATATCTGATTTTACAAATAAATTATAATGAGTTTGTACAAAAACTCAAGGTCTGTTTTTCACAACTCATTGAAAAATCAAGACTTATTATAAAATATAAATTCTATAATGAGTCGAAACCGGAACTAAAAAAGTTATAGAACTTTTGCAGGATTCATTATATTTTAAGTGTAAACCGCTAGAATTTCATAGAATCGAATAAGGGAATCGCAAAAAATGACGGAACAAAATATTGTTATATATCAAGCGCCGAATGGCAAAACGCAAATAGATGTGCAACTGCAAAACGATACAATATGGCTGACACAAAGGGCAATGGCTGATTTGTTTGAATGCAGTAGCGACAATATTTCTTTGCACTTGCGCAATATTTATAACGATGCCGAGCTGGAAAAAGATTCAACTACCGAGGATTTCTCGGTAGTTCAAACAGAGGGTGCGCGAGAGGTAAGAAGAACGCAAACTTTCTATAATTTAGATGCCATTATTGCCGTCGGTTATCGTGTTAATTCTAAAAAAGCGACGCAGTTTCGTATTTGGGCAACCGGCGTGTTAAAGCAATATTTGGTTGACGGTTATGCGGTGAACGAAAAGCGCCTAAAAGAAAAGCAAGCGCAGATTAACAAATTGCAGAACGCAATTAACCTGCTGTCACGCAGTATTAAAAATTATGCTCACAATGTGTCAGAGGCAGAGCAATTGGCACAAATAATGTCAGATTTTGCTTTAGGGCTTAATTTATTGGACGACTACGACAATAAGACGCTTGATACCAAAGGCAAAACCAAGCAAAAAGCCGTTGTTATCGGCAGAGAAGAATTTTTAAGCGTGATTGATAAGATGAAGCCGGAGTTCGGCTCAGATGTCTTTGCCAATCCGAAAGACAACAGTTTCGACAGTTCTATTAACCAAATTTACCAAACATTTGATGGTGAAGATTGTTATCCGTCTTTGGAAGAAAAGGCGGCAATGTTGCTTTATTTCTTGGTCAAAAACCATAGCTTTACCGATGGCAATAAACGTATCGGTGCGGCTTGTTTCTTATATTTTCTAAATAAAAACGGCATTTTATATAAAGACGGCTTGCAAATTATTGATAATGCTACCTTGTTTGCGCTCACTATTTTAATAGCCGAAAGTAAACCGGAAGAAAAAGACACCATGAAACAGGTCATCATCAGCATTTTGAATAAAAAGGCGTAATGGCTGATATACTGCTGTTTTCTGTAATAACCACGATAAAAACCACATATATAAGGAAAAAATTAAGAAATCTCTGCTATGGTGCACTCAGCTCCAAAAGAGTCGGGACTTTACAATCCCTCACAACACGGTCTGGTATATTTTAAATGAGAAGGCAGACCGAAAACAAAACACTTCTCCCAGATATGACTGGGAGATGATGTAATGTCCAGGTGTAATGCTAAAAGCATCATGCTGTTGTTGTGCAGATGTAAACTCCCAGTCGCCCTTTTGTGGCGACTGTAATTTTTTTATAAATCAAATATATGTCATTTTTTGACGGAGTAGAGGTTTATAAGTAAAATGTTAATAATTTTTTGGAGGTATAAATGGCAACAAATAACGAAGAAAATTGTATTCGTGAATTTTTGCAAAATATAGATTGTTTAGATCAATTGTCACCTTGGATTGAGAACTTTAATCTTTTTGATATTTTGGGCATTTCACGGACAGAAATTAGGCATAGTAATATTTTAGCATGGTTGTTAAATTCTAATGAAAATCATGGCTTGGGAAATAAATTTGCCAAATCAATATTACGACCATATATTCAAGAAATTGATGATTATAAGCTAGCCCTATCAGACTTTTACAGTTTTTCAGTTTATCGAGAATGGAAAAATATTGATATTTTAATGGTCTCGGAAAAAGAAAAAACGGTGATTGCAATCGAAAATAAGGTAGGAACTCTTGAACATGATAACCAACTATCACGATATAAAAAAATCCTTGATAATGAATATAAAGGATTTAAGCAAATACTGATTTACTTAACACCAAATGGTGAAGAGCCGGAACAAGATGAGGATAAATTAAATTGGAAAAATTTATCCTATGAGACTATTTTTCAAGCTTTGAAAAAAGTTCAATCAATATCATCAATACCGCCAGAGGCAGAGTTATTAATTAAAAACTATATGGACACAATAAGGAGAAATGTCTTGACTGATACAAAATTAAATGAAATTTGTAATGAAATTTATCAAAAATATCAAAAGGCACTTGATTTAATTTATAAATATAAAACAAGTCATATTACCGAAACAATAAATACTGTTCTTGAAAATTTTGCAAAAGAGCACAAAATTATATATCAAAAAAGCAATTCCGCAGGTAAATTTAGTTTTTACACCAAAGAGATGACGGAATATTTACCTGATTTACCACAGGATATAAGTTCTTGGGGAAACAAACATACATATGCTTATGAACTATATATTGAGCAAGATGAAAAAAATAACAATAAGCTACGGTTAATTTTTGTACTAGCTCCTCTCAATGCCAAGGATCAAGAAGATAGAATGCTTAAAATATTAAATTACGAATTTAAGAAACAAAAGAATCTTAACGGAAAGTGGAATACAGTTAAGACAATGAAAAAAGATTATGACGACAATGATTCTGAAACAGGTATACAAGTTGTTTTGAAAAATATGTTAGAAGAAATGCTTAACTGGCAAAACGAATTATTAAAAGAACTGCGAAAATAATTTTTATACGTCAGATATTGACAGGTTTGTGTTTTATATATAACATAAACTTGTCGAGGGGCTTGGTTATCCTTTCTAAAAATCCTTACAACCAAGCCGCAAATATGGCGCCGCGACGATTTCTCCGGTCAGCTTTCCTTTCGAAGTTGATTTTCCTTACAAAGAAATTTGCGGCGCCGCCTTATTTATAGCGAGGAAATATGAGCTTATACGGTAAGATGATTGATTTATTGGATTTGGCTTTTGAAATGCAGGCTTCGGCAGAAGGTGTTTCAATACAAGATATTCAAAATAAATATAATGTCTCCCGCCGCACTGCAGAACGTATGCTCGAAGCCTTGCATGATTATTTTCAGCAAATGGAAGAAGTTGATACCGGTGAGCGCACTAAACGTTGGCGTATACCTTCACGTACCTTAAATGGTTTTATATCCATATCAGCAGAAGAACTGGCGATATTTAAGACGGCAAATAATTTATTAAAGCAATACAGCACTAAAGAAAATGCTAAAACAATGGCCGATTTGGAGGTTAAAGTTCGCAACCTCATTAAACCTGAAAAACGCAGTCGTATTGCTGTAGATGCCGAAGAATTAATGAAAGCCGAAGGCTTGGTTTGCTATCCGGGACCGAAAATTACCATAGCACCGGAAATTTTAGAAAAAATAAGACAGGCTATTTTAAGTTGTCACCAAATTAAAATGAAATATCGCTATAAAAATAAAACGACAACAAGCGAAACAACGCTTATCCCCTACGGCTTTTTATACGGTCAGCGCGACCATTTTTTAGTGGCACGACATACTGATGCAAACGATGACGGCAAGCCTCGCACATACTCTTTACCGAATATTTTAAGCGTTGAAATATTGCCCGATACATTTAATGCTGACGGTTTTTCGTTAAGCGAATATGCGGCAGAATCTTTTGGCTCATGGCATGAGCCGCCTTTTGATGTCGAGTGGCAGTTTAGCGCCAACGTTGCCGATGAAGTTAAGCACTTTGTTTTTCACCCTAAGCAGGAGATGCGCGAAAATGCCGATGGCAGTATAACGGTTAAATTTCATGCCGGTGGTAAAAAAGAAATGGATTGGTTTTTATATACTTGGGGCGATGACGTAAAAGTCATTAAGCCAAAGAAATAATTTTATGTTTGTCAGTTTGAAATTGTGATTTGCTCTTCATCATCGTAACGAGTCAACAATTTACGCAAAATGACAGCCGCAAACATCAGCTCTTGTTTATCAATATTCGGCTTATATTCCGTTATCAGTTCACATAAATCTTCTAATTCTATGCGCTGAAATA
>Ga0247610_10005546_pt1 | contig 13267 bp, 9 predicted proteins | sample 174DNAGHGhighgp2_FD_193483 | JGI IMG/M metagenome (GOLD analysis project Ga0247610, IMG submission 193483) | Sheep rumen microbial communities from Palmerston North, Manawatu-Wanganui, New Zealand - 1742 DNA GHGhigh gp2 | ecosystem: Host-associated > Mammals > Digestive system > Stomach > Rumen ...
TTCGTCCCCCGCACGGTCTTCACCACCTGCCCAAGCGCATTATAAACATTCACTTCCGCAGCTTCAATTCCTTCAATGACAACCCTATCCTTTGCCGGATTGGGATAGACATTGATCTGCAAAGCTTTTTCTTCAAGTCCACTAACAGGGATCATCGCCGACTTGTAAACGAATCCGTTTTCGGCAGCAATGTAGAAAACCGTGTCCACGCCATCAACTGCATACAAATCCCGGCATTGCACCATACCGTTGTTCTCACACTCCGGAATGCCTTGTTTGACCCATTCGCAGTGTTCCCATCCATCCTTCATAATGTATGGGTTCGTGTCTGTCGAACCTTTCGTCAAAGTCATGCCAATTAGAATGCACCCATAAGTGTCTGACGTGTATTTGCTATGGCTCACATTCCACATACCGTAATAATCCATAATTGGGCACTCAACGTTCAAATAGGAAACTGTTTCAAAACCGTCTTCCGTCACAAGCAAATTTTGGGTGCCTTCACTGAAATAGCCATACATTTCCACATGGTTCTTGTCAAAGAAATGCGTAACAACCGAATAACCGAAATACGCACCATTAGTAACGACTTCGCTCCAAGTCAGTCCCGAATCGGTCGTTTTATGGATATGAATTCCACCATCGATTACGACAAGGTATCCTGTCTCACCCTCAAAGAACAACTCACAATGGTTCACCATTCCATATTGGAACGGAGTTGAGGTGAAACTCTGTCCTCCGTCTGTGGTTCGCCAAAGGACGGCATCTCTAGTAAAGAGGTAATAGGTATCTTCATCCACCACACAAAAATCGCTGGAACGAATCCAATCAGGCCATTGCAAATGCACGAACTCCGTGTTGGGGAGTTCCTGCCAGGTCTCGCCGCCATCGGTGGTTTTCACGATAACGCCTTTGTGATTGTCGCTGTTCCACCAGCAGGAATCACCGCAGGCATAGCCCACCTGAGTGTCGGCAAAGGCCACATGAATCATGTCATAGCCTTCTTTCTCAAACTTGACCGTCCATGTTTCGCCGCTGTCGGTACTTTTCAGGATTTTGCCGTTTTCGCCGCAGACGATAACAGTGCTCTTGTCGAGGCAAGCCACATCAAAATGGTTTTCGTTAGTGCCTGTCGGGATTTCCAACCAACCTTCCACAAGCTGGGCTTGCATTGTGCCGCAAATGAGCATCGCGGCAAGGATAATTGATAATTTCTTCATAATTGTAATGCTTAAGAATTGTCGTTTACTGGTTATCTGCGCTTTGCGTCACTGCGAGGAACGAAGCAGTCCAGCCTTCAAGAATTGCCACACTTCGTTTGCAATGACACGAAGCGACGATTCATTCCCTCAACACCTTCCGTGTGAGGCATATCTCCGCATTGCGGATTCTCAACATGTACATTCCTTTGGGCAAGTCGCCCATCTCTATCCAACTGCTTTTGCCGCTGAAGGTCTTTGCTGCCACCACCTGGCCATTCATGTTGATGAGTTCCATTTCAGTGGCTTCAGCCTCGTTGGGCAGCACCACGCAAACCGTGTTGTTCGTGGGATTGGGATAGATTTCCGCTGAAGCCTCTTGTTGCACTGGCATTTCGGGAAGGCTTATCGTACTATAGTCCACAGTATCCGTAATGTGGAACAACCAATAATCCTTCAAATGATGGGGAAACTCGGGATTGCTCAGTTGTGCACAATTCGTGCAGTTCACATCGCCACTCGACCCGTTTGGAGGACAAATCAAACCTCCAAGAACGGTATATTCCCTGTCATTATGTTTGATGACATCCGTGATAAATGTTGAGCCAGCACCTCCAGCCGAACCCAAGCAGCGTTCCCACAACAGATTTCCGTTGGCATCGATTCGGAATATCCACCCCACACCCTCGTTCCATTCGTCCAGATTGATATGGCTGGCACTTGCCACGTCGCCGTTTCTGGAATGGGTGTTTCCGAAAACGATAAAACCTCCATCTTCTGTTTGAAATGTTTTCAGCAAGAAATCGTTGTCAGAGCCTCCGTAACACTTACTCCAAATGATATTGCGGTTATTGTCCACTTTCCAAAGCCAAATGTCAGAAGTGTATGGACCGTTGGGAGAGTTGTGCAATGTGCCATAGTGCCATCCGCTGCCTTCCAAGTCACCGCTGTTGCAATTGGCCTGACCTCCAAACAGATACCCGTCATTCAATTCGACGACATCGATAAAACCACTATTCTCCTGCCTTTCTGGGGCTGTGTTCGTGCATCCGTAGCACTCATGCCACTCTATTTCGCCCGTCTGGCTCAACTTGACCAAGGTGGCATTAGACAATATTTCTGGACAACGTATGTTCCCTTCCCCATAGGATTCGTTTTGCATACACACATAATACCCCCCGTCCGAGGCCTGTTGGACATTGAGAACGCTTTCATAAAGAGCTTGTGAGCCTAAGGTCAGTTCCCATTCCAAGTTGCCATTTCGGTCATGCTTGATAAGCCAACCGTCATAACCGCCAAAGATATGGCCTACATCGCCACCTGCGTCGGTGTAGTCACCTGAATTGATAATGCCGCCGTCGCTGGTGTACAAGCGACCGCCTTCATAAATATGTCCATACTCATTGCCAAAACAAACGCGCCACAACTCATTACCATCGGAATCAATCTTAATGGTGGTAAGATTCCTTGCCCCATAGCAATCCCACTGGCCTACCAAAAAGTACTCGCCATCAGCGTTTTCATCCTTGAAAATCTTCACGAACAGGCTCATGATATCGAAGCACCAACCTTCCATGAATTCATAATTGTCTTTACTAATTTTTGCCACCCAAGTCCGTTGGTGGTTCCCATCGCATTGTACATGTCCTGTTCCAATGGAAGAAGGTTCCATCAGGCCAGCAACCAAGAAGAAATCCTCCTCTTCAACTATTGAATAGGCGATGTCGTCGCCATATCCCCCAAAGCATTGCTGTTTGTCGATACGGATTTGCGCTTGCATTCTCACCCCTCCCGCCATCAGCAGGAGCGCAAGCAAGGTGTAAATTCTTGTTGCTTTCATATTTATATTAGTCTTATTTGTCCTATAAGTCTCATCTCTTGCGTCTGGCAGGCTTCCCCCTCTGAGAGGGGGTGCCGCAAAGCGGCGGGGAAGTCCATCGTAAGCACGTCAGCACGCATAACGTTAGCACGAAAAAAAACCACTATCTCACCATCACCTTCTCCATAAAGATTCTTCCTTCTATATCTGCAATACGCAGCATATAAACTCCTCGCGACAAGTCTGCAACGGAGATTTCATTCGTGTTGCGCACGGTCTTCACCAGCTGCCCGATGGCATTGTACACCTCCACTTCAGCGACTTCAATGCCTTCAATTTTAATAATATCTTTGGTAGGATTTGGATAGAGTTTAACCTCGTCAGAAATCTCGGTAACATTCAGGAGGTCGCTCCAGAAAAGGATACTGTAGGTTATCTGACCAGCACTCGATTCAAGGATAATATTAGTGCCAATCCATTCTTTAGTTTGATATTTTGAGCCGAGACGGAGATACATGTCAACACGAAAATACTCCTTAACAGGCAAATCGTATGGCAACTCATATTGAGGCACAATGTCAAAATAGTCCGTACCGTCTTCAGCAATGGAATAAATCGTTATTGGCGTCCAAGTACCATAGTTTTGGTTGCACACTATTCCTGTCAGATGACTCATTTCAGGAATCGGAATATAATAATTAGTGGGACTATCAAGGACAAGTCCGTGATCGACAAGAGTTGAAGAAGCCATCATGGCAACCACTGTCCTATCTTCCAAAGAAGTCATGATTTGGATGTCGGATGGTGTATAATCTCCCTTTCCAGAGTAAGCTTTTTGTAACCAAACAGATAAAAAGATAGAATCTCCTACTGGGATTGTGTAAGGATATTGGCAAGGATAAGGCAACAACACGTCAAGAGGTGTATTATGGTCATATTCGACACCACTTATTGTTACCATTTCGGAAGTAAAGTTTTTTATTATGATTTCTTCATATCTTCCAATATCATTAAGCCATACAGTATCGTTGATAATCAAGCCACTATTCCTTTGTGCTTGTGCTTGCCTCGTCATTCCTCCCACTGTCAACAGGAGCGCAAGCAGGGTGTAAATCCTTGTTGCTTTCATAGTATCATTATTTATCCATTTTTCCTAATTTGGTTCCTTTGCCATTAGTTACTAAAGCACTCCCATCCCATTCTCCTGCGCGTCGCCAAACACATGGAAGTGGGATGGGGTGGCTATAGAAACCTTAAAATGTTCATTGAAGAGTCTGAACAGGTGCGAACACCGAACTGCAATGGAAATCGTTGCCACCTTCAACACCCATGTCTTTTCCTTCAACTTCAGTAATGACAAGATACTGCGTGTCGTCATTCATATAAATCGTGCTGAAACGGATATAACCGTCAATCACGACATTCCCTTTCGAAGCCCCGAGATGTTCAGCGACCTTACTCCGCACTTCCTTTGGCAAAGAAATCACATACTCGCCATAGTTACTATTGTTTGTCTTCTTGCAGGTATATGTTTCTCCTGAAACAACGGTTTCACCATTATACTCAATGCTAATCTTGTTATCATCTTCAAAAGATAAGACGAGACTTTGAGTGGTTTCTGGATGAATGACACCAACAACGCCTCCCACCGTGGTTTGGTGCCATTGCCATGAGCCTTTCAGTTGTGGCACTTGTTCAATCAAATTGATTTTTTCACATGAGCAGAACGCTATTAAAGCGATAACTGCAATTAAAACTACTTTTTTCATCATGTATTTAGTTGTTAATTAATACTTTGGCGTTATTCACGGACCGTCCGTTGACTATCGCATTTTAAAAAGATTTGTTGCATTTTCGTTGGCCAATTGTTCTTGCGCTTGCATCGTCACCCCTCCCGCCATAAGCAGGAGCGCAAGCAGGGTGTAAAGTCTTGTTGTTCTCATTGTATTATTGTTTTATCCATTTTCCGTTTAATAGTTCTTTTTCAGCATTGTAAACTCGATAGAAATACACCCCCGCTTTCAATCCCCAAACGCCCAAAGTAAGCACATTCCCCTCTCCTCGGATAAACCTATCCAAGCAAGGACGGCCGAGGCCATCCGTAATGCTGATGCGGCAGCCATCAATGGTTCCCACTCCGCTAAGGTCAATATTCAGAACATCCTTTGCCGGATTAGGATATGCCTTGCCTTGAATCTCCATCACAGGCATCTCCTTGACCGAGGTAGTTATGGGGTTCATCTCTTCGCGGTTCAGTTTCAGAACCTTACTTGCACAATAAGGGCCCAACATATTAGCCCCTCCGTCCATAACCAAGAGGCAGCCTCCGTCATCGTAAGGCAGAACAAACATGGCACCGTAATTTAGGTATTCCGCTTCATCAAAAAACCGACCGCCAAGGATTTCCATGTCTCGGTCAAAAAGACACAGACCTGTTTGCATGTCGCCCCCAAGCTCATACCAAGTGTAATAACAACCATACATCGTAGTGTCGTTCACGGTAGCCATGCTTTTACCCATGCATTGTTCCTCTTTTCTGTTTTCCTTGTGATGAAAATTGGTGACAAAACGGTTTACTGTACCATTGCCGCGCTCTTTGCTTCCACCCAAATCGAGGTCGGCAAGGCAGAGGTGATACTCGTCAATGCCATCATCTTCACATCTGGTACAAAAAACCAACATGCTGTTGTCCGAAAGAAGATAATCCGAATTGCTTTTGTTGCCCACGGCGAAAATATATGTGGCTGTTCCGTATCGATAGGCTTTTTTATACTGGAAGTTTTCATCATAGAATGCAGCCCCCATCCCTCCGTGGTCGCAAAGGAATATATAACCATCTTCCAACGGGTTTTTGAAAATCTTATAGCACTTGAAATCATGCATCTGGAAAATAGGGTCGTTATAAACATAGTTTTCGGGCTTTTCATAGCGGCAAGCTAATGTGTCGGCGTTTTCATTGAACCTGTACATATAGGGGAAACTCCAATACAACCTTTCATACCATTCACCGCAAGCCACCACGTTTCCGTCGTCTTCAACTAACAGGCAGGGACTACTTATCAATTCCAAAGTGTCTTGGGTATAAACCTGGGCCTCCAATATGTCAAGATTGTCATTAAGAACAATTGCCCACAGTTCGTTCCCCCCAAAATTGATCATCGTCGTGTCCTGAATCCTTGTCGCCACCGTGAAATAGTTACCGTTCTTCAGTTGTACAACATCATAGAAAAACAGCATTTTTGGCAAGTCCTCGTTGACATGTCTTTCATAACTGCCGTCTGGATGAACCTTAATAAGTTGCGTATTCCAGTCTCGGCGACGGCCAAACCTACCGACCAATACAGCATCACCATTGGCATCAATTATGCCAGCGTTAATGCGCGAATGTTGGTTGATGTCGGTCGGGTCACCAAAATCAATCTCCCATTGCTGGGCGTGCATAGTGACTCCCGACATCAGCAGGAGCGCAAGCAGGGTGTAAAGTCTCGTTGCTTTCATCATATTATTGTTTTATCCATTTCCCAGATTCAACTTCTTTGCCGTTGGTGATGACTTTCCAAACATAAGTCCCCGAAGGCCACCCTTCAGCATCTATCGAAGTGACATTCTCCGTAATATCCTGTCTATAAACCATCCTTCCATTCATATCATACACCTCTACTCGTGCATCTTTCAATCCCGTCCTGATGTTCAGCACATCCTTCCCCGGATTAGGATAGGTCATCGCAACGGCGAAACCAGCATCATGGGCTTCCTCGATGCCGTCAAAAGCTTCTTTGGGAATTTTGTAAATGGCACCAACGTCCTCTACCTCATCCATTCTTGTGCAAAGCAGGAAAAGGTCACCTTTGGGACTTAAACAGATTCCTTTGTCAGGGTACAGCCAGAAGAAATCATCAGTATAATAGATTTCATTGAGTTTGTTAAGGTTCTCGTCCAAATAGGCCACATAAATGCTTGTGGGTATGGTGGAGAACTTGTCCATGCCTCCAGACATGTATATGCCTCCTTCTGAATCAAAAGCTATGGAGTTTTTGTAGCCAGCCGCACTTGGAGCACTTGAAGTGATGCCCCATGTGTAGGCAAGCTGCTCGAAATGATTGGCATTGAACACGCTCATCAGTACATCCTCATCGTGCTCATGAATGTCACCAGGCGCCCAATAGGTCTCGCAATTAACGGAATAGGTTTTTCCGTTGTATGGGTTCAATTTAAAAAAAGCTTCCTTGCTGCACAATCGGGGATAAGAGAGCCTATCGATATTCTCATTATGCTCCACAATGTTGAGGTTGGCATCCAAAGTGTAGCAATCGTATTTTACGGGGTTCGCTGTCAGATTCCGCATCACCATCCGGCAACCAAGTGAATCGGGGGTGGGAAATAGTTCAAACGCACGGAACATATTGCCACTAAATGGGATATCTTCAAATGTTCGTTCACAAAGCAGTTGTCCATCTGCACCGAATTTCATCAGCCTGAATCCTGTTGTCCAAGGGATGGTTTGACATTGCGTCAGGCTTTGAGACGGATAGGCGTAGAAAATGCTGCCGTCTTTGTTGGCTATAAAGCGTTCTTCGGAGAAATCGTCGCTTGTGTAATAATCCGTGCATTGCCAATCATAGTCAAGATATGACAGCGACAAACCATCAGAAATGCCGATTTTCTGAAGCCGCAGTGTGTCGTCAGAGAATTTCATTACGAGCATCCCCAAGGAACCATCGGCAAATTGTAGGATTCCACATGACTTTGTCCTTCGCCCAATGCTTGGATTGTTCGTAAAAAGATAGGTGGAATCCACTATGTTACCGTTTCCGTCCAATAGCAACAGATGTTGGTCGGCCCACCAGTTTCCATTCTCATGATGTCGTATCCAAAGCCGAACCATCATGGTCTCTTGGTCGACAAAAATCGCCTCGTCGAAAACGTGTTTGAGCCAAGGGAAAAGTACTCCTGCAAGACCTGGGCTTGCATTCTCACCCCTACCAACATCAGGAGTGCAAGCAGGGCGTAAATTCTTGTTGTTTTCATAGTATCATTGTTTTATCCATTTTCCGTTTTCCACTTCTATACCGTTTGAAATCACCTTCCAAACATAAGTCCCCTCACTCCAATCCGTCGTATTGATGGCGGTGACATTCTCCGTAATATCCTGCCTATAAACCATCCTCCCACTCATATCATACACCTCCGCCCAAGCATCCTTCAACCCCGTGCGGATATTCAGCACATCCTTCCCTGGATTAGGATAAACCGCAAATGCATATTCGTCGTTTTCACCGACACTTTCAAAATCGAAATGGGCTTTCAAAGCGGTAGAGTGTTCAAGGTTGAAAGTGTAGGTTTGGTCGTAGGAAACGATGTCGCCGTCAATAGCCCAAAACGCGAACTCATGGCCATTGTTTGGAGTGGCTTGGACGATGCTTTCGGGATTGTCGCAGTCACCGTGTTTGACGATGGAACAGGTGCCATGGTCGGGATGGTCAATGCTGACCGTGAGCTTGAAAGGCACTTCGCTGATGTTGGTGAAAGCGCTCCATTGTGAATTGTTCTGGTAGGCTTCCATAGTGCCACAAGGCACCTTAAGCGGGATGCCGGTGTTTACATCGTAGAACGAGTATTTTACCAAAGGTGGCGTTTCTGCCCACGAAGTGATGCTTTCCAAACCAGTACAATAATCGAACGCAAAATAGTCGAGGGTTTCAACCGACGGTGCCAGTTCAAGGTTTTTTATCTTTGAGCAACACTCGAAAGCACTCTGTCCTATTGTTTTAATGCCATTGGGAATTGTTAACAGCCCTGCGAGTTTGCTGCAACCATAGAAAGCGGAATCGCTTATTTTGGTCATGGGGCAGTCGTCGGGGATGGAGAGGGATTTTATGTTGGTATTACCAGTGAAAGCGCAATCGGCAATGCCTCTCGTGGTTTCGGGCAGTTGCAATGCAAGGTTTGATGCGTTGCCTTTGTAGCCAAGGCACCAGTCGAGCAGCATCAGGATGCCATCGGGTTGGTCGGCTTCCCATCCTGTTTCGGCAAAGGCATTGCTGCCGATGTGAGACACTTTTTCGGTGAACTCAATGTCGTGTATGCCAGTGCAGCCATAGAAGGCTCTGCGCATAATGTTTACATCGCTAACGGCATTTTTGATTTGAAGGCTGCTGAATCCGGTGCAACCTCTAAAGGCATCGGGTTCGATGATACTCACCGAGACGGGAAGCACGAGGTCGCCAGTCAAACCAGTGCAGCCCTTGAACGCTTCGGCATCTATTCTTTGCAGCGAAGGAGGAAACACAAGTTCGCCAGTTAAGCCAGTGCAATCCTTGAAGGCCATTCCTCCTATACGTATCAGGTTTTCAGGCAACTGCAGCGTTCCCGTCAAACCGGTGCAACCCTCGAATGCACCTTCCTTGTTGAAACAGTCAGGTGGCAATTGACCAATCTTTGTAACGGTATTGGGAATGACAACCGAGGTAAGCCCGACACACTCCTTGAATGCACCGTGTGGAATTTCATGGATGGATTCGGGAATGACCAATTCTCCAGTGAAACCGTAACAATAGGCAAAGGCACTTGCCCCGATTTCCACCACACTTGAAGGGATGTTCAATGTGCCTGTAAGGTTCTCGCAGTCGTAAAACGCCATCACATCGATGAGAGTGACTGTTTCGGGAATGACGAGCTCCCCAGTTAATCCGCTGCAATAGCGGAACGTTCCATTTCCGATGTTTTCAATGTTGTCGTGAAGAACAATGGTGCCGTCAAAACCAGTGCAATGTGCGAAGATGCCGTTTTCGAGGTGCGTAATGGAGGTTGGTATGACAATGTCACCAGTGAAACCACTGCATTCACGAAATGCCTCTGCGCCAATAAACGAACATTGGGGCAAAGCCAACGGTCCTGTGAATCCACTACAGCCAATAAAGGCTTTTCTGTCAATTATGTCAAGGCTTTCGGGAAGTGCCAGGATACCCTGAAAATTACTACAGTTATTGAAAGCCAAATATCCAACGTAAACCAGTTGATTAGAGAGTGTCAGTGTGCCATGGAAGCCCGAGCAACACTCAAAAGCTTCGGTCTCAATCCGACGCACCGTGTTTGGGATGACCAAGTCGCCCGAAAGTGACTCGCAGTTTTGGAACGCCCTTTCGCCGATTTCGGTAACGGTGTAGGTGACACCGTCGTGCGAAACGGTTTCGGGAATGCTAAGCGCACCTTGCGCCGAGGTGCCGTTGGCGTGTCCGCTCACGCTAACCTCCGGCGGATTGGCATTGATGATAGTGTAACGAAGATCGCCTTCCTGGAAGTCGTAGGCGAAAGCTTGCAGTACTGCAAATGTCAGTAAGAATGACAGCATTAATTTGTTGAGTGTTTTCATAGGATTATTTTTTATTTAGGATTATTTTTTATTCTTTTATCCATTTTCCGTTTTCCGCTAATTTGCCGTTTGATATCACCTTCCAAACATAAGCCCCCTCACTCCAATTCGTCGTATTGATGGCCGTGACATTTCCCGTTATCTCCTGCCTATAAACCATTCTTCCATTCAAATCATACAACTCCACCCAAGCATCCCGCAACCCCGTGCGGATATTGAGCGTGTTGCCGCCTGGGTTGGGATAAGCCGTGGCCATGGCAAACCCGTGTAAATGCGCTTCCTCTACATTCAAGAAATCCTCAGGCGTGATTCTGTAAACACAATAGTCTGTCGGGCCAGAATCTTTGCCACGGAAACAGCTCAAAATGCAACCTCCAGCAGGACAAGCTGAAATAGTATTGGGAGCCAAACTTAAGTCGGGCTTGAAGTAAATTTCACTCCGTTTGTTCAAGTCCTCGTCCATAAGCCCTACATAGACATTGTAAAATTCCTCGCTTTCCGTTTGCCCAATTCCTTTGAATGATGGCAAATCCATCCAACCAAGCATATACACCTCACCATTAGGACTAAAACTCATCCCATAGCCTTCATCCTTACGATAGGGATTGATGATGCCAAAAGTCCAATTCACAAGGTTGAATTCCTCGTCATAAACGGTTGTGATGACATTCGTTCGCTCATCCTGATATACCCATGCGCGTTCACTGCCAACCGAATAAGTACGACCGTTGTAGGGATTGAATCGCATTGAGCAAACATCGTTGGAAATAGCGTATAACCATCCACTCATATTCTGGTTGGAATAGTGTACCCTACCCACAGAATCAGCGACAGAGATTGTGTTAAGGTCGGCATCAAGGGTGTAACAATCAAAGTCATACCTGTCATTCATCAAAATGAAGCGAAAGCCCAAAGAATCAGGTGCCGAGAAGAAAAAGTTGGTCAAAGAGGCTTTATAATCGCTAAACACCCTTTCCTTTACCATATTGCTCTCGTTGTCAAACTTCACCAGGTGCATGGATTCCTTTTGGTCAATCATCCAAAGGCTGTCAACGGGATAAGACAAGGTCAAGCTTCCGTCCTTTGAAAAAACGGGGTAAATCATATTCGTGTAAAACTGGGTTACTGATGGATGGTTGAAATCAGAGCCGTCCCAATTGTACCCCGTGTAAGTCAGCGAAAGGTCATCAGGATCAATATCAACGGCACAAAGCAGAGGAAGCGTGTCGTTGTCATCCAAACGAAACGAGACATAACGGAGCTTCCCATTCATGAAATTGGCATGCTGCCACAATTCCAGGCGGTTATCGGGCAAACTGATGGAATCAAGGATTTCGCCCTCGTATGTGATTTTCATAAGTGCGCGGCTTCCTGAATCGGTTGCTGCAAATGCAAGAAAAGCATTTTCGTCAATACAATATACACTTGTGACCCTAACATTATCCGACTGGTAAATCACTTCAAGGTCATCTGGATACTCTTGCGCTTGCATCGTCACCCCTCCCGCCATCAGCAGGAGCGCAAGCAGGGTGTAAAATCTTGTTGCTTTCATATTTATATTAGTCTTATTTGTCCTATAAGTCTCACTTCGTTAGCACGATAGTACGCATAACGTTAGCACGAAAAAAACCACTATCTCACCATCACCTTCTCCATAAAGATTCTTCCTTCTATATCCGCGATACGCAGCATATAAACCCCTTGCGGCAAGTCTGCAACGGGGATTTCATTCGTCCCCCGCACGGTCTTCACCACCTGCCCAAGGGTGTTGTAAATTTGTATCTCAACAGCTTCAATGCCTTCAATTACAACTCTATCCCTTACTGGATTGGGATAAACGGATATTTCAGAATCTTTGTTTTCCTCAATGGCATCATAAGGATAGGAGCATGTGTTGTATTCAGGGTTCTGCCAAACGAGTTCCCCGTATTGATGGAAGCATAATAGACAATGCCACCCGTCAAAAACATTGAAGTATCCAGTCCAAAGCAATCCGTAATCGCTGCCTATGCCTTCTATCCAGGTTTCCTTGGCGCGTGGTCTTCCCAAATTCTCATATTCCAATCCAAACCAAAACTTTCTCCTGTCAACATCGCCAATCTGTACCATGCTAATGGAATCAAGAACCATTTCCTCTGCGAAATCCCCAATTCTCAAAGTGTCGCCAACACTGGCAGTGAAGTCATAGAGTAATGTCTCTGGATGAGCAATTGAATACCTTTTCCAAACTTTTCCGTCCTCTTCTCTAAGTAATGTGTAAAAGATAGGGTAACTATCATTCACAGTGCCCATGATTTTCATATATTGGACATCTTCAATGAGCGTGTCCCCTGAACACCAATTGACATAGTTGTTAATTTGCCAAATGCCGGTCTCGAATGTGTGCCACTCGTTTCCTTTCTGGGCGATAGGCAAATACTCTTGCGCTTGCATCGTCACCCCTCCCGCCATCAGCAGGAGCGCAAGCAGGGTGTAAAGTCTTGTTGTTCTCATTGTATTATTGTTTTATCCATTTTCCGTTTAATAGTTCTTTTTCAGCATTGTAAACTCGATAGAAATACACCCCAGCTTTCAATCCAGAAACGCCTATAGTAAGCACATTCCCCTCGCCACGGATAAACCTATCCAAGCAAGGCCTGCCAAGGGCATCCATAATGCTGATGCGGTAGCCGTCAATGTTTTCCACTCCGCTAAGGTCAATATTCAGAACATCCTTTGCCGGATTAGGATATGCCTTGCCTTGAATCTCCGTCACAGGCATCTCCTTGACCGAGGTAGTTATGGGGTTCATCTCTTCGCGGTTCAGTTTCAGAACCTTACTTGCACAATAAGGGCCCAACATATTAGCCCCTCCGTCCATAACCAAGAGGCAGCCTC
>Ga0247610_10005547_pt1 | contig 13266 bp, 13 predicted proteins | sample 174DNAGHGhighgp2_FD_193483 | JGI IMG/M metagenome (GOLD analysis project Ga0247610, IMG submission 193483) | Sheep rumen microbial communities from Palmerston North, Manawatu-Wanganui, New Zealand - 1742 DNA GHGhigh gp2 | ecosystem: Host-associated > Mammals > Digestive system > Stomach > Rumen...
TACATGCGCTCCCAGCCACGCGGCAGGGTGCAGCCGTGGAAGATGACCTGCAGACCGTAGCGGTTGGCATCGCTGAGGATGTCCTCGTAGAGTTGCATCGTCTCTTGTTTGTCGCCACCGAAGAAATCGACTTTGATACCCTTCACACCGATACTCTTCAGCCACTTCATCTCGCGCTCACGGGCGATGGCCGTGTTCATGCAGTTGCGCGGTGTCTGCGGCGCATCGTTCCAGAAACCGTTGCTGCTATACCACAACAGCAGGTCAACACCCTTCTTGTTAGCGTAGCGCACGAGTTCGGGCATACGGTCGCGGCCTATCTGCGTGTCCCACCAGTTGTCCACAAGGCAGTATTCAAAGCCCAGTGTGGCGGCGAGGTCGATAAACTGAATCTGGTCATCCCAGTTGACTGACTCGTCCTGCCAGACCAGCCAACTCCACGTGTAGCGGCCGGGCTTATAGTCTGTGCTCGCCTCGAAGCGCGGCTCCACGAGGTCGTAGGCCGTGGTCGATTCCACGAGCGTCTTCAGCGGACCGACGGTGATGGTGCGCCACGGAGTGGTGAAAGGCAACTGACAGCCGACAAAGGCCGAGCCGAAACCACCATTCTCCTGCTCGTCGGGAAAGGCTATGGTGTAGCCCTTGCCCACCTCATAGTCGGAGAGGTGCGTGCCACAGTAGGCTCCCGTCGTACCCGTCTCGCTGACGAGCACCCACCTGTCGCCCTGGCGGAACATGCAGGGGAACGAGTAGCCGTGGTCGAACTGCGACTTCACCGCCATCGGTGCGTCGGGCGTATAGACCTCCTCGTAACTGGGTCGTGCGTGCGCCCAGAGGATGCCCGGCGCAGCCATCGGACAGAGGTAGGTCGTGGTATTGTCAGGGAAGTTGAAACTGCTGGCCTCACCGTATATCAGCGTCCTGTTCAGGTCGGCCTCGCGCTCAGGATGCTCCACGGCGATGCTGTAGCGGAAGGCCACGTCATTGTCCGACACGCGGAACGTCACCTGCAGTACCCGCTTCTCGTCATTCTTCAGCGTCGCCGTTATCTCATTGGCCACGTAGTCGCTATGGCTGGCCTTCGTCTTCTGCATGTCATAGTGCGCTTCCACACGGTTCTCCTTCGTGTCCGTCAGCGTCAGCCCCTGCGTCAGGTCACCGATGCTCGTCCGCAATCCCAATGCCGACTCGCGGAGCACGGTCTGTCCGTCCATTGTGACGCCATACGTCAGCCGTCCGTCGTTGTTACTCACCGTCACCACCAGCGCCCCGTTCGGCGACTTCACGGTGACATCCTTGGCCTGGGCGCATGTAGCGATTGCCAGTATCATCAAAAGAAAACTCTTTTTCATTATTTATTATTTTACGGGATGGTAGTTGAAGGAATAGAAATCGGCCTGGGGCTTGGCGGCGCCGGTAGCCGACTGGCAGAAGAGGGCGAGGATGATGCCCGTAAAGCCGCTAGCGGTCTCGCTGCTCAGGTAGCGAGTGTCGGCCACACCTACCTCGGTGAAGGTCTTGCCATCCTCGGAATAGGAGAAGCGATAGTGGTCACGGCTGCCAGTGACACGCAGGTAGGGTTTGCTGCCCTTCAGCGGAATTTCCTTCGCCACGTGGTGGATGCTGCTCAGCCAATTCCTATACTTGTATGAGTGCCAAACAAACTACTTCGATGACCTTCTGAAGTACGGTGTCAACATCCCTTTTGGTGCCACATACAACCAACTGGCCGAGCGTTGGGGATGGGATAGAAAGACCGTCATGTCGTACCTAAAAGCCCTTCAAAAGATGGGTATTCTTGAAGTCAAACGAGCCTCTTGTAACATCGAAATCCGCATCCTAAACCTTGTTTGTGTCCCACAGGAAACCAGCCCCGAAACCTTGGGCGATCCCCCTTAAAAGGGCTTGCCCGTCTATGGACTTTTTTCCATGGGGAAGCCTAATTCCCCAAAAGTCCAATTTTGGGAGGGAGTAGTGGCTGTGAGAAGAGCAAGCTCCAGCCACTTGGGATCATTCATTCGTGATGCCGTGAAGCAGTTTAACAACATCGCCACCCTTCGAAGAATTGATGCTCTAAATGAAATGACTGCCCTATACAAAAAATACCAGCAAGAACTAAACAGGCTTGGAGGCAATCTGAACCAGGCTGTCAAGCGAGCAAATGAACTTGCAAAAATTGGCAAATTGGATCAATTCTATTATAGCAATCTCCTTTACCCACCAATAATGGAAATCCAGGAACTGATATGTGAGATCAAAGACGAACAAAGCCTGATAGTAAAGAAGCTGATACGTCGATAATGTCTGATATTTATAGCCCCTAAATGTGAAATTTCTGTAAAACAATCAATGTTTTAGGTTGGATTAGATTGTAGATTGAAAAATTTTCACTATCTTTACACCCAAACAACTAATCTGAATGATATGCAAGATGTAAATCGCCTAAAACTAGTGTTAGTAGAACAGAAGAAAACCAGTAAATGGTTGTCTGAAGAACTGGGAGTTAACCCTTCCACGGTTTCCAAATGGTGCACCAATTCTTCACAACCCGATATTGAAACCCTTGCGAAGATTTCGATATTACTGGATGTTGGAGTTGAAGAATTGTTTAACAAGAAATTTATGGAATCTGTAAGAAAAAGCTAAATAATTGTATTATGGGGTGGAGATTTCGAAAACGTATAAAGATATTCCCTGGCTTTTACATAAATATCAGCAAAAGTGGCTTGGGGATTAATATTGGTCCTAAAGGTGCTAACGTATCAATAGGTCCTAATGGGATATACGTTAACACAGGTATTCCAGGCACAGGATTATACAGAAGGGATAAAGTCAATAGTTCAACAAAAATACAAGTAGACTCCTCAAATTACAGAGGACAAGAATATATTCCAGATGTTGACAATGACGAACAACACGGGGGATATTCAATTCCTGTAGAACATATAGTTCCTCATCAGAAGACGCACCAAGCGCCTGTCAAAACAATCAATTCGGCCCCTATGTCTGTAATTCAAGATGATAATCATAATGATGGTTATTATGGGGATCCTTCTATACCTTATGACCCCAAAAAGGATTTAGAATACTATCATTATCCAACGCTTGACTTGCTAAACAAGTACGATAATAGTGGCCTGCCATACATTGATATAGAAGAGCAAACTTCCAACAAAAATCGTGTTATAGAGACTTTGCGAAACTTTGGCATAGAGATTTCTTCTATAAAAGTTACCATAGGAGCCAGAATTACACTATATGAAATAACGCTTGCTCCTGGCATAAATGCCTCTAAGTTGAGAGGATTAGAAGAAGATATTGCTTTAGCATTGAGTTCTTATAATGTTCAGATTCTTATTCCTATACCAGGTAAAGGAACTATTGGTATAGAAGTGCCAAACATACGGCCGTCCATTGTTTCAATGGAAAGTATCATCAACACTAAACATTTTCAAGAAACAATGATGGAACTACCTTGTGCTCTTGGCAAGACTATTACCAATGAGGTCTTTATGTTTGACCTAACAAAAGCCCCCCATGTTCTTATTGCAGGGTCAACAGGACAGGGAAAGTCAATTGCTCTAAATGCTATGATTTTGTCTTTACTTTATAAGAAGCATCCAGCGGAAATAAAATTGGTGCTCATGGATCCTTATGGAGTAGAGTTTGGTTTGTACGCTCAAATTGCAAAACAATTCCTAGCTTCGTTGCCTGACGAATCAGTTATTGTATCTAATAGTGGTCAGGCTGTAAGCACTTTGAACAGTTTATGCAAGGAAATGGAAGCCCGTTATGAATTGCTGAAGATAGCATGTGTCAAGAACATTCAGGATTATAATAGAAAATTTGTAAATCGTCAATTAAATCCAGCAAGTGGACATAGATTCATGCCTTACATTGTTGTGGTTATTGACGAATATGGAGACTTCATCGAAGATAAAGGACAAGATTTCGAGAGTCCAATAGTTCAATTGGCTCAATATGCTCGTGCTGTTGGTATTCACATGATTATTTCAACAAAAAGACCGACTAACGATATTATCACAGGAGCAATAAAGGCTAATTTCCCAACGCGTATCGCCTTTAGACTGCCAGAGCGTATTGATTCACAGGTCATTCTTGATTGTGATGGAGCAGAAGAATTGCTAGGGAATGGTGACATGCTGTATAGGGCGTGTAAAAGCATTGATTGTATAAGAGTCCAATGTGCTTTTGTGGATACTTCTGAAGCAGAAAATATCATCGAGTTCATTTCCAATCAAGAAGGATATACGAGTGCTTTCGAATTACCTGATCCGTATTATATTGAGGAAGACCATTATGAAAAAGATGTTGATATACAAAACCTTGACCCTCTATTTGAAGATGCTGCGCGTTTGATAGTTAGGAACCAAGAAGGCTCAACAAGCCTAATCCAACGAAAATTCGCAATAGGCTATAATCGTGCAGAACGGCTGATGAAACAGTTAGAAAAAACCGGAGTTGTAGGTGCTGCTATGGGCTCAAAACCTCGTGAAGTAATGATACAGGACGAGGTGGGGCTTGAGAATCTTCTTATTTCTTTAAGATGGTGAATAATAACAAATGATAATTTGTAATGAATGCTAAATCTACAGAAATATCATATCATACAATGATGGTATTTGCACTGGATAAGAAATATATGGAATCAGTATAAAATCACATAAAAATAGGATTATGAATAAAAATATTGCCGTATTTATTTGGAGTTTTTTCTTTTTCTCTTGTAATAATCTCAATAAGAACAAAATAGCAGAAGAAGATTTAATGCCTGATAGCATTCCTTTTGTCGAACTTGAATCAAGTAATAGTTTGGAGGGAAACAATAATGTATGCTTAAATACGTTTAAAGCGTTGGGGGATACTATTTTTGGGGAGGTCTTATATGGCATGGATAAGAAACAGGCAATTAATAGCGTTCGGAAGTTTCAAAACAAGCTAGACAGATACAAATATAAACGATATAATAAGCCTGATGGAAATGGTTTTATTTTTGCTGATGTGAAATTCATGGAGATTGAGATTGTTGATATAGAGAAAGAAGTATTGGACGTTTCCACAACACAAGGTCGATACTATACGAGTTTTACGTGGAAGGGTAAACTCTCCCAGATTGTATGGGAATCCTTCTATATATCCAAATTTAGTAAGACGGAAGTGAGTGCTCAATTAGTGGATTTTATTAGTTATTTTGAAAAGAAATATGGGAAATGTACTTCTAAAGGCGTATCATCAGACAACTGGTTCTATACGGATTATGAGAGACGTAAAAATTTTTTTCCAGGTGGAACTGTAGCCGAATGGAAAACAGACAATAGATTGTTACAAATTTCCATAAAAGGAAAAGAGTGTCCCAACTACGGAAACGAAAGAGGAGAATATAAATATACCATTTATGTTCGTTTCTTCGACAGGTCTAAAGATAAAGAAATAGAAAGTTATATTGAAGAAAAAGAGAGTATACAAAATAATAGGATTAAAGAACAACGACAGAAATCGATAAATGCATTATAGCTATTCCTCCAACAACTAATATTTAAAAATAGAAACATATAATCAAAGATACAATAACATGAGACTTCTTGTAACAACATTACTTATAACTTTTTTTAATTTTAATGCACTATTTGCATTTGATTCTATAATCTCATCACTGGATTTTGAAAACAAACCCAGTATAGATTATTACAGGAATTTCTTCAAAGACAATGATTTTTATGTTTCTAATGATACTATGTGGGTCAGTGGTGAGCCTCGCTACTCTCAAAAATTCTCCATCCATCCAACAGGCGGGTCTGAATTCTATTTAACCTTAAATCATACGCCTATTTCAAGGCATATCTATAATGCTGATGTTAAAGTTGTAGCATATAAAGATCCTTTTGTTTCTGAATTATTGAAGTTCTATACTGACATTATCAAAAAGTATGGTTTACCAGATAGCGCTTATTTTAGACCTAATGATAGTAATTACATGTCATCAGATAAAAATGTATTCTTTTCTGTTGATTTAATTGGAGGGATTGACACAACAAAGGTGAAACAATTCTTTGAACAGTCAAATTCAAAACCCTTTGGCATCATTTGGTCAAAAGACCGTTTTTATGTTAACCTAGAGGTTAGAGATAGTTATAGTACTCGCTATTCTACAGATTTCTATTGTACTATTACTGATAAAGAAGCAGAAATAGCTCATATTAAAGAAATGGGAATTGTTGAGGAAGAAATACATGCAAAGAAGAATAGAGATTGTATTATTCTATGGGTGAAAATTCTTGCTGGCATTATACTACTTTTCTTTGTTGGAAGACAATTTTTTAAAGCCTATAATAAGTCTGTAAAGGTAAATGAAGCGATACAAAAAGAAGTAGAAGAACTTCGTGCAAAACAACAGAAAGAAGTAGATGCCAAACATGAAGAATATAAGAAACTTTTGACCGATAAATATGGGGAAGCGACTCGTATCATATCAGATATTCGTTATGACAGTAACTCAATAAAGCACTATAGTGACATTTACGTTTTTGAAGTTCCTAAGAAGATCATCTTCGGCAAGAAAGAATACGACTTTGCCGACATACTTAGTTGTTCAATGTATGATGAAAACCACAAGGACATTCCACCTATACAAGTCACGAGGACAAAAACTGGCAGTATGTTGGGACGAGCAGCTGTTGGTGGTTTGACTCTAGGTGTTGCGGGGGCTGTTGTTGGTGCAATGACTGCAAAAACAGAGTCTACTAGTAATATAGACTCATCTTATATAAGTTCCTATATTGTAAAGATTGGTATAAAATCAATAGAGAAACCAACAATGATTTTGAAATATGGTAATGATAAATCAAAAGCAGAAGAAATATATGCTTTGATGCAAGCAATAATAGCGATGAAGTAGATACATATTCACTTAATATATTCCAGATGGACGATGTTGCCTTTTCAAATAGAGAATTAAAGGAGAAAGAAGAAGAACTAAAATGGATTCGCCCCATTTTAGAGGATTTAAATTTCCCCACAGATAATGGCATTTTCTATGAAAGACCAGATTTTGTTTTGCCATCAAACAAAGGGGGAAAAATAGGGATTGAATTTACCTTGTGTACTGGAAGTGTGGAAGAAAACAATATACGAGCATTTAATGAGATACTTGAAGAATATGCATCACTATTTGACAGTAAAAAGGAACGCGAGAAAGATTCTTATAATAGATTAAGTTGTGAAATCAAAATATGGTTGTTTAACGGTTGTTTCCCCAGCATAGAAAAATGCAAGAAAGTTAAACAACAGATTTTTCATGAAATAGACCAATATTTGTTTCCCAATCAAGATTATACTGACAATCAGTATATATGCTACGCTGAAGCAAGGGAAAATTCAAGACTCTTAAAATCCGTAGCTTCTGTGGTATATGTTGCTCCTTACGTGAGTTATGAGCAAATAGAAAATGTAATTAAAAGAAAAGAGAGGAAATTGATTGACTACAAGACATGTAATAATAGCTTGATAGAGGAATATTGGCTGGTTATTGGTTTTCCAAATCATGAGCCAGTTGAATTATTGAGATATGAACTCGGGTTTTCTGGTGACAGTTCCTATAATCGTATTTATCTAATTAATAAATATGGTTATTGCCAATTTAAATAGAAAAAGAAATAAGTTGATGCGAAAACACCTTCAAATCTACCATTCAATTGCATCAAATTTGCATCGGTGGGGAAAATGTGGGGAAAATTTCGAGAGGAAAACTTTGGTTTTATAAAAAGAAAAAGTGCTGTAAGTTTTTGTCTTACAGCACCTTGCTTTCCAAAGAGCCAGCGCGTTTTGAAGCCTCACACGTGGTACTTTCGTACCCAGAGCCGAACTATATCTATTACATTTCAATTATTTCTAATTTTCTCGAAATGCCTTTAAATAAAGGGTGTTTTGCGATAACTAAAATAATGTAAATGTAATAGGAAGTATTAAATTATCCAAAATGTTGCACCAATGTTGCACCAATTTTTTTTGGTGAAACATTTTTTTGTATCTTTGCACATGGATATTAAATGAATAATGACATGGCAAACAAAGGTAACACTTCATTTGGCTTCATTTTGGCCAATCACCCAAACAGATTTGGCTTCTATCCGGTAATGCTTCGTATTACTAGGGATAGGAAGACAAAAAGAGTGAAAACAGAACTGGAAGTGAAGAAGGCTGACTGGAATCAGAAAGCAAAGAACTATAAGCATTTCAGGGATAGCTTCAACAATGCAGAAGTATATAATGACATACTGCTGGACATTCTGACAAAGTATAAGGAAACCTTCAAGGATCTTAAGGAAGAAGGTGCAGCCTCAGCAGAAAATATCATTGCGAAGGTGAAAAACAATGAAGTCAGTGAATCCTTCCTGAAGTATGCGAAGGGTAGGACACAAGAAATCTATGATTTAGGGGGAATCCGGAACTGGAAAAAATATCGGGGATTCTGTAACAAGTTAGAAGCATTTCTGAAGAAGTCCAATAAAACAGATGTGACATTTGCGGAACTGACATATCAGTTTATGACAAAGTTTGATTCATATCTTCACACTATCCCCAATGAAAGGAATCCTGAACAACTGTTGCACCCGAATACTATTCAGGTGAACTTCAATATCTTCAAAACACTTGTGAACAATGCAATAAAGGCAGGGCTGATGAAGTCTGACAATAGCCCATTCTTAAACTTCAAGTGTAGTGGGGTGAAGACTGAAAAGGAAAAACTGAATGCTGATGAATTGGAAAAGGTGAAGGCCTTGGATCTTCAGGAAGGTAGTTTGATTTGGCATTGTCGCAATGCCTTCATGTTTTCCTTCTATTGTGCTGGTGTTCGTGCTGGTGACCTGATGCAACTTCGGTGGTGCAATATTACATCTGAAGGAAGATTAAACTATCAGATGGGGAAGAATCACAAAGTAAGGGATCTTCTGTTAGTTGCTGAGGCTATGAATATATTGAAGTTGTACCATTCTGAAGGTGTGAAGCCAGCTGACTATATTTTTCCCTTCCTAGATTCGCAATCGACATGGTTTAAGTATATCACGCAAGAGCAGAAGGATAGAATGCCTTCAGACATGAAAAGGAAGATGTTTGAATCTGTTAGCAGTAAGAATGCACTGATAAACAAGAAACTGGCACAGATTGCGAAACTGGCAGGCATTGATAAAAGAATATCATTCCATATCAGCCGACATTCATTTGCAAAGGCTGCAAAAGATAAGGGCTTGGATAATTTGGAAGTGAAGGATCTGCTGGCACATTCAAGCCTTTCTATTACAGAAAAATACATGGGTGGTTTTGATACATCAAAGACAGATGCAGCATTGGTGAAGGCAGTCAGCAAAGAAGATGACGAAACCAAATTGATGCATCTTCTAGAAGGTGTTAATCCGGAATTGTTGGAAAAGGTATTGGCAAAGTTAAACCATAAAGAATAAAAAGAATGGGATCGATAAATAAAGATTCATTTGATCTTCTGTGCAAAGAATATGGCTATAATGATTTGATCGGATTAGTGTTTTCAATTCCTGAATGTGGGGATATAACTTGCAGGGAAAGAATAGAAGTAATCCTTAATAGTCCAATATACGGGGATATTACTTGCTTCCCTGAAGAAGAAAATGTGTTGGCCATTGCTGAATTCTTGGACTTCCTTCGTAGTGTTGGCAATGAAATAAAATTGAAGGGTGACATACAGAATCCTAGATATGGTGAAATACAGAATGCCGAAAGAAAGTACATTTTTAATAATGGCTTCCTGAAAGATAGGCTTCTATCCTTTCTTTCAGATCTTCTTCAGGAAGAAGAAATAGGTAGGAAGATTTATAATGTATATCCTGAAGAATCCCTTCAGGGTACAATAAGGATTTTAAAAGAGAAAACAGATAATAAAAAGAGTATTCCTAAAGGTGCTGAAGAAGGTGCTAAATTTTGGAGAGTGTATAATATATTATGGGGTGCAGGAATATTCTATCAAAAAGAGCAGTTACAGCAGAAGGAACTATGTTTTATATATGATTGCGCATTGCTGGCAGGATGCTCTATTAGCAATACTGGAGAAGGGTTTAAGGGTCTTACGGGAAGAGAAAAAGCAACACTTATCCGTAATCGTATAAAAGCTTATCAAGATTATTGTAAGAAAGAAGATTAGAAACTGTTTTGCATTTCTATTGGATTGCTTAAATTTTGTGCATAAAAACACAATTATTTAAGCATCTTTTTTTTGCCATTTCGCCCAAAGAATTCTATTACCTTTGCAGCAGTAATTAAAATACATTATGTTTAATTTTAAAACTGCAAAGGTATGGAAATACAAAGTAATCAGGCCTCAACAATGGCAATGGTTGTCCTTCCTCAATCAGTGTGGGAAGGTGTGACAAATGATCTTCAGCAGTTGAAGGAAATGCTTCAATCTAGAAATGCTGAAGAAGTAGGTAAGCAATGGGTAGAAAGCAATGAAGCCCGCAAAATGCTAGGTGTAAGCCAAAAGACATGGCAAAACTATCGGGACAAAAGGATTATTCCTTTCAGTCAGGTAGGAAGAAAGATCTATGTTCGCAGGGCTGACCTTCAAGCCTTCATGGAATCACACTATATAACTTCAAAATGAATGGATATGAAAAATGAATTCATAAAGACTATTTGCGAAGATGCAACCTATCAGAAAAAAGAAGGAACTGCAACTTCATATTATTGGAAATCGGGATCTAGAATTCTTCCTAATAGGTTATCGATCAGCCCTAATCCATTAACCCATGTACAAAGGAAAGGAAGGGCTATTTCGCTGGGTGTGATTGTTGGCCAGTGCAAAGGGCAATTTACCCGAAATGAAGAATCAAAACTGAAGGTTTGTAAGCCATATTATGTTACAACTTCAATTTGGCAGAATCCGGACTTCCTTCAATTTGTTGGGTATGGAACTATAGGTGTTTCTGATAACAATTCTTCGAATGGAATATCTGACTGGGGGGATCTGCTGATTTTCTTTTCTGAAACACCCGAATGGCAGACTATGAGAATATTCTATTTCGCTGGCATGGGAACTGATCCGGAAAAACTGGAAAAAGCAATGAATTATGTAGCTAGTATATTGTAAAACTGCCATCCATGAAGAAGGGGCTGCATTTCGCAATGCCACCCCTTCAAATTGGATATTAAATGAATTCAATGATTGACTATATAAAAGCAACCACATCATTCAGGGACAAAGGTACGAATATTATTCCACATTTATGCAATCCTGATGCCGTATTTTCTTCGGGGTGGGAAAAATACTATCTTGAAGGCTGTGAAAAGTTGGTTGTATGGGTTAATCCTTCCCTTCAGCTGCTGAGGCTCGAAGGCAGCATTCCTTATTACTGGCAAGGACATAATTTCAGCTTCAGCAAAGGTTCTTTCTTGGAAGCTATCAATTATATATCTAGTTATTTGAATGTCGATATTTGGAAGGCTCAACTGCAGGTCTTCGAATATGGTGTTATTGTGGAATCTTCAATGAAGCCAAAAGATATAATTCTTCACCATTCAGCTATTCCACATGAAAAATTACTTCTGAATGAAAACCAAAAAGATAGGGGCAATTATCGTAATTGGAAAGATGGGAATGTACAACTGAAGATGTATGATGCAGGAAGGAATATCATATATAAGCAGGGGTTAGATCGAAGGCAGATCATTCACGAATCCGGCTGGAATGATTCAGAAGAATATCTAAAATGGGAAATAAAGTACCTGAAGCCCGAATTCCTAAATAGAGGTGTTGCATTGTGTCTGTACCACCTGATGAATAAGGGCTGGATAAATGTGCTTAAAAATGATGTTTTAAACCAATATAAAAGGCTTTTGCCTATGAAAAGTATTATTATACCATCCGACAAAAAAGACCTTTCTGCGGCTGATATTTTGGCATTGACATTTGCCGAACAATCCATTAATTCAGGGATGCCATTAGATAGTTTGAAAAAGATGTTGTATTCACGTATCAATTCCATTCCTGATGAAGTGCTTACAAGTGCTGATAAGGCAGCTAGGAAAAGACAAGTGAAGATCCTGCTGGAGAAACTGAAAGAATCCCCTGAATCGCAATGGGATTTGTCAGAACATATTCAAAAGGCATTGGATTCAGAATAAAGTACTACCCCTTTCAATAGTATAGAAAAAGATAAGAATTCTTATATTTGTATTCTTTTTATATGTTCTATTCGGTAAACAATTAGTGTGGTTTGAATCTATAATAGAATAAAGTAGAATTGTATATGGATTTCCTTTATATCACATTCAGAGTTTCGGAATATCACATAAAGGAAATCCATATAAATGTGTTTATACCTGAAAAATGTCAGTGTGAAAGCATTGTGTATTAAAAATATAATTGTATATTTGCAAATCAAATTAATAGATTATGGTAAAAGAAATAGTGATTAAAGGAGTGAAAGAAACTGCCATCATTGATGACTGGTTTCAAGGTTATGAGGGTATTGCAAAATTGCGTAAATCCTTGGAAGATGTGCTTGAACAATGTATCACAAATCAGGAAACAAAAGAAAATGTTCAAGCAGAATCAATCTTTTATGTGTTGCGTATGATAAAAGCCTTAGACTATAATGTGAATGAAGTATGAGAAAAAAGGGATTGCCCAAAACTGGTGGTAGAGTTGCCGGAACTCCGAATAAGATTTCAGGTACAATGAAAGAGTTTATAATAAACATTCTCGAAGGCAATAAAAAACAATTTGAAGATAATATGAAGAATTTGCCACCGAAGGATTTTGTATGTGTATATGAGAAACTATTGCAGTATATAGTACCGAAGCAACAGAATCTCATAACAGAAGCTGATCTTCCGCATGTATTAACAATTAAACATGTTGGTGTAGATGGTAAAGAAATCCATCCGGATTCTATAGATTGTGATTTCCCACAAAGTGAAGATGAAGTGGATTTAAGCAGGGCATAATAAGTCTGCTAAGAAGTGGTTTTGTTGTTTGAAAACCAAAATGTTGCACCAATGTTGCACCAAAATGGATTTATTAAAAAATTAAAAGTGTTGCAAGTTACTGGCCTGCAACACTTTGCTTTCAGAGAGCCTTGTGTCAAATAGTACCCAGAGCCGGGGTCGAACCGGCACGGGTTGCCCCACTGGTGTTTGAGACCAGCGCGTCTACCGATTCCGCCATCTGGGCATTTGTTGCGCGACTGTGTTCTCAACTGAAAGCGGGTGCAAAGG